>Ga0208330_1000256_pt1 | contig 28429 bp, 24 predicted proteins | sample DeeseametaMP1896_FD_184180 | JGI IMG/M metagenome (GOLD analysis project Ga0208330, IMG submission 184180) | Marine microbial communities from the Deep Pacific Ocean - MP1896 (SPAdes) | ecosystem: Environmental > Aquatic > Marine > Oceanic | place: East of Hawaii, North Pacific Ocean | collected... | reverse complement strand
CTCGCGGGTCAGGTCGGGGGGCGGGGTGTCGTCCTGCGGGGCCTCTTCGATCAGGCCCTCGCGGTTCAGGAAGCCGGTCACGTGGGGCACCGGCTCTGCCGTGGTGTCGCGTTCGGGCGCTTCCAGAGTCTCGCCCTCGGCCGCCAGTTTGAAATCCAGCAGACGGTGCGTGTAGTCGAAGGTGGGTCCCAGGATTTGCCCGCCGGGCAGGTCCTTGAACGTGGCCGAAATGCGCCGGTCGCAGGCCATCGCGACGGTGTCGACCGGGCGGGAGGCGCCGAACCGGGGCAGGGTCGTGCGGTAGGCGCGGATCAGGAAGATCGCCTCGATCAGGTCGCCGCGCGCCTGCTTGATCGCCAGCGCGGCAAGGTCCGGATCGTAGAGCGAGCCTTCGGCCATCACCCGGTTCACGGCGAGGCTCAGCTGTTCACGGATCTGCGCCACGGAAAGCTCCGCTACGGAGGGATCGCCCCGGCGCTCCTCGGCCAGCCAGGCATGGGCGTTGTTGATCGCACGTTCGCCCCCTTTGACGGCAACATACATCAGCGTAGCTCCTTTTGCGCGGCCGCATCGCGGCTTTCGCGTACCTGTGAGGACCGGGGCAGCGCCGCGACGCGGTCGCCGCAGGTGAAGACGAAGTCGAGCCCCAGCGGAAAGCGGGCGGCATTGTGCTGGAAGGCCGCGGTCTCGGGCAGGGACAGGCGCGCCTCATCCTTGATACCCGGCCCGCGGAGCGTCGCCCCGTTTGCCTCCAGCGCCGGTACCTCGACGATCAGCGTCGCGGACCGGTCGGGGTAGTCCGGCGTGCCGATGGGATAGTCCGAAAGCGGCAGCAGCGCCTCCCAGGTGCCGACGGCGAACTGGCAATGCTGCGGCCCGCAGAGCGGCGCACCGGTGTGGAATGCAAGCCAGCTCCGCATGTCATCGCAGTCGGCACCGCCGGCCAGGTGCACCGGAGTATCGCTGTCGCACAGGGTCAGAAGCACAGTCCCCGCCGCGGCAGAGAGCGGCGCGGGCGGTGTGGCCCCGGCGATGCGCCGGATGGTGCCTGGCCGCGCCATCGCCTCCATGATGCCGCGAAAGGCGTTGGCGGCGTCGGCGGGCGGATTGGCGAAACCGCCGGTCAGGGCATGGTTTTGCATCAGTCGTCCCCCCGGACCATGGTGAAGAAATCGACCTTCGTCGCGGCGGCCTTGGCGGCGCGGGTGGATGTGCGGGCCGTGGCCTCGGCCTCCAGCGGGTCCAGCACCTTGCTGTGCAAATCGCCCGCCGCATCCGTCTGCATCAGCGCATCGACCAGCGCCGCGGCCTCGGCATCGGCCTTGCGGCGGCCCTGCACATAGGCATGTCCTGTCTCGCCGCTGTCGAGTGTCAGCGCGCAGCGCGTCACGGTCATTTCACCCAGATTGAACGGCGCGCCGGTGCCGCCCGCCCGGCCACGCACCATGGCGCTGCCCACCTCGGGCGCGCGCAGCCAGGTGAAGGCGGGACGCGGGGCGGCACGGTCCAGAAGGGCGGAGACTCGCCCCTCGGGTGCCCTTGCCATCAGGCTCATCCAGGCTTTGCGCGGTGCGTCGGGGTCGGCCATGTCTTTCATCTCGACAACTTTCAAGATTTCTATACAACTAGACATATCTTATCAGATTCCCTTGGGCGGAACAGCGGAGATTTGTAAAACTTGGGTGACAGGCAGGACATGGCCGGCGGGCGCACCCCGGTGTGGAAATCCATCGCCGCGACGCTGCGGGACGAGATCGCCGACGGCCGCTACACACCGGGCGACAAACTGCCGACCGAGGCGCAGCTCGCGGGGCGCTTCGGCGTGAACCGGCACACGGTGCGCCATGCCATCGCGCAACTGGTCGAGGAGGGGCTGGTGCGCACGCGGCGCGGGGCCGGGGCCTTCGTGGCCGCGACGCCGACGGATTATCCCATCGGGTCCCGGGTGCGGTTCCATGAAAACGTCCTGGCCGCGGGGCGCAGGCCGGAGAAGCGCGTGCTTAGCATCGAATGCCGCGCAGCCACGCGCGGCGAGGCGCAGGCCCTGGCGCTGACCAAAGGCGATCCGGTCTGCGCCTACCACGGCCTGTCGCTGGCCGACGACGCGCCCATCGCGGTCTTCGAAAGCGTCTTTCCGCTGGACCGTCTTCCGGGGATCGACCGGCACCTGGCGGAGACCAGCAGCGTGACCGAGGTCCTCGCCCGCGCCGGCGTGCCGGACTACACCCGCGCCTCGACCCGGCTGACCGCCGTGCTGGCGGACGTCACGCAAGCGCTGCACCTGCATCTGAAGGAAGGCGACCCGCTGCTGCGGTCGACCGGCGTGAACGTGGACGCAAAGGGCGTGCCGGTGGAATACGGCCGGACCTGGTTCGCCGGGGACCGGGTGACGCTGACGTTTGAGGGGTAGGGTCGTCGGTCTATCGAATGGCGACGGCGGAACGTGTGCACTCTGCGCGCTTGTTGGAAGCGGCCGATTGCCAGTCCCAAGAAGGCAAATTCACACCGGCTTATTCCAGCGAACCGTGCTGGCTGGAAGGACGGCGTCCGGTCATTCCATGCATCAGCATGACGCCAGTCAGAGCGCGGCAAAGGATGCTGCCCACAGTCCGAAAGTCGCGGCCGTGATGTCGCAGCTGGCAGCAAAGCCCCCGCCGCGCAGCAACGATGATTAATGGTCCAGCTGGGTGTCCGACAGCGCTCTCTATCCGGCAAGGACCGCAGCTACTGCGAAAGTTCGTACAGATACCGGCACGTTGACCGGCATTGAAACCGCTGCGTCGCCTTGAATGCGGCAAATGACGCTATCGAGTTTTTCATGCAGTACTCGTGCAACTCGGTATAGATCGTGGCAGCGCCCAATAGGGCAATGGCTTCGGTCGCAACCGCCGAGAGCAGCACGGAGCTGCTCGCGAACTTCATACAGTGCAATTCGGCGTTCGCGTTTTGAATGGCCTGGGCGGTGGCGACATTCTGTTCGATGCACGTATCACATTTGTCGTAGCAGCCCTCCAACCCCTGTTGCGCGACGGCGTTGGCCAAAGCCACACCTCCGCAGGTTCCTTCGGAGGCTACGGCGCCCTGTTGAGCCCGCAGGCGGTTCACATTTCCAGCGCTGCGTTGATTGCCGGGCAGCAAGAGCGGGGCGGTCCTTTCCCTGAGTGTATCGGCACGTTGTTGGGGTCGGACCTGTGCCGCAAGTGACAGGTTCTGATCATCTTCAGTGTCAAAGCATTCAAAGCCCACGCACAGCTCTTCCCCAAGGAGGCCACCGACGGCATTTTCGGAATGCCCGCCCCCAGTGCCATTTTCGTCAGGCGGGAACGGGGGATTCGTGTCGTCCCACGCGCTGAACTGCTGAGGGATTTGGTCCGCGGACTGTTCCACCAACTCGTTGATTATGGATTGCGATGGCCACCAGCCGAAGTCCGCGGTTTCAGGGTTGTTCAGCGCGATCTGGAGACCTTCGGCCAGGTAGATTCCCATATCGAAAATCTTGTCCCCGTGTTGTTCGGGCATGCTCAGGTCGACGCCCGGGCCGTAATATTCGACCAGCGTGTTGCCGATGTAGATGGAAGACGTGCCGTTCGGGTCATTCGGAAAATCCAGTATGATCGTCACATCGTCGGAATTCAGGCCGCCACCTTTCGGCCAGACATGCATGATCAGTTGCAGATGGTTCACACCCTCACCCTGATAGAAGTACGCACAGGCAATTTCACCGCAAGAGAGATAGTCAATATCAGCAGGTTCCGAAGCAGCTGCCGACGATATGAAGCCGAATGCGGAAATGACGGACGACGCAAAGAAACTGCGTGAAAAAATCTTCTCCAAGGTTGGTACCTCCAGTAGCAATTTTTGAAAATTTTTAAGTAAGGTATTCAACCTAAGATTGTCCCTGATCTGCGTACAGATCAAGCCCCTTTCATCTTTGGGAAAAATTATCGGGCGTCTCGCGTGAGTCTTTGCGTGATTTCAATTCTCTGCGGCTGGGGTCAGGACGTATCGCCAGGAGAGGACGATGGCTGCGAGCGCAATGGACGAGAGGAAGGCCATCGGACATCCAGTCCAAAAACGTGCACCGCGCTTTCATTCCGTGAGCCTGCCGAACATGATCTCAAAGCATTCGAACCTGGCAGGTTTGGCGGTGCGGCAAGTCTTCACCAAAGTCGGCTTCCTGGACGTTGTGCCGAAGTGCAAGCCAAGGGTCAGCGGCGGGCAAGTGCTGATCACGTTCCTCGGTTGGCGCGGGCCTCATGCCACTGCAAAGTCCGCCTCCGGTGCATGGCTGCCGTTCAATTGCGGTGCATCATCCCGTACCGCTGACTGCGACACCCAGTTGCAGATACAGGCTGCAAGCCAACCTACCCGCCGTACCGCTCCAGAAACGCCTCCGCGCTGAGCGTCCGGAAATCCTCCAGCGCCATGCGCAGGGCGTCGTGGGGCCAGTTCCACCAGGCCAGGGCGATCAGGCGGGCGGCGATCTCGGGCGGTTGGCGGTCGCGCAGTTTGCGGGCGGGGGTGCCGGCGACGATGCAATAGGCGGGCACGTCCTTCGTCACCACGGCACCCGCGGCGACCACCGCGCCGTGGCCCAGCGTGACCTCGGGTTTGATCATCGCGGCGTGGCCGATCCAGGTGTCGTGTCCGATCACGGCGCGCCGGGCGCGGCGGCGGGCGAAGAAATCGGCGTCCGTCTCGGCATCGTCCCAGTAATCCCCCGAGCGATACAGAAAATGGTGGCAGGCGGCGGTGTCGAGCGGATGATCTGTGGCACCGATGCGCACGAAGCTGGCGATATTGGCGAACTTGCCGACCTCGGCATTGGCGATATCGGCGGAGCGGTCGCAATAGCTGTAGTCGCCGATCGTGCTGTGGGCGACGCGGCTGCCCGCGCCCGCCTCGATATCGCCCTCGACCTTGTCCAGACGGCCGGCTATCGCCTCAATGCGCGAGCGCGTCTCGTCCACCGATTGCCCGAGCGTGTCGATCTCCGAACGCAGCGAGGCGGCTTGATCGGTTGCGCCACCGAAGTAGCCACCCATGGCCGACACCGTGGACGGCTCGGTGCCCGCGATGGTGATCATCGCCGAACGCAGCTCCGGTTCGGGCAGGCCGCCACCACTGGTGACCAGCATCTGCTGCATCGCCATCTGCCCGCGCGCCCCGACCGCCCGCGCCAGCGCGTCCCCTTCTGCCTGCACGGTCTGGTCGTCGGCGTCCACCAGGCCGGTGATCGCCGTCTCGGCGGTGAGCAACAACGGCGCGTAGGTGGTCACCCGGCCGCGCAGGTCGATCGTGTTGGCCGAGATCTCGTCGAGCAGATCCTGGCCGTAATCGAGCAGTGTGTTGGCGGCCAGCCGGGTGCTGTCCTGCAGATCGGTGTCGGCGACGCGCCGCTCCAACTCCGAGCGCGCCGAGCCGTACACCGTCAACGCCGACCCGGTGTCACCGCCTTGGGTGGCGGTGACCATCGCCTGCTCGAGAGCGCCCATGTAGTCGGCGACCGCCGGGACCATCTCGGCGCGTTCAGCGGCCTGTTGCAGCTCGCCCGCCTCGGTGACGCTGGAGTGGATCCGCAGCCCACCGAACACGCCGGCAAGGATCAGCGGGACCGCCGCGATGGCGAGCACCTTCCACCGCACCGGCCAGTTGGACAGCGCCACCCGCGACGGGCGGTCGGCGGACTTCATCGGCGGCGCACGCTGTCGACGGCGTGCGCGCAGATCACAGTTCGGTCGTCGTTCATCCGGCTTCCTGCTGATGTCGCCCTGGGGTGCTGGCCTACCTGGCCTGGCAATTGGACGAGTATGCCAGCCGAACCCGGCGGATTCCACACTTGGCCATGTCAACAGCGCCCCGGCAAACGGCGCGCACGACAGCACGTTTCATGCTGGCAAACCCGGATTACGGCGCGCCGGGCGGCATCGGTCAGCCGGCTTCGACCACGTCCCGACCGGCCACGTTCGCAACATTCGCGCGGTAGGCGAACAGGTAGTAGGCGGCAAAGCCGACGAGGCACCCGATGAACCAGCTGTACTGCCCCAGCGTCGGCACCACACCGGTGATCTTGGGTATCACCACCGAGCCGATCGAGGAGATGCCGGCGACGATCGTCGCCTTGATCGCGACCGGGTTGAAGCCCCGCTGATACCAGTACGTTCCGCTCTCCTCCATCGTGAACAGGTCGTCGACGACGATGTGCTGCTTGCGCACCAGGTAGTAGTCGGCGATCAGGATGCCGAACAGCGGACCGATCAGCGCGCCGAGCAGACCCAGCGTCCAGAAGATGGCCTCGTCGTTGTTGTACCAGTTCCAGGGCGTCAACAGCACCGAGCCCACCGCGGCGATCATGCCGCCGGTGCGCCAGCTGATCTTCTGCGGGTTGACGTTGGAGAAGTCGAACGCCGGTGCGACGAAGTTGGCGACGATGTTGATGCCGATCGTGGCCAGCACGAAGGTGAACCCGCCGAGCAGCACTGCGGTGTAGGTGTCGATGGCCTGCACGGTGTCGATCGGGTTGGTCATGACCTCGCCGAACACCGGCAGCGTCGCCGAGGCGGTCAGCACGACCAGCAACGAGAACACCACGAAGTTGATCGGCAGCCCGATCAGGTTGCCGAGCTTGAGCTGCTGGAAGGACTTGGCGTAGCGGGAGAAATCACCGAAGTTGAGCATCGGCCCGGCGAAGTAGGACACCACCAGTGCGATCGCCCCGAGCATCGCCCCGAGTTGCTCCGCGGTGCTCAACTGCTTGTCGGACAACGTCAGGCTGATCTGCCAGTCCGCGCGCGCCATCATGTAGATGCACAAGATGAACATCATCGTGTAGATCAGCGGCCCGCTGATGTCGCACAGCCAGCGCACCATCTCCATGCCCCACCAGAACACGACCGCCTGGATCACCCACAGGATCGCGAAGCTCAGATAGCCGACGTAGGACAGCCCGAGAAAACTGTTGTCGTCGGTCGCGTAGGCCTGCAGCCCGGGAAAGAGTTTCAGGATGACGATCGTCAGCGAGCCCGCCGCCAGGAAGGTCTGCACGCCGTACCAGGCGATCGCGATGCTGCCGCGGATGATGGCGGCGATGTTGGCCCCCATCACCCCGAAGGCCGCCCGCGCCACCACCGGATAGGCCAGCCCGTGCACCTGGCTGGGCTTGGCGACCAGGTTGCAGAACAGCTGCACGATGCAGATGCCCACGATCAGGCAGACGAACACCTGCCAGCTGGTCAGGCCGAGCGCGAACAGCGCGCCTGCGGTGACGTACCCGCCGACGCTGTGCACATCGGCCATCCAGAACGCAAAGATGTTGTACCAGTTCCACTTCTGTTCGACCAGCGGCGCCAGGTCCTCGTTGGTCAGCCGGGGGTGGTACGACGGCTTGATGATCGACGTTCCGGCTGGCCCGGTGTGGGTACCAGCGGTCAACGGCGCTGCTTCGGTGGTCAATGCAGTCTCCTAGCGCAGTGGGCTCGACACGTCACGCTAGGAATGCGGTGTTTCCGGCAACGCAACCGCAATGTCAACCCGGTGTTACCGATCACATATAGGAGTTACGGACCGCGAAACAGTTCCGCGTCCCCGCGCAGCGGATCGAACCCGGCACGCAGGTGCTCGTAGTGTCGGTGCGACGCGGCCACCAGGGCGTCGACGTCGCGGTCGGCGAACGCGGCGATCATCTCGGCGTGATCGCCGTGGAACTGCCGGCGCGCTTCATCGGAGACGTGCGACATCGGACTGGTCGGCTCGGTCAGGTTCCACGCCGACTCGTACATGCTGATCAGCCGGCTCATCTTCGACGGCCGCATCATCGCCAGATGCAGCCGGCGCGATTCGGTGTGGAAGGAACGGTGATCGCTGCGGCGGATGGCCGTGTCCAACTCGGTGTGGCTGGCCCTGATCTGCACGTCGTCGTCGACGCCGGCGTTGCGCACCGACGAGACCAGCGCGGAAGCCTCCAGCACCTCGCGCACCTCGTAGAGGTCGGTGAACTCCTCGAACGTCAGCGTGGTCACCCGGTACCCGACGTGGGGCCGGCGTTCGACCAACCCTTCACCGATCAGTGTCATCAGCGCCTCCCGCACCGGGATCGGGCTGACGCCGAGGTGGGCGGCGACTTCGTCGACGGGGATCACCGTGCCGGGCGGTTGGTCACCGGACAGAATGGCGTGCCGCAGATCGTCGACGACGTGGCTCTGCCCGCTCTGGGTGAACGAATTCTGCAGGTGCGCAGTGAATCGCGGGCCGCGTCGAATCCTCGCCACGCGTCCTCCCGCCGCCTGTGGACTGCTCACCACCGTAACAGCGTCTGAACCGCAAGGGGATCGTTACGTCCCTGAGGCCCATCACGGCGACACGCACGCGACACTGGTTGGGGACGAAGCCGGGTTGGTCAGCGCGAGGCGCGTAACCTGGACACTGCACAAGGAGGTGCGACGATGGTCCGTAACGGGGTTGAGGTGGCCACGCTGGCCGAGGCGTCCGAGATCGGTGACTCACCGATGATGCGAGCGATGAGTAGCGAAGTGGTCGATGCCGAGACGTTCGCGGGGTTGGTTTCCATCGCTGCATACGAAACCTGTTTGGACTGAACGACTCTGGTCGCCCGATCGGCCATCACGGCGCGGTCGGCACCAGCACGGCGACAAGGAAGCCCGAGTCCTCGGTGAACGGCCGGACGTCCCAGGCGGACAGCAGCAGCTCGGCGGCGAGGCCCGCGGTTGCCGCATCGGCGAGGAACTGGCCGAACTCGTAGTCGCGCCCGGCGCCGAAGCCGATCACCAACCGCCCGTCGGCCCGCAGGTGGGACCGCAGCCGGGACAACACCGGCACCCGGGTGCTCGGCGCCAGAAACGTCATGACGTTGCCGGCCGACACGATGACGTCGAAGGGTTCACCGACGCCCCGGGCAGGCAGGTCCAGCTCGGCGAGATCGCCGACAAGCCAACGAGGTCCGGGATGATCCTGTTCTGCCGCCGCGATGAGCGCGGGGTCGACATCCACCCCGACCACCCGGTGACCGGCCGCGGCCAGATAACCGCCGACGCGGCCGGGACCGCACCCGGCATCGAGGATGTGTGCCCCGCGCGGCGCCATCGCATCGACGAAGCGGGCTTCGCCGCCCAGGTCGTCACCGGCCCGCGCCATGGCCCGGAAACGCTCGATGTACCAGTCCGAATGCCCCGGGTCGGCCGCCACCTTCTGCATCCACAAGCTCGTTTCGACCATGACCTCAGTGTCGGGGATGGTGTCGGGGTCCGCGCAGGGACCCGCAAAGATGGGCAGTTGTGTTCAACGTGATGTTCTTCTCGCCCCGGATCGCGCCCAACACCGGCAATGCGATCCGGATGGTGGCGGGCAGCGGGTGCGCGCTGCACCTGGTCGAGCCTCTCGGGTTCGACCTGTCCGAACCGAAGCTCCGCCGAGCCGGACTGGACTACCACGATCTGGCCTCGGTGACGGTGCACGCCGATCTGGCAACCGCGTGGCTGGCACTGATGCCGGCCCGGGTCTATGCGTTCACCGCGCACGCGTCGACGTCGTTCGCCGAGGTGGCCTACCAACCGGGCGACGTGCTGATGTTCGGCCCCGAACCCACCGGCCTGGATCAGGCCACGCTGGCCGACCCGCACATCTCGGCGACGGTACGCATTCCGATGCTGTCCGGGCGGCGCTCGCTGAACCTGTCCAATGCTGCCGCCGTCGCGGTGTACGAGGCCTGGCGCCAGCACGGCTATGCGGGAGCCGGCTGAGCGGCTACCAGGTGTCCCAGTGGGTGAGCTGCTCGGCCGGTAGCCGTTTGGCCGGCCGGAAGTCGGTGCCCTTGGTGTAGGCCACCGGGAACAGGCCCGCCTGGCTGTAGGAGTCGAACGGAATGCCGAGGAGCTCGGCGGCCTGACGCTCACCGTCGCCGAGCAGATGCAGCGTAGTCCACGCCGATCCGAGGCCCCGCGAGCGCAGGGCGAGCATGAAGCTCCACACCGCCGGCAGCAACGAACCCCAGTACCCGGCACTCTGTCCCGAAGGCGTGTCGGTGGGCTTGCCCTCCAGACAGGGGATCAGCATCACCGGAACCTCGTGGAGGTGGTCGTTGAGGTAGCGCGCCGAGTCCTCGACCCGAGGACGCTGTTGGTCACGCAGGTCGCCGGTCTGTGGCTTCTCCATCGCCAGATACGGGGTGGCGTTGGTGCGGTAGATCTCGGCCAACGCGCGCTTCTTGTCCGCGTCCTCGACGAACACCCACTGCCAGCCCTGGTTGTTCGACCCGGTGGGCGCCTGCAGCGCGATGTCCAGGCACTCCATCAGCACCTCCCGCGGAACCGGCTTTTCGAAATCCAGCCGCTTGCGCACCGAACGGGTGGTGGTCAGGACTTCATCGGCAGATAAGTTCAGCGTCACTTTTTCGAGACTACATTCGCTACATGGCAATCGAATTACCGCAGGACGTCATGCAACGACTCCAGTCCGATCACTACGGTTGGCTGACCACCGTCGCCCGATCCGGACAACCGGTGCCACGCCTGGTGTGGTTCTACTTCGACGGCGCCGATGTGCTGGTCTACACCGAGCCGGGCGCGGCGAAGGTGCGCCACATCGGCCGCCATCCCCGGGCCAGCCTGAACCTGGACTCCGACGGCCACGGGTCCGGCATCATCGTCGTCGGCGGCGTCACGACCGTCGACGCGGAAGGCGCCGACCCGCGCGAGGACGCCCCGTACTGGGCGAAGTACGCCGACGACGCCGAGCGGATCGGTCTGGCCGACTCGATGGACCAGTACGGCCTGCGGCTGCGCATCAGCATCGACAAGGTGTGGACCACTCCGACACCCGGCTGAAACACCCAGCGAGCGTGCGCTTTTGCACGCGACACGCCCCGAAGAACGGTACAGACACGCGCTCTCGCGGAACGAGGTGCGCGCCGGTCAACGGAAGTCGCGGGACTTCGAGGCCACCCGCATGCTCAGCGGGCCCATACGGTCCGCGACGACGGTGACCGCGCCGGTGGCGTTCTGCACGACCCCGCGCACCACCAGCGCCGACGCCGACTGCGCCAACCGGCGGTGACGCGACCACACCCCAGGGGAGCACAGCACGTTGACCATGCCGGTTTCGTCCTCGAGGTTGAGGAATGTCACCCCCTGCGCGGTGGCCGGCCGCTGCCGGTGCGTCACCGCCCCCGCGATCAGCACCCGGGTACCGTCGGGCACCCCCAGCAGGCGGTCGGCGGGCACCACACCCATCTCGTCGAGATTCTCCCGCAAGAACTGGGTCGGATAGCTGTCCGGCGACACCCCGGTCGCCCACACGTCCGACACCGCCAGCTCCAGCTCGGTCATCCCGGGCAGCGAAGGGATCTGCGCCGACGAGCCCACCCCCGGCAGCCGGTCGGGCCGCTCGGCGGCGGCCGCCCCCGCCGCCCACAGCCCCTCACGGCGGGTGATGCCGAAACACCCCAGCGCTCCCGCAGTGGCCAGCGCCTCGGTCTGCGGCACCGACAACTGCACGCGGCCGGTCATGTCGAGCAGAGAGGTGAACGGGCCGTGGACTTTCCGTTCCTCGACCAGTTTCTCCGCCAGCTCGTCACCGATGTGACGGACACTGCCCAGGCCCAGCCGGACCTCCATGCCGGCGTTCTCCAGTGTGGCGTGGGCGAGGCTGGCGTTGACATCCGGGCCGTGCACGACGACCCCGTGCCTGCGGGCGTCGGCGACCAGCGACTGCGGCGAGTAGAAACCCATCGGCTGCGCCCGCAGCAGCGCTGCGCAGAACGCCGCCGGATGGTGCAGCTTGAACCACGACGAATAGAACACCAGCGACGCGAAGCTCAGCGAATGACTCTCCGGGAAACCGAAATTGGCGAACGCCTCCAACTTCTCGTAGATCCGCTCGGCCACCTCGCCGGTGATGCCGTGCAGTTCGCGCATCCCGTCGAAGAATCTGCCCCGCAGCCGGCGCATCTTCTGCGTCGACCGCTTCGAGCCCATCGCCCGGCGCAGCTGATCGGCCTCGGCCGCCGAGAAACCCGCGCAGTCGACCGCCAACTGCATCAGCTGCTCCTGGAACAGCGGCACCCCCAACGTCTTGCGCAGCGCGGACTCCATCGACGGATGCTCGTAGGTGACGGCTTCTTCACCGTTGCGCCGCTTGATGTAGGGGTGCACCGAGCCGCCCTGGATCGGGCCCGGCCGGATCAGGGCGACCTCGACCACCAGGTCGTAGAACACCCTGGGTTTGAGCCGGGGCAGGGTGGCCATCTGCGCGCGTGACTCCACCTGGAACACCCCGACCGAGTCGGCCCGCTGCAGCATCTCGTACACCGCAGCCTCGCCCAGGTCCAGCTTGGCCAGGTCCACGTCGAGGCCCTTGTGCTCGGCGACCAGGTCGATGCAGTAGTGCAGCGCCGAGAGCATGCCCAGTCCCAGCATGTCGAACTTGACCAAACCGATTGCTGCGCAGTCGTCTTTGTCCCACTGCAGCACGCTGCGGTTCTCCATCCTGGCCCACTCGACCGGGCATACGTCGGCGATGGGGCGATCGCAGATCACCATGCCGCCGGAGTGGATGCCCATGTGGCGGGGCAGGTTGGAGATCTGCATGGCCAGGTCCACCACCTGCTCCGGAATCCCCTCGACATCGGGCGAGTCGGCCAGACCGTTCCACCGGCTGATCTGCTTGCTCCAGGCGTCCTGTTGCCCCTGGGAGAATCCCAGCGCGCGGGCCATGTCGCGCACCGCGCTGCGGCCGCGGTAGGTGATCACGTTGGCCACCTGGGCGGCGTACTCGCGGCCGTAACGCTGGTAGACGTACTGGATCGCCTTCTCGCGCAGGTCGGATTCGATGTCGATGTCGATGTCGGGTGGCCCGTCCCTGGCCGGGGACAGGAACCGCTCGAACAGCAACTCGTTGGCCACCGGGTCGACGTTGGTGACCTTCAGCGCGTAGCAGACCGCCGAGTTGGCCGCCGAACCCCGCCCCTGGGCGAGGATGTCGTTGTGACGACAGAACCGGGTGATGTCGTGTACCACCAGGAAATAGCCCGGAAAGCCGAGTTGCTCGATGACGGCCAGCTCGTGCTCGATCTGGGCGTAGGCGCGGGGCGCGCGCTCGGGCGGGCCGTAGCGGTCCCGGGCACCTTCGGCGACCAGGTGCCGCAGCCAGCTGATCTCGGTGTGACCGTCGGGGACGTCGAACGGTGGCAGCTTCGGCGCGATCAGCGCCAGCCCGAACGCGCACTGCTCGCCGAGCTCGGCCGCAGCCGTCACCACACCGGCGGGGAAGATCCGGGCCATCTCCGCGCCCGACCGCAGGTGCGAACCACCCAGCGGCGCAAGGTACCCCGCGGCGTCGTCCATCGAGTTGCGGGCCCGGATCGCCCCCATCGCCATGGCGAGCCTGGCGCGATCGGGTCCGGCGACGTGCGCGGCGGTGGTGGCGACGACGCCGAGCCCGAAGCGGGGCGCCAACGCGGCGAGTGCGGCGTTGCGCTCGTCGTCGAGGGGGTGGCCGTGGTGGGTGAGCTCGACACTGACCCGGTCCCGCCCGAACCGCTCGACCAGGTCGGCCAGCGCCGCCTCCGCCGCCGCCGGACCACCCGAGGCCAGCGCCTGCCGGACATGCCCCTTGCGGCAGCCGGTCAGGATGTGCCAGTGCCCGCCCGCCGCCTCGGTCAACGCGTCGACGTCGTAGCGCAGCACGCCCTTCTCCCCACCGGCCAGGTGCGCGTGCGCCAACTGCCGCGACAATCGCCGATACCCCTCCGGACCCCGGGCAAGCACCAGCAGATGCGGCCCCGGCGGATCAGGCTCGTCGGTGCGGCTGACCCCGCTGAGCGACAGCTCGGCACCGAACACGGTGGCCACGTCGAGTTCCCGGGCCGCCTCGGCGAACCGCACCACCCCGTAGAGCCCGTCGTGATCGGTCAGGGCCAGGGCACGCAGACCGAGCCGGGCCGCCTCCTCCACCAGTTCCTCCGGCGTGCTGGCGCCGTCGAGAAAGCTGTAGGCCGAATGGGCGTGCAACTCGGCATAGGGCACCGAAACAGCCCCGGTGGCCGGTGGACGGTCCACCTCCGGGGCCCGGTACTCCCCCCGCTTGCGCGACCAGGCCGGGCTGTCCCCACCGTCGCCGGACTGCTCGTCGATGGGCCAGCCGGCCCGGCGCGCCCGACCATTGAGCACGCGCTCCATCTCGGTCCAGCTCGGCGGACCGTTGTGCCACCCCACCGCGGCATTCTATCGAACTTATGTTCGACAGTGCGAGGGGTGCTTCAGGCGCTCTTGCCGTTGTCCGGCCAGTCGTCCTTGCCGTTGTCCGGCCAGTCGTCGCCTCCCGGCTCACCTGGATCCTCACCGAGGTCCGGCCGCAACACGTAGCGGACCTGATTACCCCCGGCCATCCGTGCCTGCTCGATGGCCGTGGTGGCGACCGAGATGAGCTTGTCCACCACCTCGTCGGGCGGCTCGGCGGCCAGCGGCGGCAGCGGCGTGCAGACGACGCCGATGCTGGCGGTGAGTTTCTGCGGGGTTCCGGCGATCGCCCCACGGATGCGCTCGACCAGCGGAGACGCATCCGGCGTCGTGAACGAGTCGGCGACCAGGAAGTCGTGGAAACCGCCGGAGGACACGTGCGCGACGATCGCGTTGTGCCGGACTGTTTCCCGCAGCGCCTGCCCCACGGCGACGCGCGCCCTGGTGCCGGCCTGTGCACCGGAGAGACCCATCAGCAGGGAGAAGCTGTCGATGTTGACCGCAACCATGACCAGGTACTGGTCGTCGCTGCGGCTGCGGGACGCCAACAACGTGGCCACCCCGCGGTAGAACGCGTCCCGGTGCAGCAACCCGGTGACCTGCTCGATGTCACCGTGATGGGCCTCGGGCTGGACCAGGGTGACCGCCGCCCGGCAGACCAGCGCGATGAACACGTTGAGCACTACCACGACACCTGCCGCACACAGGGCCAGCGCGAGATCGTCAGGGGCCAGCCGGGCGAACAACACCGCGACCACCACGGCTCCCGCGGTCCAGGTGAAGACCAGGAAGCGAGCCGAGTGGAAACACACCACGAACGCCGTCAGCAACACATAGGTCGTCGCACCCAGGAAACCGGCGATGGGACTGGACACGTTCAGCGCGGACACCCCGATGCCCACCGTGCCGACGAAGACGGACAGCAGCGACTGCGCCCGCGTCGGCCAGTGCTGCCGCAGCCACAGCGCCGCCAGGCCCAGGCAACCCAGCCCGACGACGACCGCGAGGCCGCGGGTCGCTGCGGTCTGTGGGCCCAGCGCGCTGGCCATCAACACCATCGGAACCACGCCCAGGGCGACGATGCACGTCGCCACCACGCGGCAGGCGACGGTCTGGAGCCCACGGGCGGCGAGCACGGCAGTAAACCAGTAGTACTGATCCGAGCGCCACAACGCAGGCGCTATGGCTGAAGCGGCGGAATGCCGCAAATTCTCAAACACCCACCCACCCCGTCTGGACGCCCTCAAGAGGCAGTTCATCACGCCCCCGCCTTCGCGAAGGCTACCAGCCCAGCAAACCAATGCCCAGGGTCGAGGAAACCTCGGCGACGAATCCGGTGGCGGGCTCTCGCGTCAGCGGAACTCGGCGACGCCGTCGTCGAGCACGAGCCGGGCGTTGGACCCGTCGGGCGCAGACGCTTCGGTGCGGAACACCGCCGCGCCCGAACCCTGGCGCCAGATCGACGTGGTCAGCGTCTCGCCAGGAAAGACCGGCGAGCTGAACCGCGCCGCGATCGCGGTGATCCTGGTGGCGTCTCCGTCGCACAACTCGGCGACCAGTGCCCGGCCGGCGACCCCGTAGCTGCACAGGCCGTGCAGGATCGGCGTCGGGAATCCGGCGAGCTGGGCGAACCACGGGTCGCTGTGCAGCGGGTTGCGGTCACCCGACAGGCGGTAGATCAGCGCCTGGTCCTCACGCGTCGGCAGGGCCAGCCGCGCGTCGGGTTCCCGCTCGGGAAACTCCGGAGCGGGCGGCCGCTGCCCGGGCTGGCCACCGAATCCACCCTCGCCGCGGATCACCAGCGTCATGAGCGATTCGGCGACCGGCTCGCCGGTGTCGGGGTCGCTGCCGGTGGCCTTGAGCATGACGACGGCGTTCTTGCCCGGCCCCTTGTCCTGGATGTCGGCGACTTCGCTGACGACGCTGAGCCGCCCCGCCGGCGGCAGCGGGCTGAACACCCGGATGGCCTGGGATCCGTGCAGCAGACGACTGAAGTCGAAGCTGCCGATCGTGGTGGCCGCGGCGAACGGTGAGCAGGCGATCACCGCGTAGGTCGGCAGCACCTGCTGCTCGACGTCGTGGCTGTTCTCGGTGGTGAACGCGAGGTCAGCCGTCCCGGCTCCGACGCCGAGCGCGTACAGCAGGGTGTCGCGGTCGGTCCATTCGAATACCTGCGGGTCGGTGGTGACGCCAACGGCGTGGGGATCGATCGGCATGGACGCGACTGTATCCGGCGGGGTTTGTGTCGGGTGTTGACCTTTGTTCGGCGACCCGTGACGATGACTCGCATGCGCTATGTCGTTACCGGCGGTACCGGGTTCATTGGCCGCCGACTGATCGCCGAAATCCTCTCGCAGCCGGGCACGGAGGCCGTGCACGTGCTGGTGCGCGCCGAGTCGCTCGGCCGCTTCGACCGCCTGGCCGTCGGGTGGGCCGACGAGCGGGTGCAGCCGTTAGTCGGCGACCTCACCGCACCGGACCTCGGCTTGAGCGACGGCGTCGTCGACGGACTCGGTGCGATCGACCACGTGGTGCACTGCGCCGCGGTCTACGACATCACCGCCGCCGAGGAACGTCAGCGAAGCGCCAACGTCGAGGGCACCCGCGCGGTGATCGGACTTGCCCGTCGCCTGGACGCGAAACTGCATCACGTGTCGTCGATCGCGGTGGCCGGTACGCATCGCGGCGTGTTCACCGAGGACGACTTCGACCTCGGCCAGGATCTGCCGACGCCCTACCACCGCACCAAGTTCGACGCCGAGCGCCTGGTCCGCACCGCCGACGGGCTGCGATACCGCATCTACCGCCCGGGGGTGGTCGTCGGCGATTCGCGCACCGGCGAGATGGACAAGGTCGACGGCCCCTACTACTTTTTCGGCGTGCTGTCCGGCCTCGCGCGGCTGCCGCGGTTCACCCCGATGATGCTGCCCGACACCGGGCGCACGAACATCGTGCCGGTCGACTATGTGGTGTCGGCGATGACGGCGTTGATGCACGTCGACGGCCGGGACGGCCAGACCTTCCATCTGACCGCACCGACGACGACGGGCCTGCGGGGGATCTATCGCGGCATCGCCTCCGCGGCCGGACTGCCGCCCCTGGTCGGGTCACTGCCCCGGGCCGCGGCCGCGCCGCTGCTCCAGGTCGGCGGTCGGGCCAAGATCCTGCGCAACATGGCCGCAACCCAGCTCGGGGTGCCGGCCGAGATCCTCGACGTCGTCGACCTCATGCCGACCTTCCGCAGTGAGCTGACGGCAGAGGCGTTGCGGGGCAGTGGAATCACGGTGCCCGAATTCGGCTCCTATGCGGGAATGCTGTGGCGATACTGGGCCCGTCACCTGGATCCGGGCCGGGCCCGTCGCGACGATCCGGCCGGCCCGTTGGTCGGCAAGCACGTCATCATCACCGGCGCCTCCAGCGGCATCGGCCGCGCCTCGGCGGTGGCGGTCGCGGCACGCGGTGCGACGGTGTTCGCCCTGGCGCGCAACGGCGAGGCCCTCGAGGAGCTGATCGCCGAGATCCGCGCCACCGGCGGGCAGGCGTATGCGTTCAGCTGTGACGTCACCGACTCGGCAGCCGTCGACCGCACCGTCACCGACATCCTCGACCGCTTCGGCCATGTCGACTATCTGGTGAACAACGCCGGGCGGTCGATCCGCCGCTCGGTGATCGCGTCGACCGACCGGCTGCACGACTACGAGCGGGTGATGGCGGTCAACTACTTCGGGCCGGTGCGCATGGTGCTGGCTCTGCTGCCGCACTGGCGGGAACGCCGGTTCGGTCACGTGGTCAATGTCTCCAGTGCCGGTGTGCAGGCCAACAGCCCGAAGTACAGCGCCTACATCCCGAGCAAGGCCGCTCTCGACGCGTTCGCCGAAGTCGTTGGCACCGAGACCCTCTCGGACCACATCACCTTCACCACCATCCACATGCCGCTGGTCAAGACGCCGATGATCGCGCCGTCCCGTAGGCTCAACCCGATGCCCCCGATATCTGCCGAACACGCCGCCGCGATGGTGGTCCGAGGGTTGGTGGACAAGCCGGCGCGCATCGACACCCCGGTCGGCACGCTGGCCGATGTCGGCATGTACTTCACCCCGAGGCTGTCGCGTCGCGTGCTGCATCAGCTCTATCTGGGTTACCCCGACTCCGCGGCGGCCCGCGGCGTGGTCGAGAAGCGTCCCGCGCCGGCGCAACGGTCCGCTTCCCGCCGGCCCGGCCGGCGGGTGCGCCCGGTGCCCGCGGTGCGGGTACCGCGTCCGGTCAAGCAGGCGGTCCGGCTGGTGCCCGGCGTGCACTGGTGAGTGCCGCGCCGGTCGGGCCGGCCCATCCTGTCTTCGTCGACGTGGACACCGGTGTCGACGACGCGATGGCCCTGGCCTACCTGTTCGCCAGCCCGGAGGCCGACCTGGTCGGTATCGCCTCGACGGCGGGAAATGTCGGCGTGCACGAGGTGTGCCGCAACAACCTGGCGCTGCTGGAATTGTGTGGGATCACCGGCGTCCCGGTGTCCACGGGGTCGGAGATCCCGCTGTCGGCCCCGCTGCGCACCGCGGAGGACACGCACGGTCCGCAGGGGCTCGGGTATGCCGAGTTGCCCGAGCCGACTGCTGCACCCACGTCCTACGACGCCGCCGAGGCGTGGGTGCGTGCGGCCCACGCCCATCCCGGCGAGCTGGTCGGGATCGCCACCGGCCCGCTGACGAACCTGGCGCTGGCCCTGCGCGCCGAGCCGGCTCTGCCGCAGCTGCTGCGCCGGCTGGTGATCATGGGCGGGTCCTTCGACTACCGCGGCAACACCACCCCGGTGGCCGAATGGAACACCAGCGTCGACCCCGAGGCCACACAGCAGGTATATGCGGCCTGGCGGGATGCGCAGGAACTGCCGATCGTGTTGGGGCTGAACCTGACCGAGAACGTCGTGATGACCCCCGCCCTGCTGGATCGGCTCGCGCGGGAGGCCGACCCGCAGGCGGGGGCCCCCGACATCGGACTTCAGCCCAACCCGCTGATCCGGGTGCTGTCGGACGCGATGCGGTTCTACTTCGAGTTCCACGAAAGTCAGGGCGAGGGCTATTTGGCCCACCTGCACGACCCGGTGGCCGCCGCCGTGGCGCTGGACCCCGAGCTGGTGACCTGCCGCCCCGCGGCGGTGGACGTCGAGCTGGCCGGCACCCTGACCCGGGGCATGACCATCGCCGACTGGAGTGGTCACTGGGGTCGAGAACCCCACGCGCTCATCGGAGTCGACGTCGACCCTGCCGCGTTCTTCGACCGGTTCATCACCCGGGTGGCTGGGTTCGCCAGGCAACTGGCTAACCCCCGTCCGTCAGATCACTCATAGGCCCCCTCGAGGTACCACCGCCGCTGCCGGTAGCACAGCAGTAGCGCGCGAGCGGTTGCGCCGCTGCCCACCAGGACCTGAGCCCGCGCCGCTCGCCCGCTGCGCGCCTCTGCCGCGGCATCCCACCACCGTTCGTCGACCGGCCACGGGCCCGCCCACCAGGACAGCCTGCCGGTGCACCCGGGGGCCTCCAACCGGACCGGGTCGGCGGTGAACAGCCCCCGTGCGGTGACCCGCACCGGATTGCCGTCGACATCGAGCACCTCGACCGGATCGTCGAGAAGCACTGTCGGTGAGGGTTCGGGCAGTTGGCCCGGCCACGGCTGGTCCGGGTTCGCCGCGGGGACCGGTTCGTCGCCGAGCGGGATGAAGGTGATCCGTTCGATCGGACTGCGCCCGCCGCTGAGTATCGGAACCTTGACGGCGTCGGGACCCAGCAATCCCTGCACCCGGACCAGGGCCCGCCGCGCCCGCAGCCGGTCCTCCTCCCCCAGCCCGCCCCACAGCGGCAACTGCAACGCCTCGGCCGATACCACCTCGACCGGCCGCAACCGCAGCACGCTGATCGGGGCGCAGGGCCGGTCCTGGTGATGCCTGCGGTTGAGCCACCCGTCCAGTTGCCAGCGCACCCGGTCGGCGGTGGCATCCTCGGTCAACGGCTCGGCGCATCGCCAGACACGTTCCAGCTCTTGACCGTTGGTGGTCTCGGCGTGGATGGCCAGCCGGGTACATCCGACCCCGGCGGCGAGCAGGCTGCGGTGCAGCACGCTGGCCAGGGACCGGCCCGCGAACGCGGCCGCGTCCACCCGGTCGATCGGGGGGTCGCAGTTCATCACCGCGTCGAGTTCGTCCTCGGCGTCCCGCCCCGACGGCGGCCGGCCCGGCTCGCCACAGGCGATGCGGTGAGCGGTGACCGCGTCGGCGCCGAACCGCGACGCCACATCGCCGCGCGGCAGCTCGGCGAACTGTCCGACCGTGCGGATGCCCATCCGCCACAGCAGGTCTGTCAGGTTCTCCCGGTCGGCGGGAGCCAGGCTGGGCTCGGCGGCCAACTGCCGGATGGACAGTCCGGACAGGAACACCGCGTCCTGACCCGGTTCGACGATCCGGCCGGGACGGGCCGCGAAGACCGCCGTCGGCAACTGGTCGGCGATCCCGACCTGGCATTCGGTTCCGGCGGCGGCCACGGCGTCGACCAGTTTCTCGGCGGCGGCCTGCTCGGACCCGAAGTAACGGGCGGCCCCGCGCACCGGCAGGACCGACAGTCCCGGCCGCAGCACCTCGGCACGCGGGACCAAATCGTCGACTGCGGCCGTGACGCGTTCGAAGTGACGGGCGTCGCGGGCTGGATCGGCGGCGACGACATGCAACTCGGGACAGCGCGCCTGCGCTTCGCGGCGCCGCAGGCCTCGCCGGACGCCGACCGCCCGTGCCGCCGCCGAGCACGCGACGACCCGGTTGGCCAGTGTGACCGCGATCGGCATGGTCGGCGCCACGCCGATCGTGGCGGCGGCGGCGACGGCCGGCCAGTCCATGCACCAGAGCGCCAAGACCCTGGAACTCATCTCATCCGCCGACCGCCCGGACCGGACGCACGGAGCGACCACGAGCGCGCATGGCCAGCCGCACCCGGCTGATCCGGCCACATCCGGGGGTCGGGACCCCGTCTCGGCCGCCGGCGATCTCGTAGCCACTGACCCGGGCCTCCAGCCGGGTCGAAGCGCCCTGCCAGTCCCCGTCGGCCACCAGCAGGGTGCAACCGCGCTGGCGGGCCCGCGCGACCAGCGCACGCGCCCGGCTCGCCGGCACCGACCGCCCACCCAGGCCGAGGACCACCAGATCCATCCCGTCCATCAGGACCGCGGCCACCTCCACCGGGTCGGCGCCCGGGTGCGCGACAACCGCGATCCGGCTCAGGTCCGCGCCCATCTCCACCGCGGCCAGCAGCCCGAGATCGGGCCGGCCGACGATCGCGACGTGGCCGCCCTCGGCCGTCACGGCCGCCACGAGGCTCACCTCCAGCGATCTGGCGCCCGACACCACCGCCACGGTTCCGCGGGGCAACGAACCGGGAAGCAGTTCGGCCAGCGATTCAGGCATCGGCAGCAAAGAATCATGGTCGATCGGGAGGCCGGTTTCGGCCGCCACGGCGCGGCGGCCGCCACCCACCTTCGCCGTAGCCTTGCCCGACATCGAGGCGATGCGGCGCCGAAGCTGTTCTACCTGTTCAGAACGGTTTTCCGGAGACCGGTCCAGGCTTCTGGCCGTTGTCACAGCAGCACCTTCCTCCCCATCCGGATCATCCGACTCAGGCATGTCATTCGAAAGTGTGTTCGATATCGCCAGTAAACACCGACCCACCGACAACCGTCAACCAAACCGGTGCGCGATCACTGCCATCGGAAAATAGTGACATTGACACCTGTCATCATTGGGAGTTGTATCCACCGCATGCCGACTCGAGGTTCCCTGCGCTCCCGCACCGCGGCAACGGTCAGCAGCATGACCCTGCGGGAGATCAGCAGGGTGCTCCCCGCCGACCAAGCCTGGGGACTGTGGACCTCCCGCCAGATCGTCGCCCGCATCATGGACACCTGCGGACCCGGCCTGGCCGGCACCACGGTGACCCCGGTCGACACCGTCGACGCCCACGGCGGCCGCGTCGTCGGCGAATGGGTGCACGGCGCCGGTGTCTCGGAGGCCGACACATCCGACCGCGGCGCCATCTACTTCGTGCACGGCAGCGGTTACGCACTGTGCTCACCGCGCACCCACCGCCGACTCACCGCCTGGCTGTCGCGACTGACCGGCCTCCCCGTCTTCAGCATCGATTACCGACTGGCGCCCCGACACCGCTTCCCCACTGCCGCAGAGGATGTCCACCGCGGCTGGCACTGGCTGACCACCCAGCACGGGGTGGCTCCCGAGCAGGTCGTGGTCGCCGGGGACTCCGCCGGTGGGCACCTGTCGATCGACCTGCTCCTGCAGTCCGGCGTCACCCATCCGGCCGCACTGGTCCTGCTGTCCCCGTTGGTGGATCTGACGTTCGCACTGGCACGCACCGCCGAACAGCACCGTCGCGACCCGGCCATCCGCGCCCGCGACGCCGCCCGGCTCGTCGAGTTGTACTGCACCGGAATCGATCCCGCACATCCGCGGTTGACGCTCGACGTCGCCGGTGGCCGCGTCCTGCCGCCCACCCTGATCCAGGCCGGCGGCGCCGAGATGCTCTCCGCCGACGCCATCGCACTCGCCGACGATCTGAGGGCCGCAGGCGGTCGGTGCGATCTGCAGGTCTGGCCCGACCAGGTCCACGTCTTCCAGGCGCTGCCCCGACTGTCTCCCGAGGCGGCACCGGCGATGCGGGAGATCGCCGCGTTCGTCACCGCGGCTTTGCAGCGCGACCGCATCGAACAGGTGGGCTGACCATGCTCTTCTTCGGGTCCTCCCGCCGGCGCAGCCACCGCGCCGACGCGGTGATCACCGGCGCCGGAAGCGGTATCGGCGCGGCCTTCGCCACCGAACTGGCGCGCCGCGGTGGCCGGGTGGTGTGCAGCGACATCGATCTCGACGCCGCGCGGCGCACCGCGGCCACCATCACAGACCGGGACGGACAGGCGATCGCGCAACAGTGCGATGTCACCGATGTCGACGCGGTGTACCGGTTGGCGCACCAGGCGCAGTCATGGTTCGACGGTCCCCCGACGCTGGTGATCAACAATGCCGGTGTCGGCGCCGGCGGTAGCCCCATCGGTGAGACGGACCTGCGGGACTGGAACTGGGTGCTGAACATCAACCTGTGGGGGCCGATCCACGGCTGTCACGTGTTCACGCCGCTGCTGCGGGAAGCCGGATACGGCGGCATCATCAACGTCGCCTCCGCTGCAGCCTTCGGCGCCCTGCCGGGCATGGCCGCCTACAACGTCAGCAAGGCCGGCACGCTGTCGCTGTCGGAGACGCTGGCCGCCGAACTCACCGGCACCGGCATCCACGTCACGGCCCTGTGTCCCACCTTCGTCAAGACCAACATCGTCGGGGCAGGACGGATCTCAGACCGCTCCACCCAACTCGCCGACCAGCTGATGCGTTGGACCGGCTTCTCCGCCGAGCGGGTCGCCCGCATGTGCCTGGACACCAACGACCGCGGCGGCCTGTACTGCATGCCCCAACCCGACTCCCGGATCTTCTGGGGCGTCAAACGATTCACCCCGACGGTGTACACCCGCGCTGTCGGCGTCACCACTCGCATCACCACCTAGAGAGGGCCGTGGCCGTGAAATCAAGAATCGACATGGATGCCATGCTGGCCAAGATCAAGGACCGCCAGTGGGCGCTGGCCGACATCGACTGGGATGCGCCGGGCGCCGAGCTGATCACCGACGAGCAGCGGCCCAAACTCAAGGCGTTCATGGCCGACCTGTGCTGGATCGAGAACATCGGTGCGCGCGGTTTCGCCGCGCTGGCCAAGAAGGCACCCACCCCCACCATCGCCGAGATCTACCGCTACTTCCACGCCGAGGAACAGCGCCACGCCAATGCCGAACTGGCGCTGATGAAACGGTGGGGCATGCTCGATGACGGTGAGATGCCCGAGCCGAACGTCAACATCCGCCTCGCAATGGACTGGCTGGACACCTACGCCGACGACATGTCGCTGTCGATCCTGGGCACCGTGATTCCGATGCTCGAGGTGGCACTGGACGGTGCGCTGTTGAAATTCCTGCTCGAAGAGGTCGACGACCCCGTCTGTCACCGCGTGTTCGAGAAGATCAACAACGACGAATCCCGGCACATCACCGTCGATTTCGAGGTCCTGAACATGATCGGCCACGCCGACGTGCGACGGCTGGCCATCGAGTTCGTCGGCAGCGTCGCCACCCCGGGGCTCATCATCGGCGCGGTGATGTACATCCCGTTGCTCAACCGGATCCGCAACGAGATCGTCGGCATGGGCCTGGAGCCCGAACGGCTCTACAACGCGGTCAAGAGGTTCCGCACCCTCGGCGAACGCGGTGAGCACACCCATCGGGTGCCCACCTATCGGGTGCTGCGCAAGCACGCCTCGATGGTCGTCAACCCGCGCCACCCCTACCACCTGCTGGCCAACTCGATGGTGTGGGCCTCCGACCGCTACCCGAAGGCGCTGCTGCGACCCATACCCAGCTGGTTCAAGGAGCTGACCCACGAGCCGGCGGCCTGACCGATGCCTTCTGCCAAGCACATTCACGACACCCTGATCATCGGCGCCGGGTTCACCGGGCTGGGCACCGCCATCAAGCTGCGCGAGGCCGGCGTCGACGACGTCGTCATCGTCGAACGCAGCGACCGTGTCGGCGGCACGTGGCGGGACAACACCTATCCCGGCATCGCCTGCGACATCCCGTCGCTGCTGTACTCGCTGTCGTTCGTCAAGAACCCCACCTGGTCCCGGGCCTACCCGTCGGGCGCCGAGATCTGCGCCCACATCGAAGAGCTGACCGACCAGTTCGGGCTGCGGCCGATGATCCGGTTCGACACCGAGATCACCGGTCTGAACTTCGACGAGGCGTCCGGCGTGTGGACGGCGAACACCAAGACCCGCAAGAAGTTCCACGCCCGGACCGTCGTGCTGGCATCAGGCCCGTTGGCCGACCACAAGTTCCCCGACATCCGCGGTCTGGACACCTACCGGGGCACGAAGATCCACAGCGCGGCGTGGGACCACGACTACGACTTCACCGGCAAGCGCGTCGGTGTGATCGGGACCGGGGCCAGCGCCGTGCAGATCGTGCCCGAGCTGGTCGAAACCGCGGGATTCGTCAAGGTGTTCCAGCGCACCCCGGGCTGGGTGCTGCCGCGGGTGGATCCCCCGATGCCGGCCGCCGTCCAGACCCTGTTCGCCAAGGTGCCGGCGGCGCAGGAGCTCGCCCGGCAGGCGCTCTACTGGGGACACGAGGCCAGCGCCGCCGCCCTGGTGTGGAACACCCCGCTCAGCGGTCTGGTCGCACGACTGGGCAAGGCGCATCTGCGCCGCGCCGTCGGCGACCCCTGGTTGCGTCGCCAGCTCACTCCCGACTTCACCCCGGGCTGCAAACGGATGCTGGTCTCCAGCGACTACTACCCGGCGCTGCAGCGCGACAACTGCAAGCTGATCGACTGGCCGATCGCGACACTCAGCCCGCCGGGAATCCGCACCAGCGACGGCGTGGAACACCATCTGGACGCCATCGTGTTCGCCACGGGTTACGACGTGCACCTGTCCGGCCCGCCGTTTCCGGTGACCGGGCTCGGCGGCCGGTCACTGCAGCAGGAATGGCGCGACCACGCCGAGGCCTACAAGAGCGCCAGCGCACACGGCTACCCGAACCTGTTCTTCATGACCGGGCCGAACTCCGGGCCGGGGCACAACTCGCTGCTCGTCTACGTCGAAGGGCAGATCGAGTACGCCGTCACCGGGATCACCACGATCCTGCGGCAGAACCTGCGTTACCTGGACGTGCGCGCCGAGGTGCAGCGGCGCTACAACGACCGGTTGCAGCGCCGGCTGGCCAAGACCACGTGGATGTCGGGCTGCACGAGCTGGTACCTGACCCCCGACGGGTTCAACGCCTCGATGTACCCCGGATTGGCCACGCAGTATCGTCGACAGATGCGAGCCTTCCGATTCTCCGACTACGAGGCCGTGGACGCACGTCCGCGGGCCCTCACGTCGTCGGCCTGACATCGCCTGACATGTCGGCACCCGATTCCCCCCGCCCCACCGGGCCGATCCCGAGCATCCTGCGCCGGATCCGGCGCGGCTCCCGGGACGTCATCGAATCCGCGGTGTCGCAGCTGTTCGACGCCGCGGTGCAGCCCCACGGGGTGGCGGCCTCGGGTGAGTACCGGATCGACGACCTCGCCCGGCTGGCCGGCACCACCACGCGCAACATCCGGGTGTACCGCGACCGGGGTCTGCTGCATCCGCCGCTGCGGGTCGGACGCATCGCGCTGTTCAACGACACCCACCTGACCCGGTTGCGGATGATCACCTCGCTGCTCGACCGCGGCTACAACATCGCGCACGTCAACGAGATGCTCTCGGCATGGGAACAGGGCAAGGACGTGGGCGACATGCTGGGGCTGGAATCGGCGATCGCGGGCACCTGGGCGGCCGAGAAGCCCGAGCGCATGTCGGTCGCCGAGGCCAGGCGACTGGTCGACGACGACGCCGGCTTCGACCGGATGGTCGGCCTGGGCGTGATCAAGCTGGAGGACGACGGCCACGACGCCACCATCGTGCGACCCAAGCTGATCGAGGCGTTCACCGAGATCCGCCAGTACGGCGTCAGCACCGACAAACTGATCGACCTGCACGAACAGATCGCCCCGCTGGTCGACCAGATCAGCGCCATCCTGGTCACCGCAGGCGTCGAACACATCGGGGACCGGCTCAACCCGGGTACCGCCCTGCCGCCCGACACCGAGGTCGCCGAGATGATCACGATGCTGGTGCGGTTCCGCACGCAGGCGGTGTCAGCCGTGACGGCGACGCTGGCTCATTCGATCGAGACCGCCGTCGAATCGGTCATCGCGGGCATTCTCGCCCAGGCCGTCGAGCACACCCCCGACGAGCACATCCCCGACAAGTAGGGGCTACTCCCACTCGATGGTGCCCGGCGGCTTGCTGGTGATGTCGAGCACCACCCGGTTGACCTCCCGGACCTCGTTGGTGATCCGGGTCGAGATGCGTTCCAGCACCTCGTAGGGCACCCGGGTCCAGTCCGCGGTCATCGCGTCCTCGCTGGACACCGGCCGCAGCACGATGGGGTGGCCGTAGGTGCGGCCGTCGCCCTGCACGCCGACCGAGCGGACGTCACCGAGCAGCACCACCGGGCACTGCCAGATCTGGCGATCCAGGCCGGCCGACGTCAGCTCCTCGCGGGCGATGGCGTCGGCCCGTCGCAAGGTGTCCAACCGCTCGGCGGTCACCTCGCCGACGATGCGGATGCCCAGGCCGGGACCCGGGAAAGGTTGGCGCGCAACGATGTCCTCGGGCAGCCCCAGCTCGCGGCCGACGGCGCGCACCTCGTCCTTGAACAACAGCCGCAGCGGTTCGACCAACGTGAACTTCAGGTCACCGGGCAGACCACCGACGTTGTGGTGGCTCTTGATGTTCGCGGTTCCCGAGCCGCCGCCAGATTCCACCACGTCGGGATACAACGTGCCCTGCACGAGGAACTCGATCTCGCCGTCGGCGGCGCCCAGCGCATCACGCACCGCACCCTCGAAGGCGCGGATGAACTCGCGACCGATGATCTTGCGCTTGCCCTCCGGGTTCAGCACGCCGGTCAACGCCTCGAGGAAGCGGTCGGCGACGTCCACGGTCACCAGGTTGGCGCCCGTCGCTGCGACGAAGTCACGCTGCACCTGGGCACGCTCGCCCGAACGAAGCAGGCCGTGGTCGACGAACACACAGGTCAACCGGTCCCCGATGGCCCGCTGCACGAGCGCGGCCGCCACCGCGGAGTCGACGCCACCGGACAGGCCGCAGATCGCGCGACCGTCACCGATCTGTGCCCGCACCTGCTCGACCAGCGCGTCGGCGATGTTGGCCGGCGTCCACACCGCGTCGATGCCCGCGAACTCGTGCAGGAAGCGGCTGAGCACCTGTTGACCATGCGGGCTGTGCATGACCTCGGGGTGGTACTGGACACCAGCGAAGCGCCGCGCCCGGTCCTCGAACGCCGCGACGGGGGCCCCGGCACTGGTGGCCACCACGTCGAACCCGGCCGGAGCCGCGGTGACGGCGTCACCGTGGCTCATCCACACCGGCTGGGTCTCCGGCAGATCGGAATGCAGTTGACCGCCAGTCACT
>Ga0208330_1000255_pt1 | contig 28489 bp, 26 predicted proteins | sample DeeseametaMP1896_FD_184180 | JGI IMG/M metagenome (GOLD analysis project Ga0208330, IMG submission 184180) | Marine microbial communities from the Deep Pacific Ocean - MP1896 (SPAdes) | ecosystem: Environmental > Aquatic > Marine > Oceanic | place: East of Hawaii, North Pacific Ocean | collected... | reverse complement strand
CCCGCCCGCCGACCCCTTGGAACAGGCTGCGCCTGTTTTGGCTTCGGGAGTCACCAAGGAACAAGCCTTGCCTGTTCCCCGAAGCCCTCCCTCGCTTTTTGAGGGCCTGAGCCAGCGCACGGTGCGATGCAAGGGCAAGCCGCCTGTCGGCGGGCCTGCGGCCCCTTGCATCGCTCCACGCCCTGGCTCTGATCGGCCTCAAGCGACGGAGGGCTCCGGGGAACAGGCTGAGGGCCGAGTGGTGTCGGGCGCTTTGATCCGGCTACAGGGCACATGAAAAAGGCCCCGGTCCTGGGGACCGGGGCCTTGGGGCCAGACCTGTCTTGGGGGCCTCAGCGAACGACCAGGACCGATTGTTTGGCGTGTCGCACCACCCGCGCGGCGTTGGGGCCGACCAGGTAATCGCGCAGCTCTGGCCGGTGGGCGCCGACAACGATCGCCTCGGCGCCGATGTCTTGGGCCGTGCGGATGATCTTGTCGTAGACCGTGCCCTGGTCGACGTGGACATGGGCCTCGATCCCCAGCACCTCGTCGATCCACTTGTGCAGGTTGCCGCGTGTTTCCTCCATCATCGTGCCGGCGAAATCGCCGGTGAAGGCGGAGCCGACGAGGGCGAAGCCCATCGCCGGAACCACGCTGATCACATGGACCTCTGCCTCGCACATGCGGGCCAGTTTGCCGCCATATTCGGCGATACGTGCGGCGCCGCTTGCGTCGTTCAGGTCGACCGCGAGAAGGATCTTGCTGTACATCTTGTCTCTCCTCTTTTCAGGGTCAGAACGGCGGCTGGGTGGCGCGCCGGCGCTGCACAAGGACGATGCCCGCCAGCAGCAACAGCGCCGGGATGAAGAAGAGCTCCTTGGGCAGGCGCTCGTTCTCGATCTCGACCCGGGTGACCTGGACCGGATCGTCGGCGTAGTAGTCGAACTCCTGTCCGCTGACCGGCTGGATCAGGTCCGGCCCGCCAAAGGGTTCGTCCAGCAGCAGCTTGCCGTCCTCCTCGTTGACCAGGAGCCCCTGGGCCTCCAGCGTCTCGGCCCCGGCGGAGGGCAGGACGATGGTCACGGGCCTGACCTCGAAGGTGTCGAAATCGGGGCCCTCGACGGTGATCCGCACGTCCTTGCCCTCTGGCACATCGGCCATGAGCGCCAGCGCGGCCGGTCCTTCGGCGCTGTTGTACTTTTCGCTCACCTGGTCGAGGAAGTAGCCCGGTCGGAACAGCATGAAGGCGATCAGCAGCAGCACCGCGGTTTCCCAGAGCCTGGACTTGGCGATGAAATACCCCTGCGTCGCCGCGGCAAAGAGCAGCATCGCCGTCAAGGATATGAAGAAGACGAAGATCGCCTTGAACAGCCCGACGTCGATCAGCAGCAGGTCGGTGTTGAAGATGAACAGGAAGGGCAGCAGCGCCGTGCGGATGTCATAGGCAAAGCCCTGGACGCCCGTCTTGATCGGGTCCCCGCGCGAGATGGCCGCCGCCGCGTAGGCGGCAAGGCCCACCGGTGGCGTGTCATCCGCGAGGATGCCGAAGTAGAAGACGAACATGTGCACCGCGATCAGCGGCACGATCAGGCCCGCCTGGGCGCCCACGCTGACGATGACCGGCGCCATGAGCGAGCTGACGACGATATAGTTGGCCGTCGTCGGCAGGCCCATCCCCAGGATCAGCGAGAGCACCGCCACCAGCAGCAGCAGGATCATCAGGTTGCCGCCCGAGATCACCTCGATCACCTGGCCGATGACCTGATGTGCGCCGGTCAGGCTGATGGTGCCCACGATGATGCCGGCGGCGCCTGTGGCAACGCCGATGCCGATCATGTTGCGTGCACCCAGGATCAGGCCCTGTACGAAATCGGCCCAGCCCTGCACCGCCTCGGTCACATGGCCCTCACCGCGGAACAGCGCCTTGAGCGGGCGGTGGGTGAGAGCAATGATGATCATGAAGATCGTCGCCCAAAAGGCCGAAAGCGCGGGCGAGAGCCGGTCGAGGTTCTCGGTCCGGACCATCAGGTTCCACACCAGGATGAAGATCGGCACCGAGAAATAGAGCCCGCCGATCAGCGTCGGTGTCAGGCGGGGGGCGGTGGGTTCGCCCTCGGTGTCTTCCTCGATGTCGGGATAACGGGCCGAGAGCCAGACCAGCGCGACGTAGAGCACGCCGACCAGCGCCACTGCCGCATAGATGGAATCGCCCATGATCGGGTCGAGGATGCCGCGCAGACCGATCATCAGGAAGGCGCAGATGCCAAGGAAGATGAAGCCCGACAGGAACAGGATCAGGATCATCAGGACCCCGATCTTGCGGCCGGGTTTCTCCAGCCCCTTGAGGCCCATCTTCAGCGATTCAAGGTGCACGATGTAAAGCAGCGCGATGTAGGAGATCACCGCCGGCAGGAAGGCGTGTTTGACCACGTCGATGTAGGGAATGTTGACGTATTCCACCATGAGGAAGGCGGCGGCGCCCATGACGGGCGGGGTAAGCTGGCCGTTGGTGGAACTGGCCACCTCGACCGCGCCGGCCTTTTCCGCCGGAAAGCCGATGCGCTTCATCAGCGGAATGGTGAATGTGCCGGTGGTCACGGTGTTGGCGATGGACGATCCCGAGATCATCCCGGTCAGCATCGAGGACAGGACCGAGGCCTTGGCAGGTCCGCCGCGCAGCGCGCCCAGAAGCGCGATGGCCACCCGGATGAACCAGTTGCCGCCACCCGCGCGGTCCAGCAATGCGCCGAACAGCACGAAGAGAAAGATCATCGTCGTGGACACGCCGAGTGCGACGCCGAACACCCCTTCGGTCTGCATCCAGTAGTGGCCCAGAGCCTTGGACAGGGAAGCGCCGCCGTAGTTGGTGATGTTTCGCGCCCATTCGGAATAGCCGCCGAAGAAGGCAAACAGCACGAAACAGGAGGCGATGATGACAAGCGGCAGGCCGAGAGATCGGTAGACCGATACCATCAGGACCATCATGCCGATGGCCGACATTACGATATCCGAGGTGTTCCACAGGCCGGGCCTGTCCGCGATCTGAAAGCGGAAGGCCACAAGGTAGAGACAGGCCCCAACGCCCAGGAACAACAGGGCCCAATCATAGGCCGGGATACGGTCGCGCGGGGCGGATTTCGTCAGCGGAAAGGCCATTGTCGCCAGGGCGATGGCAAAGGCCAGGTGCACGAAGCGCGCCTGCGCCACGATATTGGCGAAAAAGCTGATGCCGGTGGCCGTCGCAACCATGCTGGGCACCCGCGAGGCGATGTAAAGCTGGAACAGCGACCAGACGATGCAGGTGCCGATGATGAGCTGCGCCTGCCATCTGGCCTGCGGATTGCGCGCGCCGGTATCCGCTTCGGCGACCATGTCGTCGGCGCTGCGGTCCTGAGCCTGTGGATCGGCCATGATGTCCCCCTGTGTTTTTTCTTTGTCGCGGGCGGTTCGGGATGCCCTGCAAATGCCCTCGAAGACATTTGATCGTGCGCGCCCGGGTGCGGGCGCGTCCGAGTATCTGTCAGCAGCGCCGCGTCGCGGGCGCCGGAAAACGCATTAGGCGTATTTCAAATCTCTTCGAAGAAATTTGTCCTGCCAAGGAAAAACGGCGGCAGGGTTGCCCTGCCGCCGTCCGTGGCCCGAGGATTACTCGATCAGGCCCAGTTCCTTGTAGGCCTTCTCGGCGCCCGGATGCAGCGGGGCGCTGAGGCCGTCCTTGACCATCTGCGCCGGCTCCAGGTTGGCGAAGGCCGGGTGCAGCTGGCGGAAGTCGTCGATGTTTTCCATCACCGACTTGGCGACCACGTAGACCACCTCTTCGGAGACATCGGCCGAGGTGACGAAGGTGGCGCCGACGCCAAAGGTCGTGGTGTCCTCGTCGTTGCCCGAGTACATGCCCGCCGGGATCGTCGCGACGCGGTAGTAGGGGTTGTCTGCGACCAGCTTGTCGATCGGCTCGCCCACGACGTCGACCAGTTTGACGTCACAGGTGGTGGCCGCTTCCTTGATGGCGGCGGCCGGGTGGCCGATGGTGTAGATCATCGCGTCGATGTTGCCGTCGCAAAGCTGCTTGGCCATTTCCGAGCCCTTGTACTCGGTCGCGAGCGCGAGATCGTCCATGGTGATACCGAAGGCGTCCATCACCACTTCCATGGTGGCGCGCTGGCCCGAACCGGGGTTGCCGACGTTCACGCGCTTGCCCTTGAGGCCTTCGAAGTCCGTGATGCCGCTGTCGCCACGTACCAGCAGGGTGAAGGGCTCGGGGTGGACCGAGAACACCGCGCGGATTTCGGGGAAGGGATTGTCGGAGAATTTCGAGGTGCCGTTGTAGGCATGGTACTGCCAGTCGGACTGGGCGACGCCGAATTCCAGCTCGCCTGCCTTGATGGTGTTGATGTTGTAGACAGACCCGCCGGTGGATTCGACCGCACAGCGGATGCCGTGCTCTTTGCGGGACTTGTTCACGAGACGGCAGATCGCGCCACCGGTGGGATAGTAGACGCCTGTCACACCGCCGGTTCCGATCGAGATGAACTCCTGCGCCGAAGCCATCGGTGCCGCGCACGCCACACCCAGGGCCACGACGGCGCCGAGTTTCACATTATCGAACATAACTTTCTCTCCTGTTGTCGTTATGGTGAGGTCTCATCCGCCCAGAAGTCTCCCAGGCGTCGGTTTCTTTCCTCTACCAGGCGAATCTTTTCGCCTATGTCATCTTCGGACTGCGCGACCAGCATCGCAACCAGAGTTTCCATGAGCGCAAGTGTCGCCACGTAAGAGGAAAAGAACTGCGGGCTGTCCGACGGAACGCAAAAGCCAAAGTCGGCATACATCAATGCCGGGCTTGTATGACTGTCGGTCAGAACGAGTGTCGTTGCGCCGCTTTCGCGTGCCATCTGCGTGGCAAGGACGGCGCGGCGGGCGTAGGGCGTCTTGGTGATGACCAGGAAAACGTCGCCCGGTTCCATCAGTCCGATCGCCGCCGAAAGCGCGCTGCCCGCACGCGACAGGACGGTCCAGTCGGACTGGAAATAATTGGCCAGGTAGGCAAGATGCTCGGCGATCCCATGTGAGGCGAAGGCCCCGAAAACGGTCACGCGGCGCGCCCGCGCCAGGGCGTCCACTGCCTCTTGCAGGCGGTCGCGGTCGATCCCCTGGACCAGACCGGCGATATTCGACATGCAGGCGCCCGCCTGCCGGTCCAGCATGGAAGCATCTTCCTCGCCGGGGGTCTGCAATTGCGCCGCCTTTTCGGCAAAGGACACCACCTGGTCGCCGATGGCCTGTCGCGAGAGTTCGCGCAACTCTTCGTAGCTGGTGAACTCCAGCGCCCGCGCCAACCGGGAGAAGGTGGCGGGGGACACGGCGCTGGCCGCCGAAACCGACCGCAGCGAACGGGTGGCCACCTCGACGGGATGGGCGATCACGTAATCCGCCGCCTCCCTCAACTTGTGGCTCAACCCGCCGTAGCGGTGCGCAATGCGCGCTTCGAGACGCTTGGCGGGCATCCGCTCTCCTGGACCGTTTCGACTGTTTCAGCGTGTTTCATATGTTTTACTTATTGTCAAGATTGGAAACATATGTTTCAAGTGTCGCTAGCTTCTCTCATTCGCAGCCTAGCCGAAATGTGCCTTTGTCATGTGCCATGACCTTGCGTCATCCGCACCTTCCTTGAAAATCATGGCCGCGCCGAACGGCGCCCGTCGGACGAAATCGGATCATCTCGCCCTTCCGATGACCGCGTCAGAACTGGCGGCAGAGGCGCGCGATTGCCAGGATGCCGGCGCCTGGGCGCTGCATATGCATGTGCGCGACACCTTGGGCCGGCATTCGCTGGACCCGGTGTTGTACCGCGAGGCCATCGCCGAGGTGCAAAGCGCCGCGCCGGGCCTGTTCGTCCAGATCACGACAGAGGCGGTGGGCCGCTATTCGGTCGCCGGGCAGTTCGACTGTCTGCGCGAGGTTGTGCCCGAAGGCGCCAGCGTCTCGACCCGGGAAATGGCCCGCGATGTCGAGACCGCCGGCAGGCTTTACGCCTTTGCCGACGAGGCGGGGATCGCGCTGCAGCACATCCTGTATGACCTGGGGGATTTGCAGACCCTGCGCGGCTTTCGTGCCGGTGGTGTCATTCCACCCGGGGACTGTTCGGTGCTGCTGGTTTTCGGCACCTATGAACCCCCGGTTCCCGCCCGTGTTGATGCCGTGCCCGAGGCCGTCGAGGCGCTTGAACGCGGCTTCCCCGACTGGGCCGCCTGCGCCTTTGGTCCCACCGAAGAGGCGGTGCTGGTCGAGGTCGCGAAACGCGGCGGCAATGTCCGCATCGGGTTCGAAAACAACATCCACCGTCCGGACGGCACGCTGGCTGTCAGCACCGCCGACAATATCCGTCAGTTCCGATCCGCCCTGGCTCGCGCCACCGGGTCGGAGGAATTTACCCAAGCAAGGTAGAAAACGCCCATGTCCCATGTCTTCCATCGCAGCAGCGTCACGGCGCCGCCCGCGGTTTCCCGCGGCGAGGGGGCCTATCTCTATGACCAGTCCGGCAAGGCCTACCTGGACGGCTCCGGCGGCGCCGCCGTGTCCTGTCTGGGCCACGGCGACGCCCATGTTACCGAGGCGATCCGGGGCCAGCTGGCCGAGGTCGCCTTTGCCCATACCGGGTTCTTCACCTCTCTCCCGGCCGAGGCGCTGGCCGATCGGCTGGTGGCGCTGGCGCCGGGAGATCTGAACCGCGTCTATTTCGTGTCCGGCGGGTCCGAGGCGATGGAGGCTGCGCTGAAACTGGCGCGGCAGTATCACCTTGAGCGGGGCGAAGCGGGCCGCAGCCGCATCATCGCCCGGCGGCAGAGCTATCATGGCAACACGCTGGGCGCGCTGGCCACCGGCGGCAACGCCTGGCGGCGCGAACCCTTTGCGCCGCTCCTGATGGAGGTCAGCCATGTGTCGCCCTGCTATGCCTATCGCGGTTTGCAGGAAGGCGAGACCGAGGCTGACTACTGTGACCGCCTGATCGCCGAGATCGAGGAAGAGGTCGCGCGCGTCGGACCCGAAAGTGTCATGGCCTTCGTGGCAGAGCCGGTGGTCGGCGCGACGCTGGGCGCGGTGCCCCCGGTGCCCGGCTATTTCAAGCGCATCCGCGAGATTTGTGATCGCCACGGCATCCTGATGATCCTGGATGAGGTCATGTGCGGCATGGGCCGGACCGGGACGCTGTTCGCCTGCGAACAGGACGGGGTGGCGCCGGATATCCTCTGCGTGGCCAAGGGGCTGGGCGCGGGATACCAGCCCATCGGGGCGATGCTCTGCACCGAGGCCCTGCACGATGTGATCGCGCAGGGCAGCGGCTTTTTCCAGCACGGCCACACCTATGTCGGCCACCCGGTCGCCTGTGCAGCGGCGGGTGCGGTGCTGGACCGGCTGGTGAAGGACGGCTTGCAGGGCCGAGTGCATCCGATGGGCGCGGTGCTGCGCGGGCTGCTCGAAGAGCGGTTCGGCCAGCACCCCCATGTCGGCGACATCCGGGGCCGGGGGCTGTTCCTGGGCCTCGAACTGGTGCAGGACCGGGCCACCAAGGCGCCGATCGACCCGGCGCGCAAGATCCATGCCCAGGTCAAGGCGGCGGCCTTTGCCGAGGGGCTGATCTGCTATCCGGGCGGCGGCACCATCGACGGCAAGCAGGGAGCGCATGTCCTGCTGGCGCCGCCCTTCATCCTGACAGAGGATCAGGCGGCGGAACTGGTCGACAAGCTGGCCCGCGCCTTCGCGGCGGTGGGTCTGTAAGGGCTCACCGGGCTGGGCTGGCCGCTCCCAAGGCGGGGGGCAGGTCCGACAGCCAGTCCAGAACCGGGCGCATGACGGCGCCCGGGTCCTCTTCATGCGCAAGATGGCCCAGGCCGGGCAGGGAAACGTGGCTGCTCTGTGGCAGGCGCTGGGCTGCGCGACGCGACAGGGCGGGATCGACGGCCCGGTCACCCTCTGCCGCCAGCATCAGGCAAGGGGTTTCGATCCGGGGCAGCCAGTCTAGCACCGGGTCGACGTTCCAGCGGGCCATCATCTGCAACGTGCCGTCCACATGCTCTCGGTCGGCGGTCAGCCGAGTGTAATAATCGATGCCCGCGTCGCTCAGCCGACTGCCGGTGCTGGCGATCAGGCGGCGGGTGCGCGCCGGGCTGGCGCCCGCCGCCGTGAAGGCCATCGCCGCCAAGGGCGTCGCCGCCATCAGTTTCGCCAGGATCGGAAACAGCCAGCCCGCTGCTCCGTCGAAGCGGCCCAGCGCGGCGTTCAGGCAGATCACGGCGGGCGCGGGTTGCAACCTGCGCGCCAGGTTCAGGGCGATGGCGCCTCCTGCGGAATGGCCGATCACCACGGCGGGGCGCCAGCCCTGAGCGTCACACAGCGCGGCGATGTCCTCTGTCATATGCGCCAGGTTGCAACGGGCGCGGCTGCCCAGTCGGGTAAATCCCTGTCCGGGCAGGTCCAGCGCGATCACCCTGTAGCGCCCGGCCAGAAGGGGGATCACGTCGCGCCAACTGTGCGTTGAAGCGCCCGCGCCGTGCAGCAGAAGCACCGTTTCGCCGGAGCCGGTTTCCTGCACATGCCAGAGGTGCGGGCGCTGCGCGATGCGCCGAGACAGGGCGTTGAGCGGCCAGGTCGGCAAATCCCTGTCCCAGTCCACGGCGGCTACCGCGACAGGGCAGCGTCGGCAGCGGCGCTGATGCGCCGCGCGTCGGCGCGCGGCAGGGCCAGGTAGCGGGCGCCCAGCCAGGCTGCCAGCTCGGCGCCTTCGGCCCCGGGCCTGTTGGCGGTGTCGATGACGATGGCGGGCAGGCCGAGGCGGTGCCATAGCCGGGCCATATCGCGCGCATCGGCGGCGGCGGCTGTGCGGCCCGGGCTGCCGTCCAGCGCGATGTTGCCGCGCCCGTCCGTCAGCAGGGCCAGGCAAGGGCTCTGCCCGTTGCGCAACCCCTGCAGCGCCAGGTCATGCACCGCCCGCAGCCCTGCCGCCAGTGGAGTACCGCCGCCGCCGGGCAGGGCGGCGATACGGCGCTTGGCCTGGACCAGCGACCGCGTCGGCGGCAGCGGCACGTCGGCGTGGGTGTCGCGGAAAGTGACCAGCGCCACGAGATCGCGCTTGGTGTAGGCCTGCGCCAGCAAGAGTTCGACGGCGCCCTTGGCCTCGGCCATGCGGGCCAGCGCGGCAGAGCCAGAGCTGTCGACCGCCAGGATAACCAGCCGGTCGGAATGTTCCTCGGTCTGGCGCAGGCGCAGGTCGCCCGGGTGGACGACAAGGCGCGTCGTGCCGGGCATCGCCGCGCGCCGAAGGGGCTGCCAGGGCGCGGCTGCGCGCAGCGTGGCCACCACGTCGATCCGGGCGCGTCCGTCCGGGCGACCGGGCCGCGAGGGCAGGGGCCGCCCGCGCCGGTTGCCCTTGCGTTTGCCCCCGGCGCCGAAACCCTGTCCGCCCCCGCGCGCCTTGCCGCCCCGGACCAGCCGGGTCAGCAGGTCCGGCGGCAGGCAGGCGGCAATGGCCTCGACCAGCAGCTCGTCCGGGATGTCCTGCCTCGAGGTGCCATCGCCCTGCGCTTCGCTTTCTTGTTGCTGGGGCTGGTCCGGGCTGTCGTCCTCGTCTGGTGCCTCGGGAACCTGAGTGGCGCGGCTGGGCAGGACCAGCTCGGCCGCTTCGCGCAGGTGGTCGCCTGTTGCGCGGTCGTGGAGATCGAGCGCCGCCAGCGCGCGGGCACAGCGCAGGGCCAGCAGTGGCGCGCGCAGCCCGTGGATGCCAAAGCGCGCGGCCAGGTGGACAAGCTGGGCAAGGTGATCGTCCGGCACCTCGACCCGTGGGAGCCGCGCGCGGGCTGCATCCAGGTCAGCCGGTGCAGGCAGGCGCAGCAGGGCGTCCCCGGCCCGGATCTCGGACAGGTCCAGGTGAAAGGCCAGCCGGTCGGTCAGCACCTGCGGCGCGGTCTCGTCCGGGTCGGCGCCCTCGTCCAGCAGGACAAGGCAATGCCCTCTGTCCCCATCCAGCAGTCCGGCCAGGCGTGCGGCCAGCCCGGGCGGCACCCGTTCTGCCATCGGCATGACCAGCGCGGCGGCATGGTCAGCGAGGCCCACCTGCCGCACCAGTCCGCGCCCTGCAAGCGAGGCCGCGACATCGAGCCCGCCAAAGAGCTGAATGTCGTCCAGCCCGGGGTGGACGCGGCGTAGGGGCAGGGGCAGCGTCTCCAGCGCCTGTTCCAGCCGCTGACGCACCGGGCCGGGCCGGGCGCGGATGACCATGCCGCCCAGTCCCGCCGGATCGATGGCCAAGGCCGCAAGCGCCCGCTGCGCACGAATCCAATCCGGTGGCGCGGTGATCATGGCAGGGTCTCGGCGACGACGCGGGCCACCCGCGCGGCCGACCCCGCCTCGTCCAGTGGATCGCGGCGCAATCGGTGGCTTAGCGCCAATGGCGCCACGCCGCGCAGGTGATCGCGGGTGATCGCGCTGTCTTCAAAGGCCGCCTGGGCGCGCGCCGCGCGCAAAAGGGTCAGTTCGCCCCGCAACCCGTCGGCCCCCAGCGCCATGCTCAGCCGGGCGCAATCGGTCAGCACCTCTTCGGTCGGCTCGGTTCCGGCCAGGGCCGCACGCGCGGCAAGGATGGCTGTGCGCAACGCCGCGTTCTCGGCCTGCCAGCGGGCCATGAAGCCATCGTGATCTGTCTCATAGGCGTGGCGGCGGCGGATGACCTCGACCCGTTCCTCGATGCTGTCGGGAGAGCGGACCTCGACCGAAAGGCCGAAGCGGTCCAGCAGTTGTGGGCGCAGCTCGCCTTCCTCGGGGTTGCCTGAGCCGACAAGGACAAAGCGCGCCGCGTGGCGGATCGACAGACCCTCGCGTTCGACCGCGTTGAGTCCCGATTGCGCCACGTCCAGCAGCAGGTCGACGATGTGATCCTCCAGCAGGTTGACCTCGTCGATATAGAGATACCCCCGGTTGGCCCGCGCCAGCAGACCGGGTTCAAAGGCTTTTTCGCCACGGGTCAGGGCGCGCTCGATGTCCAGCGCACCGGTCACGCGATCCTCTGTCACGCCCAGCGGCAAGTCCACGACCGGTGTCGGGCGTTCCGCCAGAGTGCCGTCCACGGGCCCGGCCCAGTCGGGGATGTCCTCGGGCCGCTCGGAATTGACCGGGCATCCGGCGACAACGGTGATCGGGGGCAGGAGCGCGGCCAGCGCGCGCACGGCGGTGGACTTGCCGGTGCCCCGGTCGCCAAAGACCAGAACGCCGCCAAGCCCGGGGTCGATGGCGGTCAGGATCATCGCCTGTTTCATCTGCTCTTGGCCAACGATGGCCGAAAAGGGAAAGTTCTGGGTCATTGCATCGGTCCGGCTGGTGTCAGGGAAGGCCCGCCCGGCCAGTGACCGCTGGCGCCGAGGATGTGGAACCGGGCGTAGAGTTCCTCGCGGAACCAGTCGCCCTCGCGCACGGCGCGGATGGCGCGGGCATGGGGGCCGTCGGCGCGGGCAAAGCGGGCCATGCTGGCGCTGTCGGGCCAGATCGAAAAGGTCACCTGGTGCAGCACGGGCACCTCTCCGATGCCGACCTTGAAGACGACGGAGGGATCGGCGCCGATGGCGGCGCTGATGTCCGGCACTCGTTGCCAGAAGCGCCAGAGAGTCGACATCCGCAGCGTCGCGCGGGTGAGTGCGGCGACGGGGCCGGGGCCGGGAGTGGTGTCCCCCACCTCGAACGGGGATTGCCGCGACCAGGCCCCGCGGGCCGAGATCGGGGAGAGGAACAGCGTCCAGCTTTCTGTCGCTCGCCCGTGATACCGGCGATAGACCGGGGCATCGCGCGTCTGCCGTTGCGCGCAGTCCAGGTCAGGCCAGGTGGCAAGGATCGCGTAGACACCGGTTTCCGGCAGCGGCGTGAACCCTTCGCCCGTGCCCGAGCCGCAGAGTTTCCAGAAACCGATTCCCTTGGTCCGGCGCATGGCCGGGCGGGCAAGGCCCATCATCGCAAAGGCCCAGAGCCGGCTGACCCCGCGCGGAAAGCGAAAGAAGCTCAGGCTGACGACCTGGATGGCCTCTCCTCCTCTTGGTTGGTGTCAGGGTATCCTGACACGGAATTTCCCTCTGGAAAAGAGGTGCAATGCGAGATTGTCAATTTTGATTTACACATGTAGGCTCGAAATATGTTTACAGGCGCGGACTCCTTTCACAAGCACAGACCGGTCGATCCCGGGGCCCCGAAGGCCCTGATCGTCGGGGCCGGGCTGGGCGGGCTTGCCGCCGCGATGCGGCTGGGCGCGCGGGGCTATCGCGTCACCGTTCTCGACCGGTTGGAGACACCCGGGGGGCGCGGGTCGGCCATCCACCAGGGCGGGCACCGCTTCGACCTTGGGCCGACCATCGTCACCGTGCCGCAGGTGTTTCGCGATCTCTGGGCGGCCTGCGGGCGGTGTTTCGACGATGACGTGGACCTGCGCCCGCTCGACCCGTTCTACGAGATCCGCTGGCCGGACGGGTCCCGGTTTCGCGTTGGCCCGGATGCCGAGGCGATGCGGCAGGAGGTGGCGCGCCTGTCTCCCGGCGACCTGGCGGGGTACACCCGGTTCCTGCGCGACAGCGAAGAACGCTACCGGATCGGGTTCGAGGATCTGGGCCGCCGACCGATGCACCGCCTGTCCGACCTGATCCGAGTCTTGCCGACCTTTGCGCGCCTGCGGGCCGACCGGTCGGTCTATGGCCATGCGGCGCGCCGCGTGCGGGACGAACGACTGCGCATGGCGCTATCCTTCCACCCACTTTTCATCGGCGGAGACCCCTGCCATGTCACCTCGATCTACGCCTTGGTGAACCATCTCGAATCCGCCTTTGGCGTGCACTACGCTATGGGCGGTGTCGCCCGGATCGCCGAGGCGATGGCAGAGGTCGTGACCGCGCAGGGTGGAGTGATCCGCCAGAACGCAGAGGTCGATGAGATCAAGGTCGAGCGCGCCCGCGCCCGGGGTGTCAGGCTGACCGGGGGCGAGGAAGTGCCAGCGGATATCGTGGTTTCCAACGCCGATGCCGGGCATACCTATGACCATCTTCTGCGCGGCCATAGCCGCCGCCGCTGGACCAAGCCGCGCCTGCGGCGAACACGCTGGTCGATGAGCCTGTTTGTCTGGTACTTCGGCACCCGTGGCACGCGCGGCAAATGGCGGGACGTGGGCCATCACACGATCCTCAGCGGCCCCCGCTATCGCGGGTTGCTGCGCGACATCTTCATCAAGGGCCACCTGTCAGAGGACATGAGCCTTTATATCCATCGCCCCAGCGTCACCGATCCCAGTGTGGCGCCCGAGGGCGGAGACACCTTCTATGCGCTCAGCCCGGTGCCGCACCTTGGCCACAAGACACCCGTCGATTGGTCGGACATGGCGGGCCGCTACCGGGACCGCGTTCTCAAGGTGATGGAGCGCGAGTTGCTGCCTGGTCTCTCCGAGCATCTGACCGAGTCGCTGGTCTTTACCCCGGAAACTTTCCGGGACCGGTATCTCAGCCCGCATGGCGCGGCCTTCTCGATAGAGCCGCGTATCCTGCAAAGCGCCTGGTTCCGCCCGCATAATATCAGCGAAGAGGTGCGCGGGCTTTATCTTGTCGGGGCGGGCACACATCCCGGCGCCGGGCTTCCGGGGGTTGTCGGCAGCGCCGAGATCCTGGGCCAGCTGGTGCCCGATGCTTATCCGGCTACGGAGCTGCCGGTGGCGGCGCAATGATCGCGCCTGCGGACATGGCCCATTGCGTCGAGGCGATCCGGCACGGGTCGCGCTCGTTCCACGCGGCGTCGCGCCTGTTGCCCGCAAGAGTGCGGGAACCGGCGCTGGCGCTCTATGCCTTCTGCCGGCTGGCGGATGACGCGGTGGACCTGCAACAGGAAAAGCCGGATGCGGTCCTGCGACTGCATGACAGGCTGGACCGGGCCTATGCGGGCCGGCCCCTGAATGCCCCCGCCGACCGTGCCTTTGCCGCCGTGATCGAGGGTTTCGACATGCCGCGCATCTTGCCCGATGCCCTGCTTGAAGGGCTGGCCTGGGACGCGATGGGCCGCCGCTATGCCACCTTGTCGGACCTGCGCGCCTATTCGGCCCGTGTCGCCTCGGCTGTGGGGGCCATGATGTGCGTGTTGATGCGGGTGCGCGACCGCGATGCGCTGGCCAGGGCCTGCGACCTTGGGGTCGCCATGCAGCTGACCAACATCGCCCGCGACGTGGGCGAGGATGCGCGCGAGGGGCGGCTCTACCTGCCGACCGACTGGCTGGCGGGGGCGGGCGTCGATCTGGCCGAGCTGTTGCGCGACCCGAGGCCGACGCCGGAACTGGCCTCTGTCCTGCGGCGCCTGCTGCGCGAGGCTGGGCAGCTGTACCACCGGTCAGAGGCCGGGATCGCCGCGCTGCCGCTGACGGCGCGCCCGGGGATCTTTGCGGCGCGGTTCATCTATGCCGGGATCGGCGGTTCGGTGGCGCGGAACGGCTATGACTCCGTCACCCGCCGTGCCCGCACCTCTGGCGGCCAGAAACTGGGTTGGCTGATGCTCTCCAGCCTGCGCGCTGGGCTGACGGTGGCTTTGCCGCGCTCGGCGGTGATCCATGCGCGCGCCTTGCCGGAAACAGAGTTTCTGGTTCGCGCCGCCGCAAAGGATGCCGCGCCGGACTGGAGCGAGAGTCTGCACCAGGCGCTGGTCGCGCTGAAATTGCAGGAGCAAAACCGCCGCGCACCGTTGATGCCGCCCATGCGCGCCGCTAGGTAAGTCCTCATGTTCTGGATTCTCTTCATGATCTTTTTGGCGGCCTGTTTCTCGGCCGGGGCCACCGGCGGGATGTTCCCGCCGGGCGATTGGTACAGGTCGCTTGACAAGCCGCGCTGGACGCCGCCGAATTGGCTCTTTCCCGTGGCCTGGACCACGCTTTACCTGCTGATGGCCTTTGCGGGCGCGCGGGTGGCGCTGGCGCCGGAAAATGGCCTGGCGCTTGCGCTCTGGGCGCTGCAGATCGCGCTCAACACCCTGTGGACGCCTGTCTTTTTCGGGCTGCGGCGGATGCGGGCCGGGCTGGTGGTACTCAGCGCGCTCTGGCTTGCGGTGGCGGCGGCTCTCGTCGCGCTCTGGCAAGTGGATAGCTGGGCGGGACTGGCCTTTGTGCCCTACCTCTGCTGGGTTTCGGTGGCCTGGGCGCTGAACCTGTCGGTCCTGCGCCGCAACCCGGACGTGGCGCCTGCCTGACCCGCTCAACGGCCCGGGTCGAAGGACCAGCGCGCCCGGCGCGGGACGCGCAGCGCCAGCATCGGCTTGAGCAGCGGGGACCGGAAGCGGCGCAGGTCCAGCGCCTCGTGCACGCCGGTCGTTTCCACTCCGTCCAGCCGGGTCGTCACCATGCTGCGGCTGTAAAAGGGCGCGTCCAGCATGTTCTGCACCTGCCGGGGCGCATGGCCGGGGTCGGCTCGCGTCTGCCGTGCCACCTGCCAGAGCGAGCGGCGCAAGCGCGCCGGGGGCGGCGGTTCCACAGCGCAGGCCGCGCCGTCCGCGTCAAAGCGGACCGCAGCGGCAAGTGTCGATCCGTCCCGCCGTATGGCGTCATAGAAGCAGTTGCTGCCGGTGCCGGTGGGAAATCGCCCCCAGGTCCAGCTGTCGAAATCCTCTTCCAGCGCGCGGGTGCCGAAATTGGCGTCGAAATAGCCGTGCCCCTGCCAGCGCCAGCCGGGCGCATCCAGGTCGACCGCGATCCGGCAGGTCGGGGCGAATGGCCGCCAGACATGCGCGCCGTCCGGCGTCAGGGGCAGTTCGACCTGCGTCACCGCCGAAGGCGTCACGGTGATGCGTCCGCGCAGGCGCCCGAACATCGGCGGCGCGCCGCGCTCGTCGATCAAGACCTCCAGCTGGCCGTCCTGCCAACGGAGCGAGGAGGGGCCAATGGTCATGCTCTGAGACGTTTGCCGCAGCGCGTCGCGCCCCCGGTCCGTCATGGCAAATCGGCCGCCGGGCCCGTAAGTGGCGACATTCAGGCAAACGTGGTTTTCCGGGTCGCGCCGTCCGGACCAGGCGTACCAGGGCGAAAAGACCGAGCCTATGAAGGCGATGATGCTGACCGCCCGCCCGCCACCGTCGCGGATTCCGTCGATGTACCACCAGGCGTAGCCGTTTGGCGGCACGGCGAGGGAAAAGTTCGGTCCTTCAAGATCGCCTCGGCCGCGTGCCGGGCGGAGAGCATGGCCATCGGCACGCCCGCCCCCGGGTGTGCCCCGCCCCCCGCCAGGTAAAGACCCGGCACCGGGCTGCGCGCCTTCGGTCTCTGAAAGGCCGCCATCAGCGCCTCCGGGCTCTGCCCGTATAGCGCGCCTTGCGAGGCTGGAAACAGGCTCTCGAAGCCCCTCGGTGTGGTCAGGCTTTGCGGTCCCGGCATCGGGGCAAAGCTCAGCCCCGCCCTGGCCAGCGTGTCGAAACAACGGGTGCGGCATTGGTCAGGCTCCTGGTCGGGGGCGGGAAGCGGGGGCGCGTTGGCGATGATCTCGAACCGTTCCAGATCTGGCGGCGGCGCGGGGCCGCCCCTGTCCATCGCGCAGAGGTAAAGCGTGGGGTCCGGCACCAGCGCGCCACGCGCCAGGGCCTCGAACTCGGGTCTTGGGTCGGCGCGGAAAAAGACGTTGTGATGGGCCAGCTCCGGCCCCTGGATCCGCGCCGCAAAGGCCCAGACCTGCGCCGAAAGACTGCGGCGCCGCCGCGCGCTTTGGCCGCCGGCGGGAATGGCCCCCGATCCCAGTGCACCCGTCGCCAGCGCGCGCGGATCGCCGTTGAAGAGCACCCGGTTCGCCCGCAGCCTCGTGCCATCCGCCAGGGTCACCCCCTGCGCGCCGCCCTCAGTGATATTGATCCGCGTCACATGGGCGTTGTGACAGAACCGTGCGCCGCGCGCCCGGGCGATGGCTTCCAGCGCGCGGGCCAGCCGGTGCATCCCGCCCGCGATTTTCCAGACGCCCGCGTATTCCGCCTGCCAGACCAGCGACAGCAGGGCGGGGGCGCTGTAGGGCGAGGCGCCGACATAGGTGGCATAGCGCCCGAAGAGCTGCGCAAGGCGTGGGTCGTCGAATGTTCTGTCCATCAGGGCGGCAAGGCTGCGGTGCGGGGCCATGCGTCGCAACAGGCCGGGATTGCGCAGGGTCTGGGCGGCAAGTGCGGTCAAAGATGGGTCGGCCGCCTGCATCACTGGCCCGTCAAAGGCCTCGAACAGACCGCGCGCCCTGTCGCAAAAGCCCTGGAACTGCACCACGGCGCGGGCGCCGCCAAAGGCGCGTAGCGCCTCATGGGTTTCAAGCTCGGTGTCGAAGAGGTCCAGCTGCGAGCCGTCCGGCCAGAAATGCCGTGCGATCAGCGGTTGGCGGATCAGGTAGAGGTGTGCATCCAGTCTCTCTCCAAGGCTGGCGAACAGGTCGTCCAGCACCGGGCGCAGGGTCAGAACGGTCGGGCCCGCGTCCACCGGCCCGGCGGGTGAGGGTAGGCTGCGCATCTTGCCGCCCGAGGTGGCGGCGCGTTCGACCACCGTGACGCGCAAACCGGCATGGGCCAGCCGCGCGGCGGCGGCCAGCCCGCCGATCCCGGCCCCGACGATGAGGACGTCGCGCCCCTGGTCTGTGCTGAACCCGGAAACTGTCATGCGGCAATTATTGACTCGGGGTCTCAATGTGTCCATTGTAATTTACACTATGAATGTAATTAATGAATTACACTTCGGAGGTGTGCAATGCCCATGACCGCACGGATCGAAAGGGCGATTGCCCGGGCGCTGGCGCTGTCGCAAGGGGGATCGGCCCCGGCGAAACTGGCCTCTGCCCTGCCATATGCCACTCAGCCCGGCGGCGCACGCATCCGTCCGACGATCCTCTTGTCAGTGGCCACCTCCTGTGGCGATGACCGCCCGGCGCTGGCCGATGCCGCCGCTGTCGCGCTGGAGCTGATCCATTGCGCAAGCCTTGTGCATGACGATCTGCCCTGTTTCGACGATGCGGACCTGCGGCGCGGGAAACCGTCCGTGCATCGCGCCTATTCCGAGCCGCTGGCGGTGCTGACCGGCGACAGCCTCATCATCCTTGCTTTCGAGGTGCTGGCGCGGGCGACAGTGGATCATCCCGGCCGGGGCGCACAACTGCTGTTGGCGCTCAGCCGGCGCACGGGGATGCCAAACGGTATCTGCGCCGGGCAGGGCTGGGAAAGCGAGGCAGAGATCGACCTTGGCGCTTACCACCGCTCCAAGACGGCGGCGCTGTTCATCGCAGCCACGGAGATGGGCGCCATCGCCTCGGGTCATCCCTCCGAGGAATGGCTGGACCTTGGCGCCCTCATCGGAGAGGCCTTCCAGGTGGCTGACGACCTGCGCGATGCCTTGCTGGACGAGGCGTCGCTGGGCAAGCCCGTGGGGCAGGACGACTTGCACGGGCGCCCCAACGCGGTCTGCGAAATGGGCATTGGTGGCGCTGTCGATCACCTGTCCAAGATCCTTGCGGCGGCCATTGCCTCGATCCCGTCATGCCCGGGAGAGGCCATGCTGGCGCAGATGGTCAGCCACCAGGCGGACAAGATCATGCCCGCGGTGCCCGCGCGCTACCGGGGCTGAACCGGTGGTTGCCTCCGCCGACCAGCCCGGCTTGCGCCGCAGACGGCGCGGCGGCTGGCTGGCGAGGCTGGTGGCGCGCCCCGGGGTGCAGGACTGGGCGGGGCGGCTGCCCTTCGGCGCCCGCCTTGCCCGTCGTGACGGGGCAGAGATTTTCGACGTTTTGCAAGGCTTCGTCTCGGCGCAGGTGCTGTCCGCTCTGGTCGAGCTGGGCTTGCTGGAACGCCTGCTGGACAGGGCCGAGCCGCCCGACGTGCTGGGCGCCGAAACCGGCATTGCACCGGATCGCATGGCGGCGCTCTTGCAGGCCGGGGCGGCGCTGGGCCTGTTGCGGCGGCGGCGCGATGGCGCCTTTGGCCTGGCCCGCAAGGGGGCCGCGATCCTTGGTGTCCCCGGTCTGACCGGGATGATTCGCCACAACCGCGCCTTTTACGACGACATGGCCGACCCGGTCGCGCTCTTGCGCGGAGAGGCGGAGACGCAGATGGCGCATTTCTGGCCCTACGTTCTTGGCCAGACCGGAGACATCCCGCCAGAGGTTTCTGCCCGCTACTCCGATCTGATGTCCCGGTCGCAGCGGCTGGTGGCGCAGGACACCCTGCGGGCCGTTTCGCTGAACGGGGTCACGCGGCTGATGGATGTGGGTGGCGGTGCCGGGGTTTTTCTGGCCGAAGCCCTGCGACGCCATCGCGGTCTGCAGGGTGTTCTGTTCGATCTGCCGGGGGTCATGCCGCTGGCAGAGGCGGAACTGGGCCGCGCCGGTCTGGCGGACCGAGTCGCCCTGTCCCCCGGCAGTTTCCGCGATGACCCCTTGCCCCGGGGGGCCGATGCCATCTCGTTGGTGCGAGTGCTTTACGATCACGACGACGCGACCGTGCGCGCCCTGCTGGCTGCCGCGCTGGAGGCCCTGCCGCCCGGTGGGCGCCTGATCATATCGGAGCCGATGTCGGGCGGCGCGCGTCCGGATCGGGCGACGGATGTCTATTTTTCCTTTTACACCATGTCGATGGGCACCGGCCGGGTCCGGTCCGCCCGGCGCATCGGCGCCCTGTGCAAGGAGGCCGGCTTTGTTGGACTCGAAGGACCGCACGCGGCGCGCTCCTTCATCACCTCGGTCGTGGTGGCACGGCGTCCTGACAGCAAAGTTGTAAAGTTTAATTGACACATGCTTGTGTCGTGTTACCCTGACATTTGAAGATGACCGTGACGGCGACGCCCGCCACACGGACGATAAAAAGGGGGAGGGGCGAACATGCAAACACGCGCTGTCCTTCTGAATGGTCCGGGGGATCTGTCCCTCGATCAGCTCGACCTCAGGGCGCCCGGCCCGGGCGACATCGTTGTCGAGATCGCGCATTCGGGCATCTCTACCGGCACCGAAAAACTGTTCTGGTCCGGCGCCATGCCGCCCTTTCCGGGCATGGGCTACCCGCTGGTGCCCGGCTACGAGGCCGCCGGAGAGGTGGTCGAGGCCGCGCCCGGCACCGGCTTTCGCCCGGGCGACCGGGTCTTTGTACCTGGAGCCGATTGTTTCGACGGCGCCTATGGCCTGTTCGGCGGGGCGGCGGATGTGCTGGTCACGGACGCCGCGCGGGTGACACGCATCGACGCCGCTCTGGGCGCCGAAGGCGCCTTGCTGGCGCTGGCCGCCACCGCGCGGCACGCGATGGCGGGCCTGGAAAAGCGGATGCCTGACCTCATCGTCGGCCACGGCGTCCTGGGTCGCCTGCTGGCGCGCTTGACCGTGGCCGCAGGCGCCCCGGCGCCCACCGTCTGGGAACGGGCGCCGGAGCGTCGCCAAGGGGGAGAGGGCTACGACGTCATCGCGCCCGAGGATGATCCGCGCCGCGACTACGGCGCGATCTATGATGCTTCCGGCAATGCCGCGATCCTGGACGACCTGATCGGACGCCTTGCAAAGGGCGGCGAGATCGTCCTGGCCGGGTTCTACCCCGAAGGGCTGCGCTTTGCCTTTCCGCCCGCCTTCATGCGCGAGGCCCGCCTGCGGGTCGCCGCGGAATGGCAGCGCGAGGACCTGACCGCCGTGCGTGCCCTTGTGGAAAACGGCGCCCTGTCGCTGTCCGGGCTGATCTCACATGCGGTTCCGGCAGAGCGGGCCGCCGGAGCCTACCGGACCGCCTTCGAGGACCCGGCCTGCCTCAAAATGATACTCAACTGGAAGGACGCAGCGTGAAGGACGACGTGCAGAAACTCACCGAGACCGACGTGCCTGACCTCAAGACCTTTGACCAGCGCCTGCGCGAGGAGGCGCAAGAGGACCTGGCGGACCTGATCACCGAAGAGCCGACCAGCAAGACGCAGATCATCGCGATCTATGGCAAGGGCGGGATCGGCAAATCCTTCACCCTGGCGAACCTCAGTCACATGATGGCCGAACAGGGCAAGCGCGTGCTGCTGATCGGCTGCGATCCAAAGTCGGACACAACCTCACTGTTGTTTGGCGGCAAGGCCTGCCCGACGATCATCGAGACCTCGACCAAGAAGAAGCTGGCCGGAGAAGAGGTCGCCATCGGCGATGTCTGCTTCAAGCGCGGCGGCGTCTTTGCGATGGAACTGGGCGGCCCCGAGGTGGGGCGCGGCTGTGGCGGGCGCGGTATCATCCACGGCTTCGAGCTGTTGGAAAAGCTCGGCTTCCACGACTGGGACTTCGATTACGTGCTGCTGGATTTCCTGGGAGATGTCGTCTGCGGCGGCTTTGGCCTGCCGATCGCGCGGGACATGGCGCAAAAGGTGATCCTCGTCGCTTCGAACGACCTGCAATCTCTTTACGTGGCCAACAACGTCTGTTCCGCGGTGGAATACTTCCGCAAGCTGGGCGGCAATGTCGGCGTGGCGGGGCTGGTGGTCAACAAGGACGACCATTCCGGTGAGGCGCAGGCCTTTGCCAAGGCGGTGGACATCCCGATCCTGGCGGCGATCCCGCAGGACGACGACCTGCGCAAGAAATCCGCGAACTACCAGATTGTCGGCACGGCGCAGAGCCAATGGGGCGAGCTTTTCGCCGGTCTGTCCGAGGCCGTCTCGGTTGCGCCGCCGGTGCGGCCCGCGCCGCTGGACCAGGACGCACTGCTGGGGCTTTTCGACGGTTCCGACACCGGGGCGGGCGTGACGCTGGTCCCGGCCACCGATGCCGACATGCGCGGCAAGTACGCCAAGCCGCAGGAGTCGTTGGAGGTGATCTATGACGACGCCTGATCTGGCCACACCGGCGGGCGACGGGTGTCATTCCGCCGCCGACCTGGACCGGGCCGCGCGCAGCGCCGGGCAAAGTGAGCTGCTGGACCAATACGCGCGAGATTACCCGCAAGGCCCGCATGACAAGCCGCAAAGCATGTGCCCGGCCTTTGGATCCCTGCGTGTGGGGCTGCGGATGAAACGGGTGGCGACGGTGCTGTCCGGTTCTGCCTGCTGCGTCTACGGGCTGACCTTCGTGTCGCATTTCTACGGTGCCCGGCGGTCGGTGGGCTACGTCCCCTTCGATTCCGAAAGCCTCGTGACCGGAAAGCTGTTCGAGGACATCCGCGAGGCGGTGCACAAGCTGGCCGATCCGGATCGCTTCGATGCCATTGTGGTCACCAACCTCTGTGTGCCCACGGCCTCCGGTGTGCCGCTGCGGTTGCTCCCGGACGAGATCGACGGCGTGCGGATCGTGGGCATCGACGTGCCGGGGTTCGGCATTCCCACCCATGCCGAGGCCAAGGACGTGCTGGCAGGTGCCATGCTGAACTATGCCCGCCGAGAGATCGAGGCCGGGCCGGTGGCCGCGCCCGAGGGCGGTGTTTCCGACTTGCCCACCGTGACCCTGCTGGGAGAAATGTTTCCCGCCGATCCGATGATGATCGGTGCGATGCTGGCGCCGATGGGGCTGGCCGCCGGGCCGGTGGTGCCCTGCCGCGAGTGGCGCGAGCTTTATTCCGCGCTGGACTGTGGTGCGGTCGCCGCGATCCACCCGTTCTATACCGCCGCCGTGCGCGAGTTCCAGGCTGCCGGTCGCCCGATCGTGGGCAGCGCGCCCGTGGGTCATGACGGCACTGCCGCCTGGCTGGCCGGGATCGGCGAGGCCTTTGGCCTGCACGCCGACAAGGTGGCCGACGCGCAAAACGCCTTTCTGCCCGCGATCCGGGGCGCGCTGGACGCGGCCCCGATCAAGGGGCGGATCACCCTGTCGGGCTACGAGGGCAGTGAACTGCTGGTCGCGCGCCTGCTGATCGAAAGCGGCGCCGAGGTGCCCTACGTCGGCACCGCCTGCGCGAAATCCCCCTGGTCTCAGGCGGATGCCGAATGGCTGCGCGCCCGAGGCGTGACGGTGACGTTCCGCGCCTCGCTGGAGGATGACCTGGCCGCGATGGAAGGGCTGCGCCCGGACTTGGCCATCGGCACGACGCCGGTGGTTCAAAAGGCCAAGGCGATGGGCATTCCCGCGCTCTATTTCACCAACCTGATCTCGGCCCGGCCCCTGATGGGGCCGGCAGGGGCAGGCAGCCTGGCCGAGGTGGTCAATGCCGCCATCGGCAACAAGCCCCGCATGGACCGGATGAAGGCCTTTTTCGAGGGCGTCGGCGAGGGCGACACCGCCGGGGTCTGGGAGGGCGCGCCTAATCTGCGCCCGGATTTCCGCGCGCTGAACCTCAAGAAACTGGAAAAGAAGGCCCGCGCCGCCCAGGCGGAGCAGATGATATGAGGGGTGTGACCTTCCATATCCGGCCGCTTGAACGCCCTGCTGCCAGCCGGAGAGGTGCCCCATGCTGATCCAGGATCACGACAGGGCCGGAGGCTACTGGGGCGCGGTCTATGCCTTCTGCGCCGTCAAGGGTCTGCAGGTCATCATCGACGGCCCCGTCGGCTGCGAGAACCTGCCCGTCACCTCTGTCCTGCACTACACCGACGCCCTGCCGCCGCATGAGCTGCCCATCGTGGTCAGCGGGTTGGGCGAAGAGGAACTGGGCCGAGACGGGACCGAGGGTGCGATGAAACGCGCCTGGGGCACGCTGGACCCGGCCTTGCCTGCCGTGGTTGTCACCGGCTCCATCGCCGAGATGATCGGCGGCGGCGTGACCCCGCAGGGCACCAACATCCAGCGCTTTCTTCCGCGCACCATCGACGAGGACCAGTGGCAGGCCGCCGACCGGGCGATGACCTGGCTCTTTACCGAGTTTGGCATGACCAAGGGCCGGATGCCCAAGGAGAAAAAGCGCGAGGAGGGAGCCGCGCCCCGGGTCAACATCCTTGGCCCGATGTATGGCGCTTTCAACATGCCCAGCGACCTGGCCGAGATCCGCCGCCTGGTCGAGGGGATCGGCGCCGAAGTCAACATGGTGCTGCCTCTGGGCGCCCACCTGGCCGAGATGCGCAACCTCGTGAATTCCGACGTCAACGTGGTGATGTACCGCGAATACGGGCGCGGCCTGGCCGAGGTGCTGGGCAAACCCTACCTGCAGGCCCCCATCGGGGTCGAGAGCACGACGCTGTTCCTGCGCTCGCTGGGCGAACTGCTGGGGCTGGACCCCGAACCCTTCATCGAGCGCGAGAAACATTCGACCATCAAGCCGGTCTGGGATCTCTGGCGGTCCGTCACGCAGGATTTCTTTGCCACCGCAAGCTTTGGCATCGTCGCCGGAGAGACCTATGCCCGTGGAATCCGTCAGTACCTGGAGGGCGACTTGGGCCTGCCCTGCGCCTTTGCGGTTTCGCGTTGCGCGGGGAAGAAGACCGACAACGACGCGACCCGGGCCATGATTGCCCGCGACCGGCCGTTGGTCTTGCTAGGGTCGATCAACGAAAAGATCTACCTGGCCGAGCTGAAATCCGGCCACGGACCCAGCCCGACCTTCATCCCGGCCAGCTTTCCCGGCGCCGCGATCCGCCGCGCCACCGGCACGCCGATGATGGGCTATGCCGGGGCGACCTACCTGCTGCAGGAGGTCTGCAACGGGCTGTTCGACGCGCTGTTCCACATCCTGCCGCTGGGGTCCGAGATGGACGCGGCGCAGGCGACGCCGACACCGCTGCGCCGGAACCTGCCCTGGGACGAGGATGCCAGCCGCGCGCTGGATCGCCTGGTGGCCGCGCATCCGGTGCTGACCCGTATTTCCGCCGCCAAGACGCTGCGTGACGCCGCCGAAGACGACGCGCAGCGCGCGGGCGCGGCGCGCGTGGCCCTGGCCGCCGTAGAACGCGTTTCGGGCCTTGCCCGCCAATTCCAAGAGGAGGACTGACCGATGACCGACGTCACATCCAGCAGCCTGGGACAGGCGCATGTCCGGCGCCGGCGCCGGGCCGAGTTCCATGTCTATTTCACCCTCATCTTCCTGCTCGCGCTGCCCTCGGAGACGATCGGCTGGGCGCGGGCGGTGATCCGGCAGAGGTCGCTGAACCTGCACGGCCCGCTGGCCCGTGCCTGGCGCGAGGCGGACCGGATCACGCCGATGATTTTCTCGGTCTGACCCCCAGGGGTTAGCCACCGAGACCCGACCTGACCGCCCGTCCCGGGCGGACAGACCCCTGAGGGACCGTGAAGGCCCCAAGGGACCCGGCCGCGGGGTTCGCGGCGTCAGCATAGCGTTCCGGAGGAAAGTTTATGGCTGATCAAAACGACCTGTCCTTCACAGGTCTCACCGACGAGCAGGCCCAGGAACTGCATTCCGTCTACATGAGTGGCCTCTGGCTGTTCGCGGCGGTTGCGGTGGTTGCCCATCTGGCAACCTACATCTGGGCCCCCTGGTTCTAAGGAAAGGATGATGGACGTGTCCAAGTTCTACAAGATCTGGCTCATCTTCGATCCTCGCCGCGTGTTTGTCGCGCAAGGCGTCTTTCTGTTCCTGTTGGCTGTCATGATCCACCTGGTGGTTCTGTCAAATGGCGTCAACTGGTTCGAGAACGCGGCCGCATCGCGCGCCGCAGCAGATGAGTGACCAGGGGACAATCGTCCCATGAAAACGCTGCGGGCGGCAGGTCCGCCCGCAACGAACGCACACCTCACACCTAAACGTCGGCTTGAGATCTGATCGAACGGGCCGCCAAAAGCGGGGAAATACGATGGCGTTGCTCAGCTTCGAGAAAAAGTACCGCGTCCGCGGGGGGACGCTGATCGGCGGGGATCTCTTCGATTTCTGGGTCGGCCCCTTCTATGTCGGCTTCTTCGGTGTCACGACCGCCTTCTTTGCGGCCCTCGGCACCATCCTGATCTTCTGGGGGGCGGCCCACCAGGGCACCTTCAACCCCTGGCTCATCAATGTCGCGCCGCCCGACCTGTCCTATGGCCTGGGCGCGGCGCCCCTGATGGAAGGGGGGCTGTGGCAGATCATCACGATCTGTGCCACCGGTGCCTTCATCAGCTGGGCCCTGCGCGAGGTCGAGATATGCCGCAAGCTGGGGATGGGCTATCATGTGCCCTTCGCCTTCAGCTTTGCCATCCTGGCCTATGTCACGCTGACGATCTTTCGCCCGTTGCTGATGGGCGCCTGGGGTCATGGCTTTCCCTATGGCATCTTCAGTCACCTCGACTGGGTCAGCAACACCGGCTACGCCTACCTGCATTTCCATTACAATCCCGCGCACATGCTGGCGGTCAGCCTGTTCTTCGGCACCACCCTGGCGCTGGCGCTGCACGGCGGGCTGATCCTCTCGGCGGCCAACCCCGAGAAGGGGGAGGAGATGAAGACGCCGGATCACGAGGACAGCTTCTTCCGTGACCTCATCGGCTACTCGATCGGCACGCTGGGCATTCACCGGCTGGGCTTCCTGCTGGCGATCAATGCGGTCTTCTTCTCGGCGGTCTGCATCATCATCTCGGGGCCGGTCTGGACCAGCGGCTGGCCGGAATGGTGGAACTGGTGGCTCGAACTGCCGATCTGGCCCTCTCAGGCGGGAATGTGATCATGACCGAATATCAGAACATCTTCACCCAGGTTCAGGTCGAAGGACCGGCCGAATGGGGCATGGACAACGAAAACGACCTTGCCTCGGAACGTATCGTCACCCCCGGGTTCAGCCGCCTTGTCGGCTGGGTGGGCAACGCCCAGCTGGGGCCGATCTACCTGGGCTGGACCGGGATGATCAGCCTCGCCACCGGGGCGCTGGCGATCTTCATCATCGGGCTCAACATGCTGGCGCAAGTCGGCTGGTCGATCCCCGAGTTCCTGCGCCAGGGTTTCTGGCTGGCGCTGGAACCACCCAGCCCGGAATACGGGCTGACCATCCCGCCACTGGATGATGGCGGCTGGTATATCATCGCCTCGCTGTTCCTGCTGGTGGCGGTCTGTACCTGGTGGCTGCGCACCTACCTTCTGGCCGAACAGCACAAGATGGGCAAACACGTGGCCTGGGCCTTTGCCAGCGCGATCTGGCTGTTCCTGGTGCTGGGCCTGTTCCGGCCGATCCTGATGGGATCCTGGTCCGAGGCGGTGCCCTACGGGATCTTCCCGCACCTCGACTGGACCACGGCCTTTTCGATCCGCTACGGCAACCTCTATTACAACCCGTTCCACTGCCTCTCGATCGTCTTCCTCTATGGCTCGGTGCTGCTCTTCGCGATGCACGGTGCCACGATCCTGGCGGTCAGCCGCTTTGGCGGTGACCGCGAGCTGGAGCAGATCGTCGACCGCGGCACGGCCTCGGAACGCGCGGCGCTGTTCTGGCGCTGGACGATGGGGTTCAACGCCACGATGGAGGGCATTCACCGCTGGGCCTGGTGGTTCGCGGTGCTGACCCCGATCACCGGCGGAATCGGAATCCTGCTGACGGGAACGGTCGTCGACAACTGGTTCATCTGGGCGCAGGAACACCATTTCGCGCCGATGTATGACGGCAGCTACGGCTACGAGGCCTACGGGACTTACGAAGCCTTCATCGGACGGGAGTGAGCGCGATGTTCAAGTGGTTTGACAAATGGACCCGTGAGAACCCGGTCGATATCGAACGCCCGGCCATCCTGGTCGGGGTTGCGGGGGCGGCGGTGCTGGCGGCGGTTTCGGTGGTGGCCCTGGGCCAACCCTTCAAGACCGACAGCCTGCAGACCGGCCCGCGCGGCAATGGCATGTCGGTGCCGGAGTTCGTCTCTGACCTGGCCGTCCCCGATCCGGCCATCGCCGAACTCTTTGACGATTCGCCCTATGTGCCCGAAGAGGGCGAGGAGCTGGCGGGCGACATCTACCAGAACGTCCAGGTGCTGGGCGAACTGACGGATGCCAACTTCAACCGGCTGATGGCGGCGATGACCCGATGGGTCGCGCCGGAACAGGGCTGCGCCTACTGCCACGGGGATGGCGATCTGGAAACCTACGGCGAGGACAATCTGTACACCAAGGTCGTCGCCCGCCGGATGATCGAGATGACCCGCAACATCAACGAGAACTGGGACGGGCATGTGAACGCCAACAAGACGGTCGGCGTGACCTGCATGACCTGTCACCGGGGTCAGAATGTGCCCAGCGACATCTGGTTCAAGATGGGAGAGGTCAACATGGCCGCCGCCGGATGGTCGGCGGTGCAGAACCGGGTGACGCCGCTCACCTCCTATACCTCCTTGCCCACCGACGCGCTGGAGAAATACCTGTTGGATGGCGACCTGATCGGCGTGCACGACCTTGAAAGCCGGGTCGCGGCGCGGCCCGGGGACGAGGGCGTGCCAACGATCCAGGACGCCGAGCGGACCTATGCGCTGATGAACTACGTCGCCAACGCGTTGGGCGTGAACTGCACCTTCTGCCATAACACCCGCGCCTTCTACGACGGCGGGCAGGTGACGCCGCAATGGGCGACGGAAAGCCTGGGCATCCAGATGGTGCTGGAGTTGAACAACGACTACCTGGTGCCGCTGGCCGAGGTCCTGCCCGAGGACCGGCTGGGACCGGTGGCGGGGGATGC
>Ga0208330_1000254_pt1 | contig 28503 bp, 27 predicted proteins | sample DeeseametaMP1896_FD_184180 | JGI IMG/M metagenome (GOLD analysis project Ga0208330, IMG submission 184180) | Marine microbial communities from the Deep Pacific Ocean - MP1896 (SPAdes) | ecosystem: Environmental > Aquatic > Marine > Oceanic | place: East of Hawaii, North Pacific Ocean | collected... | reverse complement strand
GCTGCTTCATCCAGTCCAGCCGCTGCGCCTGCTCCGCCCAGAACCCCTCCGGGTCCGACACCGAGGCCGCGTACATCTCGTCATACCGCGACGCGTCGACGTGGGCCTTGGCCGCCATTTCCGCCGAGGGCGGATAGACGGGGGTGGCTGTCTCAGGTGTGGTCTGTTCGGTCATGAAGGAGCTCCCTCTCCGTTTGATCCGGCGGCACGCCATTCCCTGGCGTCACCGCGTTCAAGCCGGACAATACCTGAAACGGAAAAGAAATAAATTATGTTAGCGTTATGAGTGATTTAGCTGTAAAGTGTTTTCATGGAAGTTCTGAAAAGCGTAAACAAATTTGCCCGTAAGCCGCTAAGCCCCTTGTTTTAATGATGCCTGGGTCAGCACCTTGTAAGGGGTTCTGCGCGCAAACTGTGCATCTTGTGGTTGTTGGGCCTGGCGGGGGCGGGTGTGACAAAAGGATGCGGTATGCCGCTGTATACGGGCTGTTAGCGCTCGCCGCCGCGAATCCCTTTCCGCCAAGCCCCTTGAACAGTCGAGGCATTCGTCTAACCTCCCCGCGAGGCGGAGAATACCGCTGGACACAAAGGGGAGGATGATATGTCCAACATCACTGCAAAACTGCTGGCGACGACCATTGCCGCGACCCTGGCCACACAGGCCGCCGCGACGGAATGGAATGTCTCGACCTGGGGGTCGCGCCGCGCCTTCACCGAGCATCTGCACAAGATCGCCGAGCTGGTTTCGGAAAAGACCGACGGCGAGTTCACCATGAACATCTCCTACGGGGGGCTGTCGAAAAACCGCGAGAACCTCGACGGCATTTCTATCGGGGCCTTCGAGATGGCGCAGTTCTGCGCCGGCTACCATCCGGACAAGAACCGCGCGATCACCGTGCTGGAGCTGCCTTTCCTCGGCGTGTCCACGCTGGAAGAGGAAGTGGCCGTCAGCCACGCGATTTATGCCCATCCCGCCGTGGCCAAGGAAATGGCGCAGTGGAACGCCAAGATGCTGATGACCTCGCCGATGCCGCAATACAACCTTGTCGGCACCGGCGAGCCGCGCGACGAGCTGTCGGAATTCGATGGCATGCGGGTGCGCGCCACGGGCGGCCTGGGCAAGGCCTTTTCCGCCGTGGGCGGCGTGCCGACCAGCGTGACCTCGTCGGAGGCCTACCAGGCGATGGACTCCGGTGTTGTCGATACCGTGGCCTTTGCCCAGCACGCCCACCTGTCCTTTGGTACCATCAACAAGGCGGACTGGTGGACGGCCAACCTGAACCCCGGCACCGTCAACTGTCCCATCGTCGTCAATATCGACGCCTACGAGGCGCTGCCCGATGACCAGCGGCAGGCGCTGGACGACTCGGTGGACGAGGCGATTGCCTATTACCTTGAAAACTACGGCAAGCTGTTGAAGCGCTGGGACGAGGTGCTGGCCGAAAAGGGTGTCGAGAAGGTGATGATCTCGGACGACGAGCTGGCCAAGTTCCGCGAGGTGGCGGCCAAGCCGATCCATGACGCCTGGATCAAGGACATGAGCGCGCAGGGTCTGCCGGCGCAAGAGCTTTATGACCTGGTGTTCTCGACCCTCGAAGAGGCGCGCGCCTCCAACTGAGGCAGATCCATCGCGCCCCGGCCCTTGCGCCGGGGCCTCTGGCCGGATCCCGGTGATCCGGTATGAGGTTTCGATGCGGGGCCGGGGCTTGCGTTTCTCCGGACAAGAGAGGTGAGCGATGGCGGGACAAGCCTCCGTCCTCGAAGACGACAGCCTGCTATCGCGGCTGGACCGTGCGCTGGCGCGGGTCGAATGGGGTATGGCGCTGGTCTCCGGCGTCGGAGCCTTTGCGCTGATGTGCCTGGCGGTGATTTCCGTCTCGGGCCGAAACTTCTTCAACGAGCCACTGCGCGGTTACGTGGACTGGATCGAAGCGGCGATGCCTTTCATCGCGATCTTCGGCATTTCCTACGTGCAGCGGGCAGGCGGTCATATCCGAATGGACATCGTGGTGGGCGCCTTGAAGGGGCGGCTGCTCTGGATTGCCGAGTTCATCACGACCTTGCTGATCCTCGTGCTGATGGTGCTGCTGGTCTGGGGCACCTGGGCCCATTTCAACCGCAGTTTCGATTTTGGCGCCCCGAACTGGAGCCGTGACAGCTCGATCGACATCGGGTTGCCGATCTGGCCTGCAAAACTGGTGGTGCCGGTGGCCTTTGCAGTGATCTCGCTGCGGCTGGTGCTGCAACTGGTGGCCTACGGGCGGGCCATCGTGCTGGGGCTGAGCGAACCCGTGGCGGTGCCGCTGGTGATGTCCGCGGCGGAACAGGCGGCGGCCGAGGCCGACCAGGTACAGGGGCACGATACATGACGTCGATAGAAATTGGCCTCTGGGTCACCGGCGGGCTGCTGGTCATGGTGGTCCTGGGGATGCGCGTGGCCTTTGCCGCCGCGTTTGCCGGGCTGGCTGGGCTGATCTGGATCTTCTGGTCGAAAAAGGGCTACGACGCGGATGAATTTGGCTGGGCCCTGACAGTGGCGGTCAAGACCGCCGGGCAGGTTCCGCACGGCAAGGTGGCGTCACAGGCGCTGAGCCTGATCCCCACCTTCATCCTGATCGGCTATCTCGCTTATTACGCCGGGCTGACACGGGCCCTGTTCGAAGCCGCGAAACGCTGGATCGCCTGGGTCCCGGGCGGGCTGGCCGTCTCGACCGTCTTTGCCACGGCCGGGTTTGCCGCCGTGTCCGGGGCATCCGTGGCGACGGCGGCGGTCTTTGCCCGCATCGCCATCCCCGAGATGCTGAAGGTGGGCTATGACAAACGCTTTGCGGCGGGGGTCGTGGCGGCGGGCGGTACGCTGGCCTCTCTGATCCCGCCTTCGGCGATCCTGGTCATCTACGCGATCATCGTCGAACAGGACGTGGGCAAACTGCTGCTGGCGGGGTTCATCCCGGGCATGTTCTCGGCGTTGGTCTATGCGCTGCTGATCATTGGGCTGGCGCTGACCATCAAGGGCTTTGGCCCCCCGGTCAGCGGCTTCACCTGGCGTGAGCGGCTGGTCAGCCTGCCGCCAGCCCTGCCCATCGTGGCCGTGGTCGTGATCATCATCTTCTTCGTTTACAACCCCTTTGGCGGAGACAGCTGGGGCACGCCGACCGAGGGCGGGGCCATCGGCGCTTTCATCGTCTTCCTGATGGCGCTCTGGCGCGGCATGCGCCTGCGCGAGCTGAAGGACGCGCTGGTCGAAACGGCGAAGCTCTCGATCATGATCTTCACGATCATCTGGGGGGTGCTGATCTACGTCCGCTTCCTGGGCTTCGCGGACCTGCCTTCGGCCTTTTCCGACTGGCTGACCGCCTTGCCCTATTCGCCGATGCTGATCCTGATCTGCATCCTTCTGGCCTACGCGGTGTTGGGGATGTTCATGGACGCCATCGGGATGCTGCTCTTGACGTTGCCGGTGGTCTATCCGGCGGTCATGGCGCTGAACGGCGGGCCGTTTGTCAGTGCCGAAGAGGCGACATTCGGCATGTCGGGGCCGATGTGCGCAATCTGGTTCGGTATCCTGGTGGTCAAGATGGCCGAGTTCTGCCTGATCACACCGCCCATCGGGCTCAACTGTTTCGTGGTGGCGGGCGTGCGTCCGGAACTGTCGGTTCAGGACGTGTTCCGCGGAGTGACGCCGTTTTTCGTGGCCGATGCGATCACCATCGCCTTGCTGGTCGCCTTTCCGGGGATCGTGCTCTGGCTGCCATCGCTGGCCGGATGACGGGTCTCGACATAGAAAGGCCGCGCCACTGGCGCGGCCTTTCTACTGTATGCCGCGCGGCTCACGCGGCTTTTTTCAGTTCCGCCCGCGTCGCCCGCGCCAGCCGGCGGATCCCTTCGGCAAGCATCTCTGGCGGGTTCAGGGTAAAGTTCAGCCGGATCGCGCGGCGGTCCTGACCCATCGGGTCAAAGACGCTGGAGGGCGAGACGCAGACACCGTGATCCAGCCCGGTCTTCATCAAACGGTCGGTGTCCAAAGCCGGATCGCGCGCCACCGCCCAGACAAACATCCCGCCCTCGGGAACCTGCCAGGTGAAAAGGTCCGACAGATCCGCCTGCATCGCCGCACATAGCGCGTCGCGCCGGGCACGGTAGAGATCGAGAATGCCCGGGAGCAACTGTTCCGGCAGACCGCGTTCCATCGCTTCCAGAGCCACGCGCTGGCACAGTCCGCTGGTGAACATGTCAGAGCCCTGTTTGGCGGTGGTCATGGCGGCGATCACCTCTGGCGCGGCGATGACCCAGCCGACGCGCAGCCCCGGGGCCAGCTGTTTCGAGAAGGTGCCAAGGTAGATCACCGGCCCGTCGTAGACCTCGGCGCCATTGGCCGAAAGCTCCAGCATCCGGGGCAGGGGCGCGCCGTCGTAGTAGAGGTGGCCGTAGGGATCGTCCTCGACCAGCCAACAGCCTGTGGTCTCGGCCGCCGCCACCAGCGCGTGGCGTTGATCCTCTGGCACCAGCCGCCCGGACGGGTTCGAGAAATTCGGGACGGTATAGGCGAATTGTGCGCCGGTCATGGCGGCCCCCGCGTCGAAGTCGTTGGCCTCCATCACCATAGGGCGATACTGCGGCGCGCGCGGCTTCCAGGCGTCGATGGCGCCGAGGTAGGCCGGGGACTGCGCCGCGATGGTCAGTCCGGGGTCGAGAAAGACCTTGCCCAGCAGGTCCAGCCCCTGCATCCCGCCGGTTGTGATCAGCACGTTGTCCCGGGTCAGCCGGAGCGCGCCGTGGCTGAACTCTGCCGCAATGCGATCCCGCAGGTCGGGCAGCCCGTCGATGGGCGAATACCCCAGTACCTCGGAGGTGTGCCCGGTCACGACGCGGCCCGCGAAATCCGACAGATCCGAGACCGGCCAGGTCGATGGGTCCGGCAGCCCGCCCGCCAGGTTCACGAGGTCGGGAATCTGTCCGGCGGCCAGAAAGGTCTGGGTCACGTCGTTGGTGTCGTTCAGCCAGCGGGCAAAGGGCGCGCGTCCGGGCATGGGCTTTCTCCGGTCAGACAAAGAGCAATTACGCGGTTCCCCTAACATGCTTTGGTTAACGGGCGCCAACCGTCTGTCGATCAGGGGCGATCGCCTATTTCCGGAAAATCGGAAATACAGCTTGCTGGACGATCCGTATTTCCGTATTTCCGGAAATATGAAAACGGAATCGCTCAACGCCCTTGCCGCTCTTGCCCATAGCCGTCGTCTGGACGTGTTTCGCCTGTTGATGCGGCGTTTCCCGGATGCTGTTCCCGCCGGGGAGATTGCTTTGGCGCTTGCGCTTGCGCCATCGACGCTTTCGGCGGCGCTGTCACACTTACGTAGTGCGGGGCTTGTAACCCAGTCCCGGCACGGGACCTCACTGCTATACGCCGCCGATACCGAGGGCGCGGGGCGGCTCTTGACCTTTCTCTGGGCGGATTGCTGCCGTGGCCGCCCGGATCTTTGCCTGCCAACATTCTTGACGGAGAGCGACATGGCTGATCGCACCTACAACGTCCTGTTCATCTGTACCGGCAACTCCGCCCGGTCGATCTTTGCCGAAACCCTGTTGCGCGACTTTGCCGGGGATCGGTTCCGGGCCTTCTCGGCGGGGACCAATCCCTATAGCGAGCTGAACCCCCAGGCGCTGCAGGTGTTGCGGGACAAGGGGCATGACGTGTCCGACCTGCGGGCCAAGAACGTGTCGGAATTCCAGGGCGCCGACGCGCCGCAAATGGATTTCGTCTTTACCGTCTGTGACCGGGCGGCGAACGAGGATTGTCCGCCCTGGCCGGGCCAACCGATGACCGGCCACTGGGGCCAGCCGGACCCGGTCAAGGCGACAGGCACCGAGGCCGAAAGACAGTTGGCCTTTCAACAGGTCTATGGCGCCCTGAAAAACCGCATCCAGTCCTTCACGGCACTGCCCATCGCCACGCTCGACCGCGAGAGCCTGCAGATCCGGATCGACGACATCGCAAGAACGGAAGACTTCGCATGACCACTTACGCCATCAACGGGCTGGGCCGCATCGGCAAGCTGATCGTGAAACCCATGTTGGAGGCCGGCGACAGCATCGCCTTTCTCAACGACGCGGTCGGGGACCCGGCGATGCATGCGCATTTGCTGGAGTTCGATACGGTGCATGGCCGCTGGGCTGCCGAATTCAGCGCGGATGCGGACAGCATTACCATCGACGGCACGCGCATCCCGGTTTTCGGCACACGCGACCTGGCAGAGTTGCCGTTGGACGGCGTCGATGTGGTCATCGACTGCACAGGCTATTTCAAGACCGACGAGCGGATTGCGCCTTATTTCGAACGGGGTGTGAAGAAGGTTGTCGTATCGGCCCCGGTCAAGGACGGCGGCGCGGTGAACATCGTCTACGGCGTCAATGACGGCATCTACGACGCGGCCACGCACAGGATCGTCACGGCGGCCTCCTGCACCACCAATTGTCTTGCGCCGGTGGTCAAGGTCATCCACGAAAACCTGGGGATCAAGCACGGCTCGATCACCACGATCCACGACGTGACCAACACCCAGACCATCGTCGACCGACCCGCCAAGGACCTGCGCCGCGCGCGGTCCGCGCTGAACTCTCTGATCCCCACGACAACCGGCAGTGCCACGGCGATCACGCTGATCTATCCCGAACTCAAGGGCCGGTTGAACGGTCACGCGGTGCGGGTGCCGCTGCTGAACGCCTCGCTCACCGACTGCGTCTTCGAGGTGGAGCGCGAAACGACGCTCGAAGAGGTCAATGCCCTCTTCAAGGCCTCCGCCGAAGGCGAGCTGAAGGACATCCTCGGCTACGAGGAGCGCCCGCTGGTCTCGACCGACTATACCAACGACCCGCGCAGCTCGATCGTGGATGCGCCCTCGACGATGGTGGTCAACGGCACGCAGGTGAAGATCTACGCCTGGTATGATAACGAATGGGGCTATGCGCATCGGCTGGTGGACGTGGCCCATATGGTCGGCGCGTCGCTCTAGCAACGGAGGTGACCGCAGATGCGCCTTATAGTCTTCGCCCTTTTGCCCGTCCTTGGCGGACCGGCCGCGGCGGAACAGGGAGCCTATGACAATATCGGTCCCGCCGTCTTTGCCCTCGCCGGAGGCGTGAATTCCAGCGGCAGGGGCTTTCTCGGACAAGCCGGATGGGCAGGGGCCATGCCCCGGGGCGGTTTCCTCTACGAGGCACAGGCAACAGCGGACGGTGCCCTTGGCCCGCGACCGATTTCCGGGATGGTCGAAACCTGCGGAATCGATCCCGAGCGGAATATATTGGTCTGCAGCATCCTGGCGGCTGGCACCCGCTATCTTGTGGCCGATGACGGCACCAGCGATACGGACCTGTTGATGCAACTGGTCATGCAGCCTGAATGGACCTCCGTCACGGCAATCGTCGATGTGCTGGACGAAGTCGGGGCGACGGCCAAGGCGGACCTGCTGGACTTGGAAGTGCGAGCGCCGGACGAATACACGCGGCTGGTGGAGGTGCTGCATGGGACCTGGACCGATGTTTCGCGGCCTGGGTCCGGGCTGCAATTCGACGACACGCAGCTTGCCGAAACCCTTCAGGGCGTTCCGGTCCGAAAGGGCGACTTTGACATCCTTTCCGAATGCCAGGACCTGCCCGGACCGCATCTGAGCGTCGTTTTCGACGATGGCGATCAGCTGTGCTGGGTGATCCTTGATCAAACCTCTGACCGCCTGCGTCTTCGCCGCGCCGGAGACGGAACAGACGTCATTTACGAGAAACGCTGACCACATGACCGCCACCGCCTCTCACCGTCCCGAAGGGCTTGCTGCCTATATCGCCGTGACCGCCGCCTATTGGGCCTTCATGCTGACCGACGGCGCGCTGCGGATGCTGGTGCTGCTGCATTTCCACACGCTGGGCTTTTCGCCGGTGCAGCTGGCCTACCTGTTCCTGCTCTACGAGGTCGCGGGTATCGTCACCAACCTGTCGGCGGGCTGGATCGCGGCGCGCTTTGGCCTGACCTCGACACTTTATGCGGGCCTGTCGCTGCAAGTCATCGCTCTGCTGGCACTGGCCCAGCTTGATCCGGCATGGAGTCTGACCGCCTCGGTCGTCTTTGTCATGGCGGTGCAGGGCCTGTCCGGTGTGGCCAAGGACCTGTCCAAGATGTCGGCCAAATCGGCCGTCAAGCTGCTGGCACCCTCGGGGCAGGGCGGGCTGTTCCGCTGGGTGGCCGTTCTGACCGGGTCCAAGAACGCGATCAAGGGGCTGGGCTTTCTGACCGGCGCGGCGCTCTTGGCGGTGTTCGGCTTTGTCCCGGCGGTGCTGGGCATGGCAGGGGTTCTGGGGGCGGTGCTGCTGGCGGTGGCGTTGCGAATGCCCCCGGGCCTGCCAACCGGCAAGAAAGGCGCCAAGTTCAAGGAGGTCTTTTCCAAGGATCGCAACGTGAACTGGCTGTCCGCCGCGCGGGTGTTCCTGTTCGGGGCGCGCGATGTCTGGTTCGTCGTCGGCATCCCGGTCTATTTCTACGCGGTGCTGTCGGATGGCAGCGAAGCGGGCAACCGGCTGGCTTTTTTCACCATCGGCAGTTTCATGGCGGTCTGGACGATCCTTTACGGTGCGGTGCAGGCCTATGCGCCCAAGGCTCTGCGCGCCGCCACGCGCCCGGCGGCAGAGATCGTGGGCGCGGCGCGCGGCTGGGCCTTGTCACTGACGGTGGTTCCTGCGGTGTTGGCGGTTCTGGTGCTGGCGGCGGGTGACCCGGCGCCCTGGCTGACGGCGACGATCATTGCCGGGCTCTTGGTGTTCGGCGCGCTTTTCGCGGTCAACAGTTCGCTGCATTCCTACCTGATCCTGGCCTTTTCCAGGGGCGAGCGGGTGACGATGGACGTGGGCTTTTACTACATGGCCAATGCGACGGGGCGCCTGCTGGGCACGCTTTTGTCGGGGCTCAGTTACCAGGCCGGCGGCTTGCCTCTGTGCCTTGGGACGGCTGCGGTCATGGTAGCGCTCAGCGCGCTGGGCGCGGCCCGGCTGCGCGCCGAATGACCCTGCACGGGCCTGTTGGTCAGGTTGGTCAGGCGACCCGCAAAGGTGACAACTGCCGCCGCGAAGAGATCCGGGGCAGGGGCATCTCACGGATCAGCCGGTCACAGCCGTTCAGCTCCAGGTATTCGTCGTAGTTGTCGAACCCGGCGCGCTGCGCATAGTCGACAAAGCTCTCTGTCGGGACCCCATTGGCTAGGATGACCTCATGTGCGTCCAGCTCGATGTGCCAATAGGTGAAATGTGGCGGCGCCTCGGAGGTGCGCATCATCCTGATGGCCGAATGATCGATCAGGGCCGAGGCATTGACCAGCCTCCCGTCCAGCACCAGCCCATGATCCGGCGAGACATAAAGATCGCGGTCCGGCAAGCTGCCGCCAAGGGCGCCGGCTGTAATGCGGATGGGCAGCCGCCCGATGGGTTTGTTCACCGCCTGTGGGCGGACCTCCATCCGGGCCAGCCAGCGCAGCGGCAGGGCGCGCCCATCGGAGGCAAGGATCAGGTCGCCATGCGCCAGCGTCTCGATCCGGCGGGGGCCGTCGGGCGTGGCGATGCGGGTTCCGGTCAGGAAACAGTTGTAGACATTGGCGTTGTCGCCGGTCTGGGTGATGGCCTGCGTCACGGCGGACAGGGTCAATGCCGACAGATCCTCCTGCGCGGAATCGAAAGGAATATAATATTCCCCCAACCCGTTGGTGAAGATCGCATAGTAGTTGCCACCGATGTTGATCGTGTAGCCGGAATACCCGGTCGTGATCAGCCCGTAGTAGTCGAGCGAGTCAATGTTGTCGTCATTGTTCGCGTCGTTCACGGTGGTCACAGAGGGGGTGTAGACAAAGCCTGTCAGCGGGGACAGGGTCGTGCCCGTATCGGTTGCGGTAAAGGTCAAGACGCCGTCTGCTGCAAGATCTGCCATTTTCGGTCCCTTTCGTTCAGGGACTGATTTTTTTTAGTCCCTTTTTGCTCAGGGACAGGTTAGGTCAGGAAAGAAATCTGACATAGGAATTTACCCCAATGAATTAAGGGGGTTATGATGCAATTTTTTGGAAATTGTGTTTGACGGTGTAACAGCCCTCGCCGCAGCCGCGACCGAATGGCCGGGGCGGCATCATGACTTGGGCGGCAGCGTGTCCAGAAGGCGATCCAGCCCAGCCTCGAAATCGGCCAGCGTGTCGCCCAGGCGCCGTTCCAGTTCCTCCTGGTAGGCCTTGGCCAGCGGCAACAGCTCTGCCATCAGCGCATGGCCCTTGTCGGTCAGGGCAAGACGCACCAGGCGCCTGTCACCCGCATCGGCAGCCTTTTCGATATAGCCTGCGGCCTCCAGCCGGCTGGCCGCGCGGCTGACCTTGCTTTTCTCCATCGCCACGCGGGCCTCGATGTCGCGGACAGAGACGGTGCTGCGTCCGTCCAGCGGCTGGGCCAGGTGGACCAGTACCCGCCATTCCGGGATCGAGATGCCAAAGCGTTCGCGATACTGGCGGGCCAGTGCCTCTGATGTCTTTTCGGCCGCAACCGCCAGGCGGTAGGGGGTAAAACCTGCTAGGTCGAACTCTGGCAAGGGGGTGGTCATCGCGGGGTCCCGTATCAGTCTGGGCGCAGTGTAGCCTCGTCCTCGTTGCAGGTGCAATGAGGGCGCTTGCCCGGCTGGCCGGTCTGCGGGACTAGAGTACAGCGGCCAGGGCCAGCCAACCCGCCGTCTCACTGGCAAGCTGCGCGGCCCCCAGCACGTCGCCGGTCTGCCCACCCAGCAGCCTGCGCGCCCGCCAGGCAACCCAGGCCGCAGCCAGTGCCATCGCGGCCAGCACCGGCAGGGCGGCCATGCCGACGACCAGTGCGGCACATAGCGCCAGCAGACCGCCCGGCAGCCATGCACGCCAGGGCAGGGTGTCCCGTGCGGTGGCGGCCATCTGCCCCAGCCCGTCGCGCCGGGCTGGCGGCATGAGATCCAGCAGGACCAGCATCGCGAGGCGGCTGGTCAGGCTGACCAGCAGCAATGCGCCCCAGGCGGTCACAGGCAGTGCGCTCAGGGCCGAAGCCCCCAGCCCGGCGGCAAGGATCAGCGCGATCACCCCGTAGCTGCCGACACGGCTGTCCCGCATGATCTCCAGCCGATGCGCCCGGTCGCGCCCGCCCATTCCGTCCGCGAAATCGGCGAACCCGTCATGGTGCAGCCCGCCCGTCAGACTTGCCAGAACGGCCAGCGCGGCGAAACCGGCGGCCAAAGGCGGAAGCTCCAGCGCCTGTGCGCCAGCCAGCACCGCCCAGGCCACAAACCCCAGCGGCAAACCCACCAGCGGAAAGCTCCACCGCGCCTGCGCCAGTGTCGGAGCGGGATCGGCCAGCCGACCCATCGGCAGACGGGTCAGCATCATCATCCCCAGCCGCAGCTCGTCGATGCGGCGGCGCAGGCTCATGCGTCCGAGACACCCGCTTCGGCAAAAGTGGCCATGCCGTTGTGGCAGGCCAACGCGCCCTTGATGATCCCAAGCGCCAGCGCCGCGCCAGAGCCTTCGCCAAGTGCCATGCCAAGATCCAGCAGCGGCGGTTTCTCCATCGCATCGGCAAGGCGCCGATGGCCCGGTTCCCGGCTCATATGGGCGATCAGGCAGTGCGCCAGAAGGTCGGGCGAGGTGGCGTAGAGCGGCGAAACCGCAGCGGTGCAGATGAACCCGTCCAGCAGCACGGGGATGCGCGCCATGCGCGCCGCCAGAACCGCCCCGCAAAGCGCCGCCTGTTCGCGTCCGCCAAGGGCGGCAAGGCGCATCATGGGCGCCAGCGCGCCGTGTTTATCGACCGCTGTTGTCACGACGCGCGCCTTGAGGCTCATGCCGTCCGCGTCCGATCCAGTGCCCGGGCCGACCCAGTCCGGTGCGCTGCCGCCAAAGGCCGCAAGGGCCAGCGCCGCGGCAATTGTCGAGTTGCCGATGCCCATTTCGCCCAGCAGCAGGATATCGGCGCCGGTGTCTACCGCCGCCGCGCCCCTCTGCAGCGCATCAAGGCATTCTTCCTCGTTCATCGCCATGTCGGTCGTGAAATCCCGCGTCGGTCGGTCGAGGTCCAGCGCGATCACGTCCAGTTCGGCGCCCGTGGTCTTGCACAGCTGGTTGATCGCCGCGCCACCGGCGGCAAAGTTCGCCACCATCTGCGCCGTCACTTCCTGCGGAAAGGGGTTCACGCCCTGCGCGCAGACCCCGTGGTTGCCCGCAAAGACCAGGGCCTGCGCGCGCGTGATTTCCGGGTGATCGGTGCCGCGCCAACCGGCCATGAAACCGGCCAGGTCTTCCAGACGGCCCAGCGAGCCCGGCGGTTTCGTCAACTGCATCTGGCGTGCCATCGCGGCCTCGGACGCGGCATTGTCGAAACCGGGAAGATCAAGAGAGGTCACCGCGTCCAGCGACGCAAGGGGCAGGGTGCTCATGCAGGTTTGACTTTCAGTGGATGGCCCGCGACGCAGAACCAAAGCTCGTCGCAGGCATGTGCTATGCGTTGATTGACCAGCCCCGCCGCGTCGCGAAAGGCGCGGGCCAGGGTGTTTTCGGGGACGATCCCGGCACCGACTTCGTTGGTGACGAAGATCACTGGCGCGGATTGCGCGGGCAGGGCCTCGGCCAGCGCCTCGACCGCCGCTTGCCAGTCCTCATCGGCCAGCATCAGGTTCGTCAGCCAGAGCGTCAGACAGTCGACCAGCCGGGGCGCCGTGCCATCGGTGTCCCGAAGGGCGCCCAGCAGGTCGCGCGGGGCTTCTACCGTCTGCCAATCGGCATCCCGGCGGTCCTGATGCAGTGCGATGCGGTCGGCCATTTCGCCATCATGGGCCTGAGCAGTGGCGATGTAGATCGCGGGCCGCCCGAGATCCAGCGTCATGCGCTCTGCAAGGCTGCTCTTGCCAGAGCGTGCGCCACCCGTGATGAGGATCGACTTTCCCATGCGGTCGTGACAAAGCATGTTCCGATCTGGTTGAAAAGCCCCGAAATGACGCTGCCCGACGCCTCTGAACTGCTGTTGATTCGACATGCGCCCGCGCTGCATGACGGGCGTTTGTGCGGGCGCATGGATGTGCCGGCAGAGCTGGGTGAGGCGGCAGTGTGGGAACCTCTGCAGGCCCTCGTGTCGGGGGTTGATCACCGGGTGGTCAGCCCCGCGCTGCGCTGCCGCCAGACGGCGCAGGCACTTTGGCCTGGGGCGGAACTGGAACAGGATCCACGCCTGTGGGAACAGGATTTCGGCGCGCATGACGGGCTGCGGTTCGACGAGATCCCGGACATCGGCGCGCTGTCGGCCGCAGAGTTGGCCGAACACCGCCCGCCGGGCGGCGAAAGCTTTGCCGACATGGTGGCACGCGTGCGGCCCGCCCTGGAGGACCTAGCGGAAAGAGCGAGGCAGGACGGGCCGGTTGCCGTCGTGGCCCATGCCGGGACGGTGCGCGCGGGCCTTGCGCTGGCGCTGGGCGCGGTGCCGCCGGCACTGGGGTTCGAGGTGGCGCCCTGGTCTGTGACACGCCTGCGCGCCTATCCGGGCGGGCTCTCGGTGATCTCCACCAACTGGCGTCCGATCTAGCCCTATGGTCTTTGTCGCGGGGCATTTCGGCGAGTGGCTGCAGGGGCGGCTGGGGCCTGACGGGCCTGTTGCCCTGGTGACGCTGGCCTGCCCGGACTGGGGTGTCCGGGTGGTGCGGCGGGGCGCTGGGGCCTTGCGCGTTTCCGGCACGCCTGAAGTGCTGGCGCCGGAGATGGTACAAGGGTTCCTGGCAACGCTTGGCGCGACGCTCGCGGGCGAGGTCACGATCACACCGGATTTCCCGCCCGGGGGCGGCGCGGGTATGTCGACCGCGTCCCTGGTTGCGCTGGCCCGCCTTGCCGGGATCGAGGGGGAGCCTGTTGCACGGGCCTGCCTGCAGGTCGAGGGAGCCAGCGACCCCCTGATGTGGCCGGGGGCTGACCGCCTGCTCTGGGCCTCGCGACGGGCAGAGGTGCTGGACCATGTCGGTCCGGTGCCCCCATGCGAGATACTTGGCGGGTTCCGGGGCGCCCCGGAACGGACCGATCCCGCCGACATGCGGTTTCCCGACATCTCCGATCTGGTCACCGACTGGTCGGGCGCCGGTTTGGCGGCCAGGGCCGCGCTGGCAAGCGAGTCCGCCCGTCGCTGTACGGCGCTGCGCGGTCCCTCGGACGACCCGACCGAGGCATTGGCAAAGGATCTGGGCGCGCTGGGCCATGCGCGTGCCCATACCGGCCCCGCCCGCGCCTTGATCTTTGCCCCCGGAACCCTGCCGGACGGGGCCGAGGCCCGTATGCAGGCGGCGGGCTATGCCGGGGTTTTTCGTTTCATGACGGGAGAGGCGGAATGATCTTTGCGCAGGTCATGCTGATCGGCCTGCTGCTGGACGTGGCAATGGGCTGGCCCTCGACGCTGTTTCGGCGCCTGTCGCATCCGGTGGTCTGGATCGGCGCCTTGATCTCGGCGCTTGAGGTGCGGCTGAACAAGGGGGGGGCACGGTGGCGCCTGGCCACGGGCACCCTGACCGTTGCTCTGGTCCTGCTGGTATCCGTGCTTCCTGCCGTTCTGGTGACGCTTGTTCTGGGCAAGGGCTGGGCCGCGGTTCTGGTGCTGGGCGTCCTTGCCTGGCCGCTGATCGCGGTGCGTTCGATGTACGACCACGTGGCCGCCGTCCGTGATCCGCTGGTTGCCGGGGACCTGCGCGGCGCGCGCCATGCCCTGTCGATGATCGTGGGCCGTGACCCCAGTGCGCTCGACGGCGCCGGGATCAGCCGCGCAGCCCTGGAAAGCCTGGCCGAGAACACCTCGGACGGGATCGTCGCGCCGCTGGTCTGGGGCGTGGTGGCGGGGTTGCCGGGGATCGTGGCCTACAAGGCGATCAACACGATGGATTCCATGATCGGCCACCGTAACGATCGCTACGAGCATTTCGGAAAGCCCGCCGCCCGTCTGGACGACCTGGTGAACCTTGTGCCCGCGCGTCTGACGTCATTGATTTTTGCCTTGGCATCCGGTGTGTTGCGGCGTTCTTTTCAAGTCGCCTTTCAAGACGCGGCGCGCCACCGGTCGCCCAATGCGGGCTGGCCTGAAGCCGCGCTGGCGGGCGGGCTGGGGGTGCGCCTGTCCGGGCCGCGCATCTACGGTGACCGCGTCGCGCAGGAACCCTGGGTCAACGAAAGCGCCGCCGACCCGGAGGCGCGCGACATCTCCCGGGGCCTTGCGCTTTATGTCAGGGCGATGTTTCTCTGCGGCGCGGTCCTTGTCGGGCTGGCAATACTCTAGGGGACGAGATGCGCGATCACGGTGGCGATCTGGACCGGGCCAAGGCCCGCTTTGGCGAAGGCGACTGGCTGGACCTGTCGACGGGGATCAATGCGGTGCCCTATCCCCTGCCAGAACTGCCGCCACATGCCTGGACTGCCCTGCCCACGCGGGCGGAAATCACGGCTTTGGAGGCGGTGGCGCGGACCAGCTACCGGGCCGGTGACGACACGGATTGTGTTGCCCTCGCGGGCGCGCAGGCGGCGATCCAGCTGGTGCCACGGCTGGGCACCGGGCGCGAGGCGCGCGTGGTTGGACCCACCTACAACGAACATGCGGGCGCGCTGACGGCGCAGGGCTGGTCCGTGACCCAGGTCGCGGATGTGGACGGTCTGAAGGGCGCCCAGCTTGGCGTCGTGGTCAATCCGAACAACCCGGACGGGCGGTTCTGGGCACCCGAAGAGCTGATGGACCTGGCGCAGGACGTCGGCCTGTTGGTGGTGGACGAAAGCTTTGCCGACCCGGCGCCGGAATACTCGATCCTCCCCTTTCTCGACAGTGCGCCCGAGGGGGCGCTGATCCTCGTGTTGCGGTCATTCGGAAAATTCTACGGGCTCGCCGGGATGCGGCTGGGGTTTGCCCTTGGCCCGACGGCATTGGTCGGTGAAATGCGGCGGCTGGCGGGCCCCTGGGCGGTCAACGGGCCGGCGATCGCCACCGGATGCGCGGCGCTGGCGGATGGTGACTGGCAGGCAGAGACCATTGCGCGTCTGTCCCGCGACGCGGTGCGCATGGATGCGCTGGCCGAGGCGGCGGGGTGGTCCCCCGTCGGGGGCACGGTCTTGTTCCGGACCTATGAAACGGGCGATGCCCTAGCCGTGCAGGAGCGGTTGGCACGGGCGCTGATATGGACCCGCGTCTTTCCCTATTCGACGGGCTGGCTGCGGCTGGGACTGCCGGGAACAGAGGCGGATTGGACGCGTCTGGAGGCTGCGCTGAAGGGCTGATGGCCCTCAGCGCGCGGCGGCAAGGATGCCGTCGACGTCCAGATGTGCCTCCAAGTGATCGGCCAGAGCCTCCAGCGTCGTTTCGACCGTCGCATCATAGGACGCGCTTGCCGCGACACCAAAGCCATCCAGCCAGGCGGCGCGAAAGCCGTCGTCTCGGAACATGCCGTGCAGGTAGCTGCCCATGACCCGGCCATCGGCGCTGATCGCACCTTCGGGACTGTCCCCGACAAAGGCGAAAGGGCGGGCGCGGTCCGGACCGTCGCTGCGCCCGATGTGGATTTCGTAACCGTGGAACGCCGTGTCTGTGGCGGCATGGCGGGCAGTGACCTCGGTCAGGGACTTGTCCGGGGTCATGACCGTGTCGATGTTTAGCAGGCCAAGACCGGGATCGCGCCCCGCCGGCCCCTCAATGCCCTGGGGGTCATCGACCACACGGCCCAGCATCTGGTAGCCGCCACAGATCCCCAGCACCCGCCCGCCACGCCGATGATGCGCCATCAGGTCGATATCCCAGCCCTGTTCACGCAGAAAGGCAAGGTCGCCCCGGGTGGACTTGCTGCCGGGCAGGATCACCAGATCGGCATCCCCCGGGATCGCTTCGCCGCGTCGCAGCATGGTCAGCCGCACGCCCGGTTCCTGGGCCAGCGGGTCGAGATCGTCGAAATTCGCCATGCGCGACAGGCACAGACAGACAACGTGCAGCCCCTCGGTGCGTTGGGGCGTGCCGATGTCCAGCGCGTCCTCGGCAGGCAGGCGCCAAGCTTCGGGGAACCAGGGGGCGACACCAAGCCCACGCCAGCCGGTGCGCTCTTCGATCAGCTTGTAACCGTCGTCGAAAAGACGAGGATCGCCCCGAAACTTGTTGATAAGAAACCCGGAAATGCGACCGGCATCATCGCTCGGTAGGATTGCCTGGGTCCCGACGATCTGGGCGATCACGCCGCCCCGGTCGATGTCGCCGGCGAGGATCACCGGCACATCCGCCGCCTGTGAAAAGCCCATGTTGGCAATGTCGCCCTTGCGCAGGTTCACCTCTGCCGGACTGCCTGCGCCCTCGACGATCACCAGGTCATGCGCGGCCTTGAGGCGGTTGAAACTTTCAATAACGGAACCAAGGAGTTGCGGCTTTAACTTCGCGTAATCCCGGGCCTTGGCGGTGGTCAGCCGCTTGCCCTGCACGACGACCTGCGCGCCCACATCCGTTTCCGGCTTCAACAGGACCGGGTTCATGTCCGTGTGCAGGGGCAGACCGCAGGCCAGGGCCTGCAGCGCCTGTGCCCGCCCGATCTCGCCCCCGTCAGAGGTCACGGCGGCATTGTTGGACATGTTCTGCGGCTTGAACGGGGCCACGGACAGACCGCGCCGCAGCGCCGCGCGGCAAAGGCCCGCCACCAGCATGGACTTGCCCACGTTGGACCCGGTGCCCTGGATCATCACCGCGCGGCTCATGGCGCGATCCCCAGCCGGTCAGGCAGGTCCCTGCGGCTGCGCGCGTCGAAAAGAAAGGTCTGCCATCCACGTCGGGCGGCAGAGGCCAGGTTTTCCCGGTTGTCGTCGATCAAAAGCAGGTTTTGCGGCATCAGCCCCGACCAGCGTTCGATCTGTCCGAAGAAACCCGGATCCGGCTTGGCCACACCCATCGTCCCGGAGGCGAATATCGTCTCAACATGCACCGACAACCCCATGACATACATGATGTAATCCGCGCGAGGGGCCGGGTTGTTGGTGCCGATCACGGCGCGCGCGGGACTGCGCGCCAGCCAGTCGATTACCTCAGCGTCGGGCCGGTCTTCGGCCTGCAGCCAATGGTCCAGCAGGGCCTCTGCGCTGACATCCGTGTCCTGCGTGGCCAGCCAGTCGGCCAGCGCCTGTTCCAGAGGCAGGGCGCCGCGCAACACGCGTGCGGCCTGTCCGGGCTGGTTCAGAAAGCTGCGAAAGGCGCGCGGCGACAGACCCAGTGTCCTGTCCAGGTCGGCAACCCATCCGAAGGGGTGGCCGGGCGGTTCGGCGTTCAGGACACCGTCGAAATCCCAGACGACAAGCTCGGCGGTCATTGTGGGTAGATCAGGGCGGTGGCGACATAGCCCGCCGGCAAGGGCACCGTCGGTGGCGTTTCCAGCCCTTGCGCCACGTGATCCGGCAGGAGGTGCGTATGCGGCCCCTCGGGAGAGGCGCCATCGGGCGGCGGGATCTCGGCGTCGATTTCCAGTCGCAGGCAGGGTGTTTCGATCACCCGAACCGGGGCGGCGTCCCGCAGCGCGAGGCCGCTGCGCGACAGGTGATCCGGCCAGGCCGCGCCCAGGCTGCGGGCCAGCCGCGCGGCCAGCGCCTTGTCACATCGCACGGTGAACCGCGCGGCGCGGCTGCCCAGGCCCAGGTCGAAGCGGGCGCCAGCGGCATTGCGCGGCAAGAGCGCGTCACCGTCCGGACCCAGCAGGGTCAAGGACCGGGCAGGGGCGCGCAGGGCACGACCGACGGGCACCGCAAGCGCGATCAGCGTCGGTGCCTCGGGGCGGTCGATTTCGAAAGCGGTGAGATAGCGCGCGGCCTCCAGCCGCAGCGCGGCGTTTTCCAGCCGCAGGCTCAGCACGCCGTCGCCGATCTGTGCCGTGCATTCTGTCCCCGGTAGGCGCGACACCTCGCCCGAGGCGCCCCAGATGCCTGCCACAAGTCGCGCGCCCTCGTCGCCGATGCGGCGGGCGGTCTCTGCCAGGAGGGTGTCGCCCTGCCAGGACAGGCGCCGCGTCTTTAGCCCCATGCTGGCGGCACGGGCGGGCAAAGCGGCCCAGACGCCGGCGCGGAACTCGTCCGAGGCGCTGCCCCAGCTTGCGATCTCGTCCAGGCTGCGGGCGCAGCCGGTGCACAGGTCCGAGCTCTCGTCGATCACGCAGCGGGCCACGCAGGGGCTGGCCGGGGGCAGGCGGGTCATGCGGCTCATGGGCCTAGAACTCCACGCCTTTCTGCGCCTTCACGCCGTCGCGGAAGGGGTGTTTGAGCAGCTCCATCTCTGTCACCAGGTCGGCGGCCTCGATCAGCTCCGGCTTGGCGTTGCGGCCTGTCAGGCAGACATGGGTCATGGCCGGTTTCTGGTGCAGCAGGAAGTCCACCACCTCGTCGATGTCGATGTAGTCATAGCGGAGTGCGATGTTGATCTCGTCCAGGAGGACGAACTGGATCTCGGGGTCAAGGATTTGTTCCTTGGCGATCTTCCAGCCGTTCTGAGCGGCGGCGATGTCGCGGTCGCGGTCCTGCGTTTCCCAGGTAAAGCCCTCACCCGACACGAAAAAGCGGCACTCATCGGCAAAGCGTTCGCGCAGAAAGGTCTTTTCGCCGGTGTCCCAGTTGCCCTTGATGAACTGCACCACGGCGCAGGGCATCCCATGTGCGATGCAGCGCATGATCATGCCGAATCCCGCCGAGCTCTTGCCCTTGCCCTTGCCGGTGTGGACCATGATGAGACCCTTTTCTTCGGTCTTGGTCTTCATCATTTCGTCGCGGGCGGCCTTGATGCGGCGCATCTTTTCATTGTGGCGGGTGGTGATCTCGTCCATTGCGCGCTCCGTTGATCGATTCAGGCAGGAATTGCATCCGTTTCGCGCCCCGTCAACGTGCTTCGCGATTGACATGTCCGCCCGTCTGTCGCACCACCACCGTCACGATGGTTCCCCGGGACATCCGGGGAGGACAACAGGGAACGCGGTGAAACCCCGCGGCTGCCCCCGCAACTGTAAGCGGTGAGCGCCCTCGCAACGTGCCACTGGCCCCAAAGGCCGGGAAGGCGCGGGGGTGCCGCGACCCGCGAGCCAGGAGACCTGCCATCCCACGTGCAACTTTTGAACCCGGGCGGGGTGCCCCGGAGGAGGTCAGGAATGGATCAAGATACACAGCAGAGAGCGGGCCGCGCGCCGGTCGAGCTGCTGGTTTGCGTCAAGTGCCGGCGCGGCGAAGAGGTGCCAGAGGGCGGCATACGCCCCGGACAGCGCCTGCACGATGCGCTGGCCGCCCGCGAGATGCCCGAGGGGGTCACGCTGACGCCGGTGGACTGCCTGCAGAATTGCGATTTCGGCTGTTCCGTCGCCATGCGCGGTGGGCCGGAACGCTGGACCTATGTCTACGGAAACCTTCACGAAGCGTCGCATCCGGACCTGCTGGCCGAGGGCGTGGCGCTGTATCATGCCGCCCAGGACGGGGTGATCCCCTGGCGGGCGCGGCCCGAACATTTCAAACGCAATTGCATCGCGCGCATCCCGCCCGAACAGACCAGAGCGCCGGAAAAGGACAAGACATGACCGATCTCGCCAAGCTTCCCGTCACCGTCATCACCGGCTTCCTCGGCTCGGGCAAGACGACACTGATCACCCACCTGATGCAGAACCCCGGCGGCAAGCGGCTGGCCGTGGTCGTCAACGAATTCGGCGATGTCGGCGTCGACGGCGAGATCCTCAAGGGCTGTGCCATCCCCGACTGCCCGGCGGAAAACATCATGGAACTGGCCAACGGCTGCATCTGCTGCACCGTGGCCGATGATTTTATCCCGACGATCGAGGCGCTGATGGCGCTGGAGCCGCGCCCCGATCACATCCTGATCGAGACCTCGGGCCTGGCGCTGCCGAAACCGCTGCTCAAAGCCTTTGACTGGCCCGATATCCGGTCGAAGATCACCGTTGATGGCGTGATCGCCTTGGCCGATGCCGAGGCCGTGGCCTCGGGGCGGTTCGCGCCCGACGTGGCCAAGGTCGATGCACAGCGCCTGGCGGACGATTCGCTCGATCACGAAACGCCCCTGTCGGAGGTTTTCGAGGACCAGATTTCTTGTGCGGACATCATCCTGTTGACCAAGCCGGATCTTGCTGGCCCCGAGGGCGTGGCAAAGGCCAAGGAGATCATCGCCGCAGAGGCGCCGCGCCCGCTGCCGGTGATCGAGGTCGCCGAGGGCGCGGTCGACCCGCGCGTGATCCTGGGGCTGGAAGCTGCGGCAGAGGATGACATGGACGCCCGTCCCAGCCACCACGACGACCACGACGATCACGAGCACGACGATTTTGAATCCATCGTGGTGGAGATCCCCGAGGTGTCCGCCCCCGCCGACCTCGTGGCGCGGATCGAAGAGCTTGCCAACAGCCAGAACATCCTGCGGGTCAAGGGCTATGCCAGCGTCGCGGGCAAACCGATGCGTCTGCTGGTGCAGGCGGTGGGCGCACGGGTGCGGCATCAGTACGACCGTCCGTGGAAGGCGGATGAGCCCCGTCAGGGCCGGCTGGTCGTGATCGCCGAGCATGACGACATCCGGCCCGAGGCGATCCAGGCCGTGTTGGGTGTGGCCACGGAGGCGGCAGAGTAGGGCGGGGGTCCCCCCGCCGCGCCGGAGCGGTGCCATGCACGTCATCTTTCGCGAAAGCCACGGACTCGAAGAGAGCGAGACCCCGACCGACCTGGCGCAAAGCCCGGCGGATCTTGTCGTGCTGTCCTTTTCGGATTCCGATCTTGGTGCCTTTGCCGCGGGATGGGAACGGGGCGGCGGGCGCGAGGGGCGGCTGCCCTCCTTGCGGCTGGCCAATATCGCGGCGCTGAAGCATCCGCTGTCGGTTGACACCTATATCGAACAGACGCTTGAGGGCGCCAAAGGCATCCTGATCCGCCTGATCGGCGGCGTGTCCTACTGGTCTTACGGTATCCAGCAGATCGCCGCGCTGGCACAGGCGCGCGGCATCGCCTTGGCCGTGTTGCCGGGGGATGGGCGGGTCGATGCCCGGCTCGACGAGGTCTCGACCCTGCCGGTCTCGACTCTGCGGCGGCTGGCGCATCTCTGTGACGCTGGCGGCGCGGTGGCGGCCCAGGCGGCGCTGGCGCAGATGGCGCTGGCGGCGGGGCTTTACGCCGGGCCGGTGCGGGGAGCCAAGGGGCTGCCGCCGGTGGGCGGCTGGCTGCCGGAACACGGGGTCTGTTGCCCGGTCCTGGCCTCGGTGCGGGATGGCGAGGCGGGAGGGGGGCTGTCTGCCCCCCGCTTGCCGGAGGCAAGCCCCCCCGAGAGTATTTTTGCAGAGAAGAAGCCGCGACCGCTGGTCTGCTTGGTTTTCTACCGCTCTTACCTGGTGTCAGCGGATATGGCGCCGATGGAGGCGCTTTGTGCCGAGTTGCGGGCGCGTGGGTTCGAAGTGATGGGGCTGTTCGCACCTTCGCTGAAGGCGCCGGGGGCCTCGGGCTGGCTGGCGCGGCAGGTGGCGCATCTGGCACCCGTGGCCATTGTCAATGCGACGGCCTTTTCCGGGCGTGCGGAGGGCGGCGCCTCGCCGTTGGACGCGGGGGGCGTGCCGGTTTTCCAGGTGGCGCTGGCCACCTCGACCCGGGCGGCCTGGGCCGAGGCGGAGCGGGGCTTGTCCCCTGCGGACCTTGCGATGCATGTGGTCTTGCCGGAGGTGGACGGGCGGCTGTTTGCCGGAGTGGCCTCGTTCAAGGAGCCGCAGGGGCGCGACCCTGACCTGCAATTCGCCCGTATGGTCCATGCGCCGGATGCGGAGCAGGTGGCGGCGGTGGCGGACCGGGTGGCACGCTGGCACCGGCTGGCGTCGGTTCCGGCAGCGGCACGGCGGCTGGCGCTGGTGCTGTCGACCTACCCGGGGCGGGACTGGAACCTGGCCCATGCGGTGGGACTGGATGCGCTGGCCTCGGCCCAGGCCATACTGGAGGACCTGTGCGCGGCGGGACATATCGTTGAGGCGGGGGTGTCCGGCGACGACCTCAAGGCGGCGCGGTTGTTCTGGCCGCTGGAGGACTACAAGGCCGCGCTGGCCTGTCTTCCCGAGGTGTTGCAGGAGGATCTGGCCACGGCCTGGGGGGCGCCGGAGGCGGACCCGGATTTTGCAGACGGCGGGTTTGCCTTCCGCGTCCTGGAGCGGGGCGGGGCGCTGGTTGCGCTGCAGCCGGAACGTGGCACACCCGAGACGCGCGAGGACGAGTATCACGATCTCGCCCGTGTGCCGCGCCATGCCTATGTGGCCTTTTACCTCTGGCTGCAGAGCCGCGCCGATGCACTCATCCACATCGGGGCGCATGGCACGTTGGAGTGGCTGCCGGGCAAATCTGTCGCGCTGTCCGGGGCCTGCTGGCCCGAGGCTTTGACCGGCGGGATGCCGGTGATTTATCCCTTTATCGTCAACGATCCCGGTGAGGCGGCGCAGGCCAAGCGCCGCATCGGCGCGGTGACGCTGGGCCATGTGCCGCCGCCCTTGCGCGACGCCACTGTGCCGGACCGGCTGGCGCGGCTGGAATCCCTGCTGGACGAGTTTTCCAATGCCGACGGGCTGGACCCGAAGCGCCGGGACCGGCTGATGCAGGACATCCGGTCCGAGGCGCAGGCGGTTGGTGTCGAAGGGGATCTTGGCCTCGACACCGGCGCCAGCACCGCCGAGGCGATCACCCGGATCGACCGGTTCGTCTGCGACGTGAAGGAAAGCCAGTTCGGCGACGGTCTGCACGTCTGGGGCCGGGCGCCCGTGGCGGGCGGCGGGTTCGATGCGGCGGACTCGGTGGCGGCGGAACGCCATGCGCTGATCGACGCGCTGAACGGCAAACGGATCGCGGCGGGACCGTCGGGATCGCCGTATCGGGGGCGGACCGACGTGCTGCCCACGGGGCGTAACCTGTTTACCACCGACCCACGGTCCGTGCCGACGCGCAGCGCCTATGCCCAGGGCGTCAAGCTGGGTGAGGAGCTGGTGCGCCGGCACCTGCAGGACGAGGGCGACTGGCCGCGTGGGCTGATCGTGGATCTTTGGGGCTCGGCCACCATGCGGACGGCGGGCGAGGAATTCGCGATGGCGCTGCATCTGCTGGGGGTGCGTCCGGTCTGGGACGCCGGCAGCGAGCGGGTGAGCGGGATCGAGGTCATCCCGATCGCCGAGCTTGACCGGCCCCGGATCGACGTCACGCTGCGCGTGTCCGGTCTGTTCCGCGATGTCTTTCCGACGCTTTCGGTGCTGTTTGGACAGGCGGTCAAGGCGTTGAGCGAACGTGACGAGGCGCGCGACTGGAACCCCTTTGTCGGGCAGGCGCGCGCGCGTGTCTTTGGCCCGGCGCCGGGGTCCTTTGGCCTGGGGATCGGGGCGCAGATCGGGGACTATTCCGAAGGCTCGCGGCAGGCGGCGGGCGAGGCCTGGCTTGCGGCCTCGGCCTGGGCCTATGACCGGGGCGAAGGTGAAAAGGACACGGCGGGCCTACGCGCGCGGGTGCGCGCGGCAGAGGCCTTTGTGCATCTTCAAGACCTGCCGGAAACCGACCTGCTGTTGGCCGAGGATTACGCCAGCCACGAGGCGGGCTTTGCCGCCGCTCAGGGCGTGACCGGGGGCAAGGCCGCGCTCTATCACATGGACAACACCGATCCGTCGCGGCCCCGCGCTCGGGGCCTGACAGAGGAAATCGCCCGCGTGGTCCAGGCGCGGGCGGCCAATCCGGCCTGGCTGGCGGGGATGCAGCGGCACGGGTTCCGGGGCGCGGCGGAAATCGCGGCGACGCTGGAGAACATGGCCGCCTTTGCGCAACTGGCGGACGTGGTGCCGGGGCATCTCTTTGACCTCTACTACGACGCGACGCTGGGCGACGCAGCGGTGACAGACTTCCTTGAGCAAGCGAACCCCGAGGCGCTGGCCGCCATGCGTGCGCGGTTCGCGGCACTGCACGCGGCGGGCCTCTGGCAGACGCGGCGCAATTCGATCCTCGCGGCACTGGAGGCGGCGGAATGAGCGCGCCCGAGATCAAGGGATGGTGTCCCGGCGCATATCGCCCGATGCGCTCCGGTGATGGGCTGGTGGTGCGTGTGCGCCCGCATCTGGCGCGGCTGGACGCGGATCAGGCGCGCGGGCTGGCCGATATCGCCGAACGGCTGGGCAGTGGGGTGATCGAGGTGACCGCGCGGGCCAACCTGCAACTGCGCGGGGTTACGGACGAAGGCTTCCCCCAAGTTATCGCACGGTTGGACGCGCTGGGACTCCTGCCGGGCAATGCCGAGAGCGAGGCGCGGCGCAACGTGATCCTCGATCCCTTTGGCGATGGCCGGGCCGAACGCCTGACCGAGGCGCTGTATCAGGGGCTGGAGGCGGCGCGCTTTGCGGCTCTGCCGGGGAAATTCGGGTTCTTGGTCGATCCCGGATCTGCGCGGCGGCTGGAGGGGATCAGCGGGGATATCCGGATCGAACCGGCGGAGGGTGGTTTGATCCTCCGGGCCGACGGCTGCGCAACCGGGCGACCCGTGGACGAAGCCGAGGCCGTGCCGCTGGCGCTGGACCTGGCGGCCTGGTTCCTTGACAGCGGCGGCGTCGGGCGTGACGGACGCGGGCGTATGGCGCGGCACATCGCGGCGGGCGCGGACCTGCCCGACCATTTCTGCGGCGATGCCATCCCGTGCGCCGCAGTCCCGGCCCCCGAGCCGGGACCTCTCACCGGCGGGCTCTGCGTGGCCGCTCCCTTTGGCCTCTTCACCGCGCAGGCCCTGCGCCACCTCGCCGAAACCGCCCCGGACCTCCGCGTGACGCCCTTCCGGATGCTCTACCTGCCCGGTGTCGCGGCACTGGACCCGCACGCGGATCTGGTCACCGATCCGCGCGACCCGATCCGCCGGGTCGAGGCCTGCACCGGCGCGCCCGGCTGCCCGCAGGCCAGCGTTGCCACCCGCGACCTGGCCCGCAGCCTTGCCCCGCATGTGCCCGAAGGCCAGCGCTGGCATGTCTCGGGTTGCGCCAAGGGCTGTGCCTTTCCACGCGCCGCCGACCGCACCCTGGTGGGGCGCGACGGCGCATTCGACCTTGTCATGCCGGGGGCGCCGTGGGATGAGCCGCACCGCCGCGGGCTGACCCCTTCGGACATCAACGAACTCATCAGGCCCTGAACTCAATGCCCTATACATACGAAAAAGACGGCGCGGCCATCTACAAGGAGAGCTTTGCCACCATCCGCGCCGAGGCAGAGCTGGCCCGCTTTGCCCGCGACGAGGAACAGGTGGTGGTGCGCATGATCCATGCCGCCGGACTGGTGGGGCTGGAACGCGATGTGAAGGTCTCTCCGGGGATGGTCTCGGCGGCGCGCGCGGCGCTGGAGGCGGGCGCGCCGATCTTTTGCGATGCCTTCATGGTCTCCGAAGGGGTGACGCGCAAACGCCTGCCGGCGGCGAACGACGTCATCTGCACCCTGCGCGATCCGCAGGTGCCGGAACTGGCCGCGAAACTGGGTACGACGCGTTCCGCGGCGGCGCTGGAGCTGTGGCGGCCCCGGCTGGAGGGCGCGCTGGTGGCCATCGGCAACGCACCCACGGCGCTGTTCCACCTGCTGGAAATGCTGGAAGACCCGGAGTGCCCGCGCCCGGCGGCGATCATCGGCTGCCCGGTCGGTTTCGTCGGCGCGCGTGAAAGCAAGGACGCCCTGTGGGAGGCACAGCCCGTGCCATCGCTGATCGTCGCAGGACGGCTGGGCGGCAGCGCCATCACCGTCGCGGCCATCAACGCCATCGCGAGCCGCGCGGAATGAGGGGCGGGACGGTTTTTGGCGTCGGGCTGGGCCCCGGCGACCCCGAGTTGATGAGCGTGCGCGCCGACCGGCTGGTGCGCAATGCGCGGCATGTTGCCTTTTTCCGCAAGGCGGGTCGGTCGGGCCGCGCACGCGGGATCGTGGACGGGATGCTGCGCGAGGGCGCGGTGGAATTCGCGATGGAATACCCGGTCACGACCGAAATTCCGCTCTCGGACCCGCGCTACAACCAGATCCTCTCGGCCTTCTACGCCGATTGTGTCGCGCATCTGAAGGCGCTGGTGGCGGCGGGCGAGGATGTGGTGGTACTCTGCGAGGGGGACCCGTTTTTCTACGGCTCCTTCATGCATCTCTATACCCGGCTCAAGGACGACGTGCCGGTGCATGTGGTGCCCGCGATCACCGGCATGTCGGCGGCCTGGACGGCGACAGGCGCGCCGGTCACCTGGGGGGATGACATCCTCTCGGTCCTGATGGGCACGCTGCCGCTGGCGGAACTGACGCGCGGGGCGCTGGATGCCGATGCGCTGGTGGTGATGAAGATCGGGCGCAACCTGCCCAAGATCCGCGAGGCGCTGCTGGCGGCGGGCAAGATGGATCGCGCCTGGCTGGTGGAATACGCCAGCATGGAGGGCCAGACCGTCATGCCGCTGGCCGAGGCATCGGACCGCGTGTCGCCCTATTTCTCCATCGTCATCGTGCACGGGCAGGGGCGGCGGCCATGAGCGGCTGGGTCGTGATTGCCGGGCTTGGCCCGGGGGACGAGGCGCTGGTCACGCCCGAGGTGACGGCCGCCGTGCAGGAAGCGACCGATATCGTCGGCTATATTCCCTATGTGCGCCGCATCGCGCCGCGTGAGGGGCTGCGCCTGCACGAAAGCGACAACCGTGTGGAGCTGGACCGTTCCCGCCATGCGCTGGACATGGCGGCAGAGGGACGGCGGGTGGTCGTGGTTTCGTCGGGCGATCCCGGCGTGTTCGCAATGGCCTCTGCGGTCTTCGAGGCGGTGGAGGCGGGGCCGCCGGCATGGCGGTCGCTGGAGATCCGCGTGCTGCCCGGCATTACCGCGATGCTGGCGGCGGCGGCAAAGGCCGGCGCGCCATTGGGCCATGATTTCTGCGCCATCAACCTGAGCGACAATCTCAAACCCTGGGCGCTGATCGAAAAGCGCCTGCGGCTGGCGGCAGAGGCGGATTTCGCGATGGGCTTCTACAATCCCCGCTCAAAATCTCGGCCCGAGGGGTTCGGTCGTGCGCTGGAGGTCCTGCGCGAGGCCTGTGAGCCGGATCGGGTGATGATCTTTGCCCGCGCCGTGTCCACGCCCGAGGAAGACTTGCGCGTGGTCCGCCTGTGCGATGCCACGCCCCAGATGGCGGACATGCGCACCGTTGTCCTTGTCGGCTCGTCCCTGACACGGGTGATCGAACGCGACGGCGGCATCTATGACGCGATGAACCGGGCGCTGGCACGGGCCACGGGCGATTGGCTGCTGTTCCTGAACGCCGCCGATTTTTTCGTGAATGACACCGTGTTAGAGACGGTTGCAGGCCTCATCGACGCCGAAAATGACGACATCCTTGTCGGCCAGGCCATCGGCGATGAAACCGGGCGCATCCACCCCTATCGCCGCGACGACATGCATTGGGCGGGCTCGACCTGCGACCATCAGGCG
>Ga0208330_1000252_pt1 | contig 28523 bp, 27 predicted proteins | sample DeeseametaMP1896_FD_184180 | JGI IMG/M metagenome (GOLD analysis project Ga0208330, IMG submission 184180) | Marine microbial communities from the Deep Pacific Ocean - MP1896 (SPAdes) | ecosystem: Environmental > Aquatic > Marine > Oceanic | place: East of Hawaii, North Pacific Ocean | collected... | reverse complement strand
TGGCCGCTCTCGAGAACGCGGACCCCGGGCCCGGCGAGATCGCGACGCTGTCGGTCGACCTGGCCGCCGATGACGCACCGCAACGCATCGTGACGGCGGCGCTGGACCGCTGGGGCCGCATCGACTTCCTGGTCAACAACGCCGGCATCGGCAGCCCGAAACCGCTGCACGAGACCGACGACGAAACGCTCGACCAGTTTCTCGGCATCATGCTGCGGGCACCCTTCCGGCTCGCCCGAGACGTCATCGGGCACATGCAGCCCGGCTCGGCGATCACCAACGTCACGTCGACGTTCGCAGTCGTCGGCGGGCTGCGCGGCGGCGCCTACTCTGCGGCCAAGGGCGGGCTGACCGCGCTGACCACCCACATCGCCTGCCAGTACGGCCCGCTCGGCATCCGCTGCAACGCCGTGGCTCCCGGCGTGACCCTCACTCCGATGGTGGCCCACCGGCTGGAGGACGAAAGGTTCCGCAAGATCAACACCGAGATGACCCCGCACCAGCGCCTCGGCCGCGTCGAGGACATCGCCTCGACCGTGGCTTTCCTGTGTTCGGAGGGTGGCAGTTTCATCAACGGCCAGACGATCGTCGTCGACGGTGGGTGGAGCTCGACGAAGTACCTGTCCGACTTTGCCCTGAACTCCGAGTGGGTCCCCCGGGAGTCCGCCCGGTGAACCTGTTCGCGCTGCTCGACCAGGCCGCCACGCGCCACGGTGACCGGGGTGCGGTGTACCACGGCGATCAGCAGGTTCACACCTGGTCCGCACTGCGGGAGCGGGCGTTACGGCTGGCCGGATCACTGCAGGAGCTGGGACCGGGCGCCCGGATCGCGGTGGCCAGCGAGAACAGCCCACAGATCGTGGAGCTGATGTTCGCGATCTGGGCGGCCGAGTGTGTGTTCGTCCCGCTCAACTACAAGCTGCATCCACGTGAGATGGGCCAGATCCTCGACGATGCCGGCGCCGCACAGGTGTTCGCGTCGGCGAAGATCGGCGCCGCGCTGTCGGGTGTCACGCCGGCACCGGTGGAAACCATCGGGGCGGTCGAGTACCAAAAGCGTTGCACCGCAGAGATGGCAGCCGTCCCCCGCGTCACCGATCCGGCGGAGCTGGCCTGGCTGTTCTACACCAGCGGGACCACGGGTCGCTCGAAGGGGGCGATGCTGTCCCATCGCAACCTACTGGCGATGACGGTGTCGCACCTGGCCGACTTCGACTCCCCCGACGAGAACTCGAGCCTGATCCACGGGGCCCCGATGTCACACGGCTCGGGCCTCTACGTGCCGCCGTACGTCCTGCGCGGCGCACGACAGGTGGTGCCGGCATCCGGGGCGTTCGACCCGGACGAGTTCCTCGACCTGTGCGACCTGCATCCCCGGTGCAGCGCATTCCTGGCGCCGACGATGGTGTCCCGGCTCGTCCAGACGGATCGGGACCGGCCGGCCAACCTCGCGACGATCGTCTACGGGGGCGGACCGATGTATGTCGACAGCCTGAAGAAGGCGCTGGCCGCGTTCGGCCCGATCTTCGTGCAGCTCTACGGTCAGGGCGAGGCGCCGATGACGATCACCGGCCTGCGCCGCGCCGACCACGTCGCCACCCAGGCCGCCGGAGCCGGGTGGGCGCCCGACGAGGTGCTCGGCTCGGTCGGGTACGCCCGTTCGGGCGCCGACGTCGCGGTCCTGGGGCCGGGCGGGACGCCGGCAGCCGTCGGTGAGATCGGTGAGATCGTCTGCCGCGGCGACGTGGTGATGTCCGGCTACTGGAACAATCCGGCGGCGACGTTGGCGACGCTGCGCGACGGTTGGTTGCACACCGGGGACCTGGGCTCCTTCGACGGCAACGGGTTGCTGACGCTTCGGGACCGGTCCAAGGACGTGGTGATCAGTGGAGGCAGCAACATCTACCCGCGCGAGATCGAGGAGGTGCTGCTCGAACACCCCGGTGTGGTCGAAGCGGGCGTCGTCGGCGCGCCGGATGAGGAATGGGGCGAGGTCGTGGTCGCGTTCATCGTCGGCGACGCCACACCCGAGGACCTGGACAAACTGCTGTTGCAGCGAATAGCCCGGTTCAAGCGTCCGAAACGCTACGCGTTCGTCGACGAACTGCCCAAGAACAGCTACGGCAAAGTGCTCAAGCGTCAGCTGCGGGAACAACTGAGCTGAGCGCAACTCACGTGATCTGACCGAGGGCCGACCGAAACGCCGGTAGCGACCCTCCGACGACTGGTCCGCAGCTAACATGTTCGAGGTGGGGAGGGTGTCGGCCGTTCGGGCCGCGATCACACGCGCGCAGAAGTGGCCGGGCATTGCCCAGCCGGCGCTGTGGGCGCGCACCGCCGGGTCCAGTTTCGTGTTCGGCGGCGTGCTGGTGGCGCTGATCACCGCGCTGACCCCGACCTCGTTCGATCACGCCGTCCTGCAGTACGCCAACGCCGCGGTGGCCATGTCGATCGGGATCGCGGTCCTGCTCACGGGGCGGCGCGTCACGCTGGTGCAATTTCATCTGCTGGTGGTCACGGCGATCCTGCTGATCACGCTCTCGGTCACGTTCGCGACCGGCGCTGCGGCGGTGTCCTTCGCGACGCTGTACGTGTTCGTCGGCTGCGCCGCGTTTTTCGTGGCGTGGCCCACCGCGGTGCTCTATCTGGGCCTCGCCATGCTGTGTTCGACCACTGCGCTGGCGGTGACCGGGTCCGTGCCGTGGTGGACGGGTCTCGTCACGGCCGCGACCACGGCCGCGGTCGGAGTGATCATCCTCGCCCTCGGCCAGGTGGTGGCGAAGGCAGAACTCGACGAGGTGACCGGTCTGCCCAACCGGCGCGGGTTCGATCGGATCCTCAGCGCCGAGGTCAGCAGGGCGTCATGGGAGAAGACCGGGCCGGCTGTGGTTCTGATCTGCGTGGACGCACGCGCGGCGGTGCAGCAGGAGTTCGGCGACCGGGCCGCGGACGCGTTGATGCAGCAGCTGACGTCAACCTGGCTCGCCGTGCTGGGCCCCGGCCACGTGCTGGCGCGGCGCAGTGACGGTGAACTCGCGTTGATGCTGCCGGCGACCACCGAGCACGACGCCTTCGCACTGACCCAGCGGCTCCGGCAGGAAGCCACCAGAGAATTCTCGGCCGGGGTCAGCGCCTGGGCGGCCGGTGAATCCTCCACCCCGGTCCTCGAGCGCGCCGATGCGGCGCTTCGGCGCGCGCAATCCATCGGACGAAACCGCACGATGCTCGAGTCCTCCGAGCTGCCGCCGCTGGCCGTTCAGCTCAGCGACGCACTTGCCGCCGAAGACATCGGGGTCTGCTACCAGCCGGTGATGCGCCTCGATGACCCCGATGTCGTGATCGGGGTCGAGGCGCTGCTGCGGTGGTCGCCCGCGCTGGGGCCCGACCTGAACGCCGGTGAGGTGATCAGGGTCGCCGAGGACCACGATCTGATCGCAGCCCTCGATCAGTTCGTGCTGCGCCGGGCGTGCCTGGACGCCGGCTGGGTGCAGGGCCGATTCCCCGGCCTGCCACTGATGTTGAGCGTCAACGTGTCCGGCCTCGAACTGGTCAAGCAGGGCTATGCCGCCCGGGTCGTGGACACGCTGCGCACCACCGGCTGGCCCGCCGACCAACTCGTGCTGGAGGTCACCGAGACGGTCCTCGACGTGGACCGGCCCTCGTCGATCAACGCACTGCACGAGCTCCGCCGCCACGGAATCCGTGTCGCCATCGACGACTTCGGCACCGGATACTCGTCGTTGAGCCGGCTACACACGCTGCCGACCGACCTCCTCAAACTCGACGGCTCTTTCGTTTCGTCGATCATCTCGCCGTCTGTTCCGCGCCTGCTGCAGGCGGTCGCCGGACTCGCCGATGCCCTTCATCTGCCTATCGTGGTCGAAGGTGTCGAGACCGCCCGCCAGGCAGCGGTGCTGCGCGACATGGGCTTCACGATGGCCCAGGGTTATCATTTCGGCCGTCCGCAGAGCCGGGAAGACGTGGCGGAGTCGATAAGACATCAAGCCACGACCTCCGGGCCGGCGCTAGGCGGCTGAGCCCACCACGCCCGACGCTCAGAACGCCCGCCAGTTCACCACGTTCAGTATCAGACCGTGACCGCTGTCGTCGTTTTTGACCCGCGCCCGGCCGGGCTCGTCCGTGACCGTCCAGCCGTTGGCCTGATGAGATTGACCGACCCCCAAGAACACCCTGTCCACCGCCGGCGGCATCGCCCCCGCAGCCCAGTAGGACTCGGCGTTGCCGGTCATCACCGCGAGATTCAGCGGAGTCGAGGTCCCGGTGGAGTTGGGCGATGCGCCGAACGGGGCCCCGTCGGAGAGCCCGCAGATCGCCATGGGTCGGCCGCTGGCCCCGAACTGCGCGCTGATCAGGCACTGCAGCCGTCCGTCCTGGACGACGACGAGTTGGTCGCCGCCCGCCGCGGCCGCCAGCGGCGCCGGCAGGCACGCACCGGCAGCGAGCGTCATCGTCGCAGCCGCGACCAGGTTACGAAGCATGCTGTCTCCAGAAAGAGCGCGATTCCAAGGTCTTCTCCGATGCTGCCACGACCACTTCGCTCGGCGGCCTCGTTTCGGCGAACTCAGCCCTGCCCCAAGGGCGCGATACGCACAGCGATGTTGCCCTGCCGAGGCAGACCGGTGATCGGGTCGTAGTCGACCTCGGTGGACACCAACCGGCCGACGTTGGTTCCGTGCGCGCGGAACTCGTCGTCCTCATCCGGCAGGCCACCGAAGGCGTGGTGCATCGCCACGACGTCGAGCCGCACCGAGTCGTCGGCTTCCAGCACGGCCGGCACGCAGTCGTGCCGGGAGGTGACCAGGACCGAACTTCCAGGCCGCAGGCCGAGCTCCGCCGCGGAGTCGGGGTGCATGTACACCGGGTTGTAGGGCTTACCGCGATTCAAGGCGGCCAGCGCAGTGCCGGAAGAGTTCATGAAGTTGGGGTGACGACGCGGGATGAGCCGAAACGGAAACGCCGCATCGCCTCTCGCGCCCTCGGCCTCCTCGTCCAGAACAGTTTCCAGTGCGGCCAGCATGTACCCGTTCCCGACGTCGAGCCTCGCGGTGCTGTCGGCATCACGTTCCTGCACCACCGCGTCGACATCGAAGATCGCGCCGTGCGGGTGCCGCCGAACCTCGTCCAAGGGGATCCGCGACGTCGCACACATCTGCTCGAAGAGCTCTTCGGTGCTCAGCTCGGTGTCACCGGTCATCTGCAGCACGATCGGCGGTGACTCCATGAACTTGCCACCGCCACCGCCGAAGAAGTTGACGAACCACAGCTCGAGATCCATCCGTTTGGTCAACCCGAGGAAGAACTTCCATTCCTCGATCAGGTCGGAGCCGGGCGGCGGGTCGACCAGTCGCGGGGTGTACTGCGCGTAGGCGGCAGGGATTCCGGTGCCGCTGGTGTAGTACTTGATCAGCTCGCTGCCCATCGTCATGGCCGGGGTCTCCATCTGCATCATCGGGGCGATGACGTAGTCGGCCAGCCGCGAGGTCAGTGACATCTCGGTGTCGAGGGTGACCAGCAGTTCGAGGCTCTGTAGCGCCCGGTGGGTCTTGCGCTGGTCGGGCCAGGCCGCCATCGGATTGCCGCCGATGCAGATCAACGCCTTGACCTGACCATCGCCCTCGAGCAGGATCTCGTCGGCCAGTGCGGCGGTCGGCATCCCGCACACGGCGTCGGTCAGGCCGCGTACGCGCAACCTCTCGCCGTAGCCCCATCCCTCGTACGGAGGGTGAGCCTGCGCTTTGGCGGTGAACGCCGGCAACAGCGCATTCGGGCGGGTCACCTTCTCACCGGCTCGTTGCCAGCGCCCGCAGATGGTCGTCAGGCACAGGCACAGGTACTCGACCAGGTTCCCGTGCATGGCGAAGTTCGCGCCGGTGCCGGCGTTGACCATCCCCCGCTTCGTTCCGTGCGTGGCGAACAGCTCTGCCGCGGAGAGCAGCTGGGCTTCAGGGAGGTCCGCCCGCTCGGCCACGTATGCCGGAGTGAAGCCAGAGACAGCGCGGGCCAGGTCGTCGAAGCCGGACACGTTCTCGTCGACGAACGCCGCATCGTGCCATCCGTTGGCGATGATGATGTTGATGATTCCCGCCAGGATCGTCACGTCTTCGCCGGGGCGCGGCTGCAGATGGATGGCGGCGCGGGCCGCGGTCTGGGAGCGGCGCGGGTCGACGACGATCAGCTTCATGCCGCGTTCGGTGGCCGCTCGTAGACTCCGGGAAGGATTCTGACCGGGGATTCCGATAGCTTTGGAGACCAGGGGATTCGTCCCGATCAGCATCCAGCTGTCGGCCTCATGGAAGTCGACGTCGCCGCCCAGCCAGTGGCCGTGGGCGGCCAACGCAATCTGCTTGCCGGGTTGATCGATCGTGTTGGCCGTGAAGAACATCGGTGACTCGATGCCCCGCATGAACGCGTTGCCCATCAATGCCGACGCCGGATACGGCAGGCCGTTGGTGCCGAGGTACATCGCCACCGACCGCGGTCCGTACCCGGAGATCAACTCCTGCAGCTTGGCGGCGATCTCGTCCATCGCCTGCTCGGATCCGATCTGCGTGTGGGTGCCGTCGGGTTGGCGCTTGCGGCTGTGCAGCAGCCGCTGCGGGTTGTTGTGGATCTCGGGCAATGCCCGACCCTTCGCGCAGGTGTAGCCCTGGAACATCGGGTTGTCCGGATCACCTGCGACCTTGGTCAATCTCCCGTCGGTGACGGTGGCCAGGACACCGCAGTGTGCCGAGCAGATTCGGCAGATACCAGGATGAGTGGTCGGTTGTGGCATGGAGTCCGCACTTCCGGAGGGCTGAGACGTGGCTTCGGTAGCCATCGCCGACGCCATGCTAAGCGATCGCACAGCATCGCGGAGCGCGATCGGCCGAACCGGGGCGGACAGCTACCACATCAGGCCGCGGATCATCTCGGCCGGCGGGATGTCCTCGAGCCCGATCAGGCCGGCCGGGGCGCGGCACACCCAGTCGATGGCGTTGACCGCTCGCGCGGCGGTGGACACACAGCCGGCGTCGGTGACATCGAGAGTCGAATGTGAAAGGTGGGTGTTGACTTCCACCCGCGGCTCCCCCTCGACCACCACCTTGTGCACGCCGAGCGCGCCCCCGGGCGGGTACGGCCATGACGGCGCGGCAGCGGGGGTCAGTCGGTTGACGTGCTCGACGGTGAGCACCGGAGCATCCGCCCGGACACCTTCCACGGCGAACCGCACCGCGGCGACCCCGCCCGCTTCGACCGTCGTCATCCTGCACGTGATGCGTTCGGTGGCATACCAGGCTTCGTATCGCTCGCGGACGTCGTCGAGTTCGACGTCGAGCTGCCGGGCGAGGTTTCGCACCAATCCGCCGAACAGGGACGTGATCACGCCAGGTTGGAACGCCATGGGCACGTCGTCCTCGCAGGTACGGCCGAACCCCATCGCGGTCCCGGTGTACTCGTAGTCGTCGTAATTTCCGTAGTCGAAGATCTCCTGCACGGTCACCGACCGTGCGCGGGCGACCAGGCTCAGTGCCGAGTGCACGGCAGTGTCCGCGGAGTACCCGGGGTCGATTCCGTTGACGTACAGGGAGGCACCTCCGGCGGCACAGGCCTGCTCCAATGGCGTGCGCAACCAGTCGTCAGACTGCCGGGGCACCACCAGCCACACCATCGAGGTCCCGACGACGTTGATGCCCGCCCTCAGGAAGGTCGACATCTCCTCGATTGCCTCGATCGGACGGGTCTCCCCGAGGGCCGTGTAGACGACGCAGTCGGGCCGCAGCGCGATCAGCGCGTTGATGTCTGCGGTGGCGGTGATACCGGTCGGTTCCCCCAACCCGCACAGCTCGGCGGCGTCGCGCCCGACCTTGGCCGGGGTCGCTGCGTGTACGCCGACCAGCTCGAGGTCGGGGCGGCCGATGATGGCCCGCAGCGAATGGACACCGACATTGCCGGTGGAGAACTGCACCACTCTGCGCATTGACGGGCCTCCGTTCCGTCGAGGTGCTGCCCATTCAACGGCTGCACTTGACTCAAGTCAATGACGATCGACTGCCCCGGCGGTACAGCAGCGCGGCTATTGTTGTCGGATGGCCGTGTCGGACAAGCCTTCAGCCCGAGAGACCAAGCGACTCCAGACCCGCGAGCGCCTGATGGGCGCTGCGGTGGCCGAATTCAAGAGGTCCGGCATCGCCGCCGCAGATGTGGGTGCGATCGTAGCTGCGGCCGGCGTCGCCCACGGGACCTTCTTCTTCCACTTCCCGACCAAGGAACACGTCCTGCTGGAACTGGAACGCCGCGAAGAGGAACGCATCGCCAAACAGCTCGCACGTTTCGCCGCCGACAACCACGACCTGGCGCAGACGTTCGGTGAGGCCATCCGGTTGATCGTGGGCTTGGAGCGACGACTCGGCGGGATACTGTTCAAAGACTTTCTCGCCCTGCACTTCTCTCAGACACGCCCCCAGACCGACGGCGAGAGCCAACATCCCGTGATCGTCGAGGTCGCCCGCGCGATCGAGCGCGCCCAGACACTCGAAGGCGTCGACGGGGACGTCGATCCGTTCAACAGCGCCGTGTTCTTCCTGCTCGGACTGTATGCGCTGCTCACCACCACGCACAACTGGCCCGAACAGAGCGCCATGCTCGACGACTACCTGCTCAGGAGTCTGCGCGGCATCGGCGCAAAGTAGCCGATTGACTACTCACTCTCGCTGACTATAGTCAGCTGCCATGAACCTGCCCACAGTTCGCGGAGGTCGACGCCGTGCCAACGATGCTGCGCGTCACTCCTCCGGCAGCGGCCTGGACGAACACCTCGAGGCCTCGCAGCGCGCGCAGCGCCAGGCGGACAAGTGGTTGATCTCCGGCAGTCTGCTCATCGGGACCGCTGCGTTGGGGATCTTCGGGCTGCCGCTGTTCCTGCGCGGAGTGTGGCTTCTGCGCAAAGCCCAGCGCGACGGGCTGACGGTGCGACCGATGCTGGTCACGCTCCTCGGCTATCTCGTCATCATCGACGCGGCCATCAACACGGTCGGCTGGGCGCTCGACCTCGTGGCCAATCACACGTTACTGGCCCGAGTTCTGTTGAACGGCTGGGGAAACATGTTCGATGCCGGCTACTTCTGGCACTACAACGAACTGTGGATCGGTGGTGCCGCAGGCCCCGGAGAGAAGGCGATGGAGGTGGGGATGATCCTCACCGTCTTCACGATGCGTATCGCGGCTGCCATCGGCTTCCTGCAGATGAAGCGATGGGGCCACCAGTGGATGATCATCACCTGCTGGATGGGCGTGCTGATCTGGTGCCTGTACGTGTTCAACATGACCATGTACGCCGACGTCCGCTTCGCCGGCGTCGTGTTCCCCGTCATCGGCTGGTGGCTCTACGACATCTTCTACATCACCCCGTTCCTCGCCATCCCCTACCTGCATTCGGTCAACCGCGAGATCTTCTCCGACTGATATCGATGACTCAACTCATTGACTTTGGTCAGCAATCAAACTAGAAAAGGGTGCACGACGAGGGCTCGGGCGGGACGCGTCCACGCCAAGGAGGACTGACGATGGATTGGGTCTGGGAGATCCTGCGCTACGTAGCCGCGTGGGGCGGTACCGGTCTCGTCATCTGGTTCTGGTACTGGATGTTCTCCAACCTCGGCACATTCTGAAAGCCTTCTGCCGTCAACATGTCCGAGCTGACCGATGCCGCCGCCATGGCGATGGAGCGTAGCTGTGCCCTGACCGCCGTGGCGCTGAGCGGCGGCCGCCGCTCCGGTGTGAACCTGGTGACCGGACAACATCGCCGTTTCGGCGTCAGCGCGTCGCTCGACCTCGTCTACGTGCCCCATCCGCCGATGGTCCGGGACTGGACCCGAAGGACCATCACATGTGGTGTGGCGCTGCAGTGTTCGCCGTCGAAAGAGGCTGTCGCCGGATACCGGCTCAACGAGCTGTCCGCCCGGGAACTACGCGCCCTCACGCTCGTCGAAGCCGGTGTCGCACTGGGCTGGATCACCTCGACCTGGCCCGGGCTGCTCCGTGAGATCGAGCGGATGATTCCCGGCCTACAGCCTCTGCCCGCGGACATGGACGCTACCGCGATGTTCAACCGCGCGGTCGAGAGGGCACAGGCCGGACCGGTCCCCGACCCGGACCCGTTGCTCGGCGGACTTCCGCTGGCGTTGACATCGGCGCAGGGCCTCACCGACAAGATGCGGCGAACGTTCGGCCGACTGCCCTGGACCACCGCACAGAAGAGACTCCCGCGGGCACACTCCGTGCCGGCGGGTGGTGACGGCGGGGTACGTAACCCGAACCTCCCACCGCCCAGCAGACCGCACGACAACGACCTGGACATCACCCCCGACCACCGTCCCGGCATCCCCTATCCGGAATGGAATGCGTGGACCGAGCGCTTCATGCCCGACCATGTCGCGGTCCTGGAACTGCCGCGCACCGGCGGCACTCGTCCACCCGGGACCGTCACGCCCGACATCAGGCGATGGTTCGAGAAGCACACCCACCGTGCCATGCACAGCCACCTCGAGGACGGCTCCGACCTCGACGTCGACCAGTACGTCGCACACTTCGTCGACGTGACCACCGGCGAAGCGGTCGAACCGCGAATCTTCCGGGAGCTGCGACCGGCGAGCCGCGACGTCACCACCGCGCTCCTTCTCGACGGCAGCTCCTCTCTCGGGGTACACGGCGGCCGAATCTTCAAGCTGGAGCTGGCCTGCGCCGATGCTCTGTCGCGCGCGATGACCCTGGCGCGCGAACGACACGGGATCTTCACCTTCACCGGCAACACCCGCCACCGTGTCGAAGTCAGCTGTCTCAAAGACTTCGCGGACCGACGTTTCGTCCCACCTGGCGAGCTCGGACTGTCGACCGGCGGATACACCCGGCTCGGCGCTCCACTGCGCCACCTCACGAGCAGACTGCTCGATCAGCCGTCCGAGCGGCGGCTGGTCATCGTGATCGGGGACGGCCTGATCTCCGACGAAGGCTACGAGGGCCGCTACGCTTGGGCCGACGCGGCGCATGCCGTCCAGGAGGCCCACGATGCGGGCGTCTCGATGTACTACGTCGGCGTCGGTCCCGTCACGGTCGATCCACTTCCCGAAGTCTTCGGACCGCGCCGTTCCCAACGTATTCGGCGAGTGGAGGACCTTCCCCGCGTGCTCGCGCACGTGCATCGGGAGTTGGTGTCGGTATGACCACATACGAGCAGTTGCCCGAGGAGCAGATGACCGGTCGATACCTGGCCAACGGTGACGAAGTCCAGCTGTTCGAACGCGCCTTCCAGCGCCGGCTGCCGGTGATGCTCACCGGTCCCACCGGGTGCGGCAAGACGCGACTGGTCGAGCACATGGGGACGCAGCTGAGGCGGCCCGTGGTGACGATCAGCTGCCACGACGACCTGACGAGCGCTGATCTCGTCGGGCGGTTCATGGTGACCGGCGGGGATGTGGCGTGGACCGACGGACCCTTGACCAGGGCGGTCAAAGCCGGCGCGATCTGCTACCTCGACGAGGTCGTCGAAGCCCGGCACGACTCTCTGGCTGTGCTGCATTCGCTCACCGACCACCGCCGTACCCTCTATCTGGACCGGGCCGACGAGGTGGTGGCGGCACCCGAGACCTTCATGCTGGTCTGTTCCTACAACCCGGCGTACCGCAGCTCACTCAAGGAACTCAAACCGTCGTTCCGCCAACGCTTCGTCACGCTACCGATGAGGTATCTGCCGGCAGACCAGGAGGCTGCGGTCGTCGCGGCCGAGACAGGAGTCGATGGGGCAACTGCCGATCGGTTGGTGCGGTGCGCCAACGCTATTCGCACCGCGACGAAGCATTCCATTTCGAGCCCCCGTCGACGCGGGTTCTCGTCACCGCGGCGCACATGATCGCAGCGGGTGCCGCGGAGTTCGATGCCGCCGAGGCGTGCATCCTGGCGCCGTTGTCGGGCGACGGTGCCGTCGCCGAGGGCCTTCGCGAGATCACCGCGGCCAGCCTCGCCGACGCCGCGAACACACCCCGCTAGGGAGGAGAACGACACATGGTGGACCAGAAGGAGAGAAAGCGCAAGAAGGCGCTGATCATCCTGCAGGTCGTGATCTACGGATATCTGCTGACGATGTTCCTGATCCAGCTGTACATGTCCTTCGCCAGAGGATGGTGGGACTTGTGAAACCGGTGACCGCACCGCCTGTCCCGGCGGGCGGCGTCGAGCAGCATCACGAACAGTCCAGGCTGGCACAGCGCCGTGCCGACAAGTGGATGATCACCGGCGCGGCACTGATGGGAATGTGGGCGCCGGGTCTGATCGGCTTCCCGATCTTCATGCGCGGAGTGTGGCTGCAGCGCCAGGCGCTGCAGGCGGGACTGTCCGTGCGCCCCATGATCGTCACGTTGATCGGCTACCTGGTGCTGATCGACGGGATGCTGAACAGTCTGGGCTGGGCCCTGGATCTCGTCGCCAACCACACCCTGATCAACCGCGTCCTGATGGTGGGCTGGGGCAACATGTTCGATGCCGGCTACTTCTGGCACTACAACGAACTGTGGGTCGGCGGAGCCGCGGGGCCCGGTGAGAAGTCGATGGTGTTCGGGATGATCGTCACGGTCTTCGCGATGCGCTGTGCGGCCGCGATCGGCTTCCTGCAGATGAAGCGGTGGGGTCACCAGTGGATGATCATCACCTGCTGGATGGGCGTGCTGATCTGGTGCATCTATGTGTTCAACATGACCATGTACGCCGATGTCCGGTTCGCCGGCGTCGTGTTCCCCGTAATCGGCTGGTGGCTCTACGACATCTTCTACATCACGCCGTTCCTGGCCATCCCCTATCTGCACACGGTCAACCGCGAGATCTTCTCGGACTGAGCCTCATTCAAGGAGCATGTTTGTGACCACCACCTCCGAAACCGATCCTGAGGCCAAGTCCGAGGACCTGCCTCCCGGGACCACGCCGTACTACGCGCGCATGCATCGCTACATCAAGCGCGCCGTGCTGGTCTGTCTCGTCGCCCTCGTCATCGAAGGCGCGTTCACGCTGCCGTTCATGGCCGTCTACTACGGCTACCCCACGTTGAGCCTGACCGAGATCTGCAGCGAGCTGCTCAAGGTGAGGTACTCCGACGACACCCTCGAATGCCAGGTCCCCTATCCGGCCTTCGGGCCGCCCGAAGGCGCGGAGGGCAAGGACACCGCACAGGACGAGTGGGGGATCCAGCCGGTTCCGAAATACCACCGCATCGGATTTCGTGAGTTGGTTCGCATTCATGAAGAGCGCGAAGCGCGACAAGCAGCCACCGAGCGCGAAGCGCGGCCAACAACACCAGAGCAGCCCTAGCGATGGCGCGATCAGCTGAGCACCACGCGCAGAACTGGGATCTGCGGCACGAGGACTTCAACGATCCGAGCGAGCCCGACCTGCTGTACGACGTCTACGCGGTGATGCGGGAACGCTGCCCGTTCGCCCACACCGACACCCCCTTCCTCAGCGACGTCCCCGGCGGCGCCTGGGTCGCGACGCGATACGCCGACTGCCTGCGGATCGCCCAGGACTGGGAACACTTCTCCAGCAATCCGGCCGCCGGTTCGGCCGACCACGTCGTCGGCGATCTGGTGGTCATGGTGGACCCGCCGCGACAGCAACAGCTGCGCAGGATCCTCAACCCGTACTTCTCCCCCGCGCGGATGAAGGCGCTCCGCCCCCAGATCGCCGCCGAAACCGACTCGCTCATCGACGGTTTCATTACCGATGGGGTCGGTGATCTGGCTGACGTCGCCTGGCGTCAGCCGGGGATCGTGCTGTTCAAGTACCTGCTCGGGATACCCACCGAGCAGATCGGAGTCTGTTTCGAGCTGACCGACACCGCGCTCAACGGTACGGCGGAACAAGAACGGTTGGCGGCCTGGGCCGGCCTCTATCAACGTGTCGACGCGCTCGTCGCGACGCGCTCCCGCGAGCCCGCCGGCGACGACATGATCGACGTACTGCTGCGCGGCGAGATCGACGGCGAGAAGCTCGCGCACGTCGATGTCGTCGGAAACGCGATGTTGCTCGTGCAAGCCGGACTCGAGACCACGGCCAACGCCATGTCTTTCGCCTTCCACCATCTGGCCACCCACCCCGGGGAGCGCGATCGGATGATCGCCGAACCCGACCTGGCGCCCCGCGCGGTGGAGGAGATGATCCGCTACGCCGGTTCGATCCACGGCCTGCATCGAACCGTCGTCAAGGACGTCGAGGTCAACGGCCACACCTTCCGTCGCGGCGAGACGGTGGTGGTGAACTTCGCCGCCGCCAACCGCGACGAGAGCGTTTTTCCCGGAGCCGACCACTGCGTGCTCGACCGTCGCGACAACCGGCACCTCGGATTCGGCGCGGGCGTACATCGGTGTCTGGGGTCCAACCTGGCACGCCTCGAGTTTCAGATCGGAGTGGAGCGGGTGTTGCACCGGATGCCCGACTTCGAACTGCGGCCCGGTGCCGAACCGGAGTTCCACGGCAACTCCATCACCCGTGGATACCGTTCAATTCCGGTCGTTTTCAGTCCACCACGACGTAATGTCGGCGGCGTCGAATAGAGACGGGGAAACAATGTCGGACAAGACCTACCGTGTGATCCAGTGGATGACCGGAGACGTCGGCCAGGCCGGTATCCGCCATTTCGCCGCTTGCCCGACGTTCGACCTCGTCGGTGTCCTGGTCCACAGCAAGGACAAGGTCGGCAAGGACGCCGGCGAGATCGCCGGCATCGAACCGATCGGCGTCATCGCCACCGACGACGTCGGCGCGGTAGTCGCCACTGACGCCGACTGCGTGTTCTACACCCCGATCATCATGGACGTCGCGACGGTGTGCCGGCTGCTTCGATCGGGCAAGAACGTCGTCACCACCGCCGGTTTCTTCCACCCCACCGAGGACTTCCGCGCCGCAGGCGACCAGATCCGCGCGGCGTGCACCGAAGGCGGCGCATCGTTTCATGGCGGCGGAATCCATCCCGGGTACGCGGGGGACGTCCTGCCGCTCACGCTCGCCCGGGTCATGAGCAGGATCGACACCATCCGCCTCTACGAGGTGGTCGAAGTGCTCAAGGACGCCCCGCTGGACCACATCGACTGGATGGGGTTCGGCAAGGACAAAGAGGCGTTCCTGAGCGAACCGACGATTCTCGGCCTCGGCCTGCCGTACTTCGCCCAGTCGATGCACATGCTGGCCGACGGCCTCGGAGTCGCGATCGACGAAATCACCGCGGCCGAGGTCGATGTCGCGGTGGCGGTCGAGGACATCGCGCACGACGAGGGCGCGATCGCCCGCGGAACGGTCGCCGCCCAGCGCCACCAGTGGACCGCATGGGTGGACGGGCGGCCACTGATCGTGTTCCACGCGATCTACGTCACCGGTGGCCCCGACCTGTTGGAACCGGCCTGGGATTGGGGCGCCACCCGGTACCGGATCGTCATCGACGGGGACCCGCCCACCGAGCTGACGATGCAGGGGCTGAGACAGCCCGACGGCACCATGTCTCACCCCGGATACCCCTGGACCGCGATGGGCGCCATCAACGCGATTCCCGAGGTGTGTGACGCACCGGCCGGCTGGCTCACCCATTTCGACGTCGGCCTGGTCATGCCGCGAGGGCTGGTGCGCAAGTGAGTCACCGCTTCGACCCCGATGTTCTGCAGCAGGTGGTCGAACACGTCGCCGGCCTGCAGCTCGACAGCCGCGATTTGATTTCCCGCACCGTCGAGTTGCTCGCCGGGGAGTATCCCGACCTGATCGACCCGACGCCGGGCCGCTGGGTGGGCAGCAAGGCCGGTGGAGTCCTCGGCAAGGTGCGGTTCCTGTACTTCAGCACCCGCGAGTACTTGGTGATATTCGGTTCTCCGACTGGTACACAAGGCTTTTCGGGCCGCTACAAGCACGTGGACATCCACAAGTTCCTGCTGACCGGCCAGATCGACTCCTACGACCTCGAGTCCGAGGACATCGAGCCCCTGCCTGCGTTGCTGCCCGGCGGACACACCTGCCTGCAGCGCGGACACGCGCGCGGTCTGACCATCCACCCCGGTTCCTGGCACCTCGAGTACGGCCGGGGCGCCGTCGTCACCACGTTGCCGTTCGCGATGGTAGACACGTTGGCGGTATCCCTGGAATTCGAATCGGTGCGTCGCTCGACAATCGAGTTCAGCCGGCTCATCGGGCGGCGCCGAAGGAGGTAGCTCATGCGGGTCGTCATCGCCGGTGGACACGGCAAGAGCGCGGTGCTCACCGAGAGACTCCTGGCCGACCGCGGCGACTCGGTCGCCGGCTTCATCCGCAACCCCGACCATGCCGCCGACCTGGAGGCGGCCGGTGCCGAACCGATCGTGGTGGACCTGGAGAGCAGCAGCGCCGACGAGGTCGCCGGACACCTGACCGGCGCCGATGCCGTCATCTTCGCCGCCGGCGCGGGGCCGGGCAGTGGAGCGGCGCGCAAGCAGACCGTTGACCACGACGCGGCGGTCCTGCTGGCCGATGCCGCCGAAGCCGCCGGGGTGCGCCGCTATGTGATGGTCTCCGCGATGGCCGCCGACTCCGCCGCGCCGGACGACGCCGGTGACGAGGTGTTCGTCACCTACCTGCGGGCGAAGGGCGCCGCCGACGACAACATTCGCGCGCGGGACGGGCTGCAGTCCACCATCGTGCGACCCGGACGTCTCACCGACGACCCAGCCGCAGGCAAGGTTGCCGCGGGAACAGACACCGGGTACGGCAGCATCCCGCGCGCCGACGTCGCCGCGGTGCTGGTCGCCGTGCTCGACGCCCCCCAGACCGCCGGCCTGACATTCGACGTCATCTCCGGGGACACCGGCATCACTGAAGCGGTCGCCGGGCTGGGTGACTAGGCCGCTGTCAGGCAGGGCCGGCCGGTGGAGCCACCGGGCGAGGTCTGGCGGGTTCGTCAGCGTGATTCGTCAGGGAAAGTCGTCAGGCGGGATCGTCAGGTGGAGGGGGCGAAGACCGCCTTGAAGCGGTTCAACGACTCCTGGATGTCACCCTTGAGCGCCCCGGCCACCACCATCCCGATCGGACCGAACAACGCCGGACCACCGAGGTGCACGTCGAACGTCACCGTCGAGCCCATGTCGCTCGGCTTGATCTTGCCCATCAGCTTGACCTTGACGCCGCCCTTACCGTCACCGTTGAGCGTCATCGACTCCGGCGGCCGGTAGTGCACCACGGTCCAGCTCACCCGGTTCGGCATGCCCTTGACCTCGACGATCGAGTCCAGTTGGGTGCCCTTCTCGATGGTCTCGGGCAGTTTCGAGCGCCACACCCGGTGGATGGACAGCCACTCCTTGTAACGGGACAGGTCCGACGCGCTCTCCCACGCCTGCTCGGGAGGCATGGGCACGTCGACGGAAACCGACAGTTTTGCCATGCCAGGAATTGTGCCTAGGACGTCGGCGGGGCCGTCGGGGGGTCCTGCTTGCGGGGCGCAGCCGGTGGCGGCGAGGCAGGCGGCTCCTGACCGGAGTGCTGGCCAGGCGGTACCTGACCCTGCGCGGCGTTGTCGGCGACCGCCTTCTTGGCCGCGTCCTGCACCTTGTTCACCTGCGAGGCGTACTTACCCTGCGTTCTTTTGTCGACCAGATCGCCGGCCTTGTCGATCGCGCTGTCCACTTTGTCGGAGTTCTTGGCGAGAAGATCCTTCGCCTTGTCCAGAAATCCCATGACCTCACACTACCGTTCACGGACCCGCCACAACCGGCGTTGTTCACCCAGCAGGGCGCCTTGGACCCACCAGATCACCTCCACGGCGATCGCACCGAGCAGACCGATGCCCAGCGCCGTCGACGTGATCGCGACGTTCGACGGATCGAGGATGAACAGCTCGCGGGCCGCCGGGATCGAGAAGATGACCACGTAGGCCGAGGCCGAGACCGCGACCAGGGCGATCCGCCACCATTCGTAGGGCCGCGCCACCACCGCCAGCACCCACAGCGCCGCCACCAGCAACGTGATCAGCGCCGCCGTCGACGCCTGCGTCTGCTCGGTCTCGGTGGCCGCCCGTCCTTCGTAAGCCAGCAGATACGACGTGAATGTCGCGGCACCGACGGCCAGCCCGGAGGGCAACGCGGCGGTCATGACACGCCGGACGAAACCGGGCCGGGCTCGTTCGTTGTTGGGGGCCAGCGACAGGATGAACGCGGGGATGCCGATGGTGAACCACGCCGCGATGGTGACGTGGATCGGCTGGAACGGGAACAACAGCGGGTCGGAGCCGAACAGCTTGGCCGACAATCCCGCGAGCCCGACCAGGATCGCGAGCAGCACCGAGTACACCGTCTTGGTCAGGAACAGGTTCGACACACGTTCGATGTTGCCGATCACCCGCCGGCCCTCGGCGACGACATGGGGAAGCGTGGCGAACCTGTTGTCCAGCAACACGATCTGCGCGACCGCACGCGATGCCGAGCTGCCCGAACCCATCGCCACCCCGATGTCGGCGTCCTTGAGCGCGAGCACGTCGTTGACGCCGTCGCCGGTCATCGCCACTGTGTGTCCACGCGATTGCAGGGCGTGCACCATCGCGCGTTTCTGGTCGGGTCGCACGCGTCCGAACGTGGTGTGCGACTCCAGCTCGTCGGCCAGCGCGGCCGGCTCCTCGGGCAGGTGGCGGGCGTCCATGCACTCGCCGTGCAGACCGAGCGAGCCGGCCACCGCGCCGACCGACACCGCGTTGTCCCCGGAGATCACCTTGATCGAGACCTTCTGGGCGGCGAAGAAATCCAGCGTGTCGCGCGCGTCGGGCCGCACACGCTGCTCGAGAACCACCAGCGCCGCCGGTGTCACCGTGCCCGGGGCGCGGGGGTCGTCCACCGGCAGGTCCGAGGATCCGAGCAGGAGGACCCGCAGCCCCCGAGCACCGATCCGCTCCGCCTCGGCAGCCGCCGCCGAGGCGGGGTCGAGCAGCACGTCGGGTGCCCCGATCACCCAGTTGCCGTGCTCGCCGTAGGAGGCACCACTCCACTTGGTCGCCGACTTGAACGGGGCGGTAGCGGTGGCCGTCCAGCCCGGCGGCATCCGGTAGGCCTCCGCGATGGCGGCGATGCTGGCGTTCGGTCGGGGATCGTCGGCCGCCAACTGCGCGAGAACGTCGGCGACACCACTGCTGCCGATCTTCTCGACATCGCTGACCCGCATGCCGTTCTCGGTCAGCGTGCCGGTCTTGTCCGCGCACACCACGTCGACACGGGCGAGCCCTTCGATGGCCGGCAGCTCGTTGACCAGGCATTGCCGCCGGCCCAGCCGCACCACACCGACCGCGAACGCGATCGAGGTCATCAGTACCAGCCCTTCGGGCACCATCGGCACCAGCGCCCCGACCATCCGCAGCACGGACTGCTGCCAACCCGCATCGGTGGTGAACAACTGCGTGTAGATGGTCAGCAGCCCCGCCGGGATCAGCAGGTAGGTGATGAACTTCAGGATCTTGTTGATGCCGCTGCGCAGTTCGGAGCGCACCAGCGTGAACTTGCTGGCCTCCTCGGCGAGCTTCGCGGCGTAGGCTTCCCGACCCACTTTGGTGGCGCGGTAGGCGCCGGTCCCGGCGACGACGAAGCTGCCCGACATCACCGTGTCGCCGGCGTCCTTGGGGATCGGATCGGCTTCCCCGGTCAGCAGGGACTCGTCGACTTCGAGGTTGGCCTCCTCGAGGATCTCGCCGTCCACGACGATCTGGTCACCGGGGCCGAGCTCGATGACGTCGTCGAGCACCACCTCGCTGGGAAGTCTCGGCTGCGTTCCGGATTGCCGGCGCACCAGCGGTTTGGCCTGCCCGACGATGGCCAACCGGTCCAGGGTCTGTTTGGCGCGCAGCTCCTGGATGATGCCGATGGCGCTGTTGGCGATGATGAGCAGTCCGAACGCGCCGTTGATCACCGAGCCGGTGGACAACACGATGATCAGCAGCACACCCAGAATCGCGTTGATGCGGGTGAACACGTTGCCGCGGACGATCTCCGAGACGCTGCGCGCCGCCCGGGTCGGTACGTCGTTGGTTTTCCCCTCGGCGACCCGTGCCGCGACATCGTCGTCGGACAGCCCACCGGCCAGCGACAGGGTCACTTCACGAACACTCCGTTGTCGTCGTCGTCGAAATACTCCAGTGTCAGCAGGGGCCCGTCGAACGTCGCCCGCGACACCGTCCCCGGCGGCGCGTTCTCGCTGCTGATGTCGAAGACGAACACATCGCCGTCCCAGGGCTTCAACTCGTACACGCCCTTCGGGCCGAGCGTGAGCTCGAGCCTGCCGTCCCGTTGGGTGACCGTTGCCGGACCCCAGAAGTCATTCCGGTAGGTGCCGGTGTAGGACGCCAGTGGCGCCGGTGGCTTCGGATCAGCGGGACGCTGCTTGCCGGCGAGCTCGCCTTCGGGTTTCTCCATCTGCTTGTACAGCCCGGAGTACAACGCGAACCAGTCCTGCCGCACGTCACCGAACTGCACGAGGTCGGCAAACGACGCGGTCAACGCCTCGGGCACGCCGATCGGGGTGGCGTTGGTCAGCACCACGATCCCGACGTCGGCCGAGGGCAGGATGACGAAGTTCGAGTTCGCGCCGAGTTCGAAGGCACCGGAGTGGCTGAGCTCGGTGCGCGCCCCCGACGTCGTCCCGACGTTGAACCCGTAACCGTAGAAACCCGACCGGGCCGCGGGCTGGTCACCCCGCGAGGACACCACCTGGGGGGTGATCGCCGGCAGCAGCGCCTCGGAGTCGATCAGCTGCTTACCGTCGTGCTGCCCATCGGCCAGCACCATCGCCAGCCATTTGGTCAGGTCGTTGACCGACGAGCTGGCCCCGCCGGCCGGGGACTGCTGCTGCGGATCGCGCACGTAGCGCGGGGTGTAGCCGCCGTCGAGGTGGATATGGCCCACGGCACGGTCCGGCCGGGCCACCCAGTCGCTGAATTCGTAGCTGGTGGAGGTCATTCCGAGAGGACGCAGCAGCGCCTCCTCGGTGAGCTCCTCCCAACTCTTGCCTGCGCTGGCGGCGACCGCCTCAGCACCGGCCGTCAACCCGTAGTTGGTGTAGGCGTAGGAGATCCGGAATGGGTCGAGCGGCAGTTGCCGCAACCTCTCGAGCACGTAGCGGCGGTCGTAGCCGAGGTCCTCGAGCTGGTCGCCGGCGTGGTCGGGCAGCCCGGACCGGTGGGAGAACATGTCGCCGACGGTGACCATCTGTGTGACAGAGGGATCCGAGAGCGCGAACCAGGGCAACTTCGACACCACCGGCGTATCCCAGTCGAGATCGTTCTTGCCGATCTGCTGAGCCACCACCGTGGCGCTCAGCGACTTCGACACCGACGCGATCTGGAACACCGTGTCGGCATCGACACGATTGTCTCCCTCGTTCGGCAGCTCGTTGTTCTTGACCCCGAACCCCTTGGCGTAGACGGTCTTTCCGTCGTGCACCACGGCGACCGCCATCCCGGGGATGCCGGATTTCTTCATCAGGTCCTCAGCCATGCCGTCGAGGGCGCCCACCGCGTCGGCGACGGCGTTCTCGGGCAGCGGCATCGCCGGCATCAGCGGAGGTGGCACCGCGGACGTCGGAGCACCGGCCTGACCCGTCGGAGCCGACTGGGGTGCCGACGCGGACGTCGTGGAATCACCGGAATCCGGATTCGTGGCGGCGCAGCCGCCCAGCAGCGACACCGACACTGCGAACGCGACGAGGCGCGCCGAGGGTTTCATGGTCGAAACGGTAGCGCGTCGCCGCGCCCTACAACTGCCACCACGGATCGAATTCCGACTCCGGGTCGACCCGGCCGCCTGGGATGGGCACAGCGATCCGGACCTGTTCGACCTGGGAAGCGCCGAGCAGCCGGTCCGCCGGTTCGCCCCACCGGTGCGGCGCCAACCGGAACGTCGCCCAGTGGATCGGCACCAGCAGGCTGCGGTCGCGCTCCGCCAGGTCCAGGTGGGCGCGTACCGCCTCCTCGGGGTTCATGTGGATGTCGGAGAAGGCCGGGTGGTAGGCGCCGATGGGCAGCAGCGTCAGGTCGAAGGGCCCGAATTCGGCTCCGATCTCGGCGAAGCTCTTCGTGTAGCCGGTGTCACCCCCGAAGAAGGCTTTGTTGGTCGGGCCGGTGATCACCCACGACGCCCACAGCGTGGTGTCCCGGGTCAACAGTCGGCCGGAGAAGTGCCGGGCGGGGGTGCACACCAGGGTCAGGTCGGCGATCCGGTGGGATTCGTTCCAGTCCAGCTCGACGATCCGGCTCTCCGGGATGCCCCATTTGCGCAGGTGGGCACCGATTCCGAGCGGCACGACGAATGGCGCGCGCTGGGTGCGGGCCAGCGCGATCACCGTGTCGATGTCCAGGTGGTCGTAGTGGTCATGGCTGATCACCACCGCGTCGACCGCCGGCAGCGCCTCCAGCGGCACCGGCACCTCGTGCATCCGCTGCGGGCCCACAGTGCGTGACGGCGAGCAGCGCTCGCTCCATATCGGGTCGGCCAGCACCCGGTAACCGTCGACCTCGATCAGCACGCTGGAGTGTCCGAACCAGGTCGCGGCGGCCGCGGCGGGGGCGATCTCGGCAGTTGGCGGCTCGGCCAGCGGGATCGGGCGCGGCGGCTTGCCGTGCGATCCGGCGTTGGCCAGGTCACGGATCAGTGCGCGCTGTACCTCACCGGTCGTCTCCGACGGAGGCTCCAGGTTGACGAACTTGCCGTCGCGGAAGTTCGGTGAATGGCGGGCCACCGGCATGATCTCGGCCGGGGCAGCGCCCAACGAGGCGGGTGTGCCCTGCAGCGCGCGCAGCACCCAGCCACCCGCGAACAGCGACACGGTGCCGAAACCGAAGCGCAGCGCCGACCCCAACACCGTCATGCTCCCCGGAAGTTGGGCGGACGCTTCTCGATGCGGGCGACCTGCGCTTCGATGATGTCCTGGCTGGCCCACGCGCGGTCGAACAGCTCCTGGTGCGCCGGCCACGGATCCTCGTAGGCGCCGTCGTCGTTGAGGACACGCTTGGCGTGATGCAAGGCCAGCGGCGCGTACCCGGCGATCTCCTGCGCCCACGCCTGCGCGTCGGCGAGGGTGCCGATGCGGTTGGCCATCCCGGTCTGCAACGCCGCGTCGGCGGTGAGCCGCTCAGCGGCCAGCAGCATGCCGCGGGCCCGCCCGGCGCCGACCAGCGACGTCAACCGCCGGATGCTCCAGTTGTCCAGGGCGATGCCGTACTTGGCGACCGGGAACTGGAAGTACGCCTCGGGGGCCACGACGCGGAGATCGCAGATCATCGACAGGATGACCCCGGCGCCGATCGCGGGGCCGTTGACCGCCCCGATGACCGGGATCGGCGCGGAGTCGATGGCCAGGTTCAGCGCGCGCGCCTTATCGGGCAGCTCATCGGCCACCCCCTGCCCGCCGGACAGGTCCGCTCCGGAACTGAAGACGTGGCCACCGCCGGTCAGAACGACCACCCGGACGTCCTCGGCGGCCGCCTTCTCGATGGCGTCCCGCAGGCCGTCGACCAACTCGGCGTTGAGCGCATTGCGTCGTTCGGGACGCTGCATCTCCAGGGTCATCACGTGGCCGTCACGGGTCACTGAAATCATGTCCCCACACTATTAGCCTTTTCCTGTGAGCCGGATCGGTGCCCTGGAACTGCGCGACGCGCTGTTCGACGACGGGTCGTTCGTCAGCTGGGACGCCTCGGCGCTGGCCATCCCGATGTCGCAGTCCTACCGCGACGAACTTGATGGCGCCGCCGCCCGCACCGGCCTCGACGAGGCCGTGGTGACCGGCGAAGGCCGCGTGTTCGGACGCCGGGTGGCGCTCGTGGCCTGCGAGTTCGACTTCCTGGCCGGGTCGATCGGGGTGGCGGCGGCCGAACGCATCGTCACGGCCGTGCACCGGGCCACCGCCGAAGGACTACCGCTGCTGGCGTCGCCGAGCTCCGGGGGTACCCGCATGCAGGAGGGCACCGTCGCCTTTTTGCAGATGGTCAAGATCGCCGCCGCCGTCGAACTGCACAAACAAGCCCACCTGCCCTACCTCGTCTACCTGCGACACCCCACCACCGGTGGGGTGTTCGCCTCCTGGGGTTCCCTGGGGCACGTCACCGCTGCCGAGCCTGGCGCGCTGATCGGCTTCCTCGGCCCGCGGGTCTACGAGCACCTCTACGGTGAACCGTTCCCGGCCGGGGTGCAGACCGCCGAGAACCTGCAGCGCCATGGCGTGGTCGATGCGGTGCTGCCGCTGGCCACGCTGCGTGCCACCCTCGATCGCGCGCTCACGGTGGTGTCGGATCCTCCGGGCGAACCGCCCGAGCTGCCGGCCCCCGAGCCACTGCCCGACATACCGGCCTGGGAGTCGGTGGAGGCGTCGCGCCGCCCCGACCGGCCCGGCATCAGCCATCTGCTGCGGCACGGGGCCACCGACCGCGTGCTGCTGTCGGGGACTGGATCGGGGGAAGCCGCGACCACGCTGTTGGCGTTGGCCCGCTTCGGCGGCCAGCCGGCCGTCGTCGTCGGCCAGCAACGGGTGGTCGGCGGCGTCGTCGGGCCGGCAGCACTGCGCGAGGCCCGACGCGGCATGGCGCTGGCGGCGGGGCTGCGGCTGCCGCTGGTCCTGGTCATCGACACCGCCGGGCCTGCGCTGTCCACCGAGGCCGAACAGGGTGGGCTGGCCGGTGAGATCGCGCACTGTCTCGCCGAGCTCGTCACGCTCGACACCCCGACGGTGTCGGTCCTGCTCGGGCAGGGCAGCGGCGGACCCGCACTGGCGATGGTGCCCGCCGACCGGGTGCTGGCCGCGCTGCACGGGTGGTTGGCACCCCTGCCGCCGGAGGGGGCCAGCGCGATCGTCTACCGCGACCTCGAACACGCCCCGCAACTGGCCGGCGCGCAAGGCATCCGCTCGGCCGATCTGCTGCGCGACGGCATCGTGGACGCGATCGTGCCCGAGCATCCCGACGCGGCCGACGAGCCCAAGGCGTTCACTGCGCGGCTGTCGGCGACCATCGCCGTCGAGTTGCACCGGCTGCGTTCGGTGCCCGCCGAGCAACGCCTTGCCGCTCGCCTGGAGCGCTACCGCCGCATCGGCCTGCCCTGAGTGAGTCGGTGCTACGCCATCATTGCCAGCCCGCGGTTACGTTCAAACCTCGATGGGCGGGTGCAGCCGTTCCATCGTGTACTGCCGATTGCGCCGGGCCGCCCACGCGCTGGCGGCCACAGATGCCACCAACAGTCCGGCCAGCACCGCGATCGCGACCCACAGCCGGGAATCCACCCCACCGACGGTCAATTGCCGTAACCCGTTGACCGCATAGGTCATCGGGTCGAACGGATGCATGATCTGGAACGGTTTCGCGGTGGTCTCGACCGGATAGATGCCGCCGGCGGAAACCAGCTGCAGCATCAGGAAGGCCAGTGTCACGACGCGGCCGACCGCCACGCCGAACAGGGCGTTGAACGCCTGGATGATCGCCAGGAACGTGCCCGCGACCAAGACCAGGAAAGCCACGGTCGCCAGCGGGTATTCGGCGTTCAACCCCACGCCGAAGTGCACGACGGCGTACATCACCGCGACCTGGCACACCGCGACCAGAAGACCGGGCCAGTAGGACGCCAGCACCACCCGCAGCGCGCCCAGACCGTTGACGATGGGCCGGGACTGCAACGGCGTCAACAACATCCAGATGATCAACGCACCGATGAACAGTGCCAGCGGCATGAAGAACGGGGCGAAACCGGTGCCGAAGGTCGCCGCCGGGTTGGTGTTGACGATGTCCAGACCGACCGGAGCAGCCATGGTCTTGGCGACCTCGGTGCGTTGTTGCGGGGTCCACGAGGGGATCAGCGTGGTGCCCTCCCGCAGCTTGGTCGCGAGCTCCTGACCACCGGCCTGGAGACGGTCGGTGCCGGCGGCGAGTCGGTTCGTCCCGGCCGCGAGTTCGTCGCCGCCGTCGCTCAACTGGACCAGTCCCGCGTTGAGCCGCTGGGCACCGGTGTTCAGCTCGTCCACCCCGTCATGCAGCCGCGCGACGTCCGCGCGTAACCCCCCGTCGAGGGCTTTGGCGAGGAAGACCCGCAGCGAGCTGTTCGGGTCGCCGAGTTCGTGTTCGAGCCGGGCGGCGCTGTCGCGAAGCCGGGTGAGGCCCTCGTCGGTGGTGGGATCGATGCCCTGAGCGCGAAGGAGCCGCTGCGCACCGGCCAACGCGTGGCCCGCGTCGCGGACGGCCGGGTCGGGGTTGGTCTGAAGGAAAGCGACGGCCTGGTCGACGATGGCGGCGGCCTGTGCACTGTTGACGTTGAGCGCGGCGATGCGCTCGGTGGTGGAACGGACCGCGCCCGAGAGGTGTTGGGCGGCGAGGGCGACGTCGGTGGGGTCCAGGTTCAATGCGCCAACCCGATCCAGCACCATAAGCAGCGGGCCGGTGGCAGTGTCCACCGACGCGGCGAGTTGTTCGGTGCCGGCAGCCAATTGCGCCGAACCGGCACTGGCCGTGTCGAGACCGGTCGAGAGCGCGTGCGCACCGTCGGCGAGACGTTGCGCGCCGTCGTTGGCGGCGCCCAGGCCGTCCGCGAGCTGCTGGGCCCCGTCAGCGGCCTGGTCGAGGCCCTTGCCGGCGTCGGTCAGGCCGGTCAGGACGGTGCCGACGGTCTGTTCACCGATGCGGGCGTTGACCTGGTTGAGCACCTCCCGTGCGGCGTTCTGACCGATCACCGAGGCGAGGTAGTTGTTCGCGTCGTTGAACGTGAACCGCAACTGGGCTTGCTGCGGCTCGCCACCCGACGGTGAGGCGACGCGCTCGCTGAAGTCCGGTGGCAGTGTGATCGAGAAGTAGTAGTCGCCGTCGGCCACTCCTTGCGCCGCGTCCTGGGCGGACATTTCATGGAGGTCGAGCTGCCCGGAGTCCAGCAGCGCCCGGGCCACCTGGTCGCCGGCACGTAATGGCTGGCCCTGTGCCTGCGCCCCGCGATCTTCGTTGACCAACGCCACCGGCACCTTGTTCACCTCGGCGAATGGGTTCCAGAACGCCCACAGGTACATGGCCCCGTAGAGCAGCGGCATCACGATGATCGTGATCAGCGCGATGCGGGGCATCAGGCCACGCGAGTAGCGCTTGAGATCGGTGCCCAGCGACATTCCGGCCAACATGATCATTCACCGCCCTTCTGCACACCGGCCAGCTCGGTCCGCGACGCGTTGGGTACCTCGAGGTGGCGCACCGGATGGTCGGGGACGCCGTTGACGCTGGCGGTCACGACGGTCTGCGTGCGGCCGAGTTCGACGAGGCGGGTGACGAGCACGTCGCGGTGGCGGTCGCTGGTGACCTGTTCGAGGTTGCCGACGACCAGCAGGGGCGGACGGCCGGTGTTGGCCAGCGCGATGCGCAGCAGCAGACCGTCGAGTTCGCTGAGCTCCTCGACGTACTCGGTCAGCGGCGGCAGCGGCACGTCACCGAACACCGGGGCGCACACATCGGCAAGGTCGGCGGCGTCGGCCCGGCGCACGAGGCGGTACCACGGGGCATCCCAGCGCAGCTGTTCGGTGATCAGGTCGCGCACCGTGACCGACTCGGCGACGGTGTCGAGCTCATCGATCCCCGCGAGCGCCGCGTGGGCGAAGATGTCGCGGGCCCGGCTGCGGCCGAGGACGGTCAGCTGGCCGGATACCGGGCGCATCCGGCCGGCCAGTGTCATCAACAGTGCGGTGCGCCCCGATCCGGGTGGGCACACCAAGACGGTGACCCCGCCGGACTCGATGTCCAGGTCGATCGGACCGTAGACCGGACCCCACGGTCCGCGCATCGTGATGGCCCGCGCGGTGATGGCCGGATCAGGGTGTGGCTCAGTCACCCCCTGATCCCACCACAGCGAACGCGGTGGCGAGGCGCGCCGAGCGTACGGTTTTTGACGGAAATCGCCGCAGATTCATCAGAAACCGTACGGCCGTCGCTTCATGCGGCACCGGGTCACGCCAGGGACAGCGCGGCCAGCGTCGCCACGCCGGTCAGCACATGCAACGGCAGCTGCAGCAGACTGCGTCTCGTCCACCGGACTGCGGCCGCCTCATCGACATCAGCGGGGTTCGCCCCTTCGAACACAACAGCTTTCGGGGTGAGGTCGACCGCCGACCAGATCCGCAGCACGACGTGACCGGCCACTGCCACCAGCAGCGCGGCGCGGACGACGGGGTCACCCCACGCGGCCACCAGTGACACCACCAGCAGCACGTCGAACGCGAGCTGCGCGGGTCGCCAGAAACGGGCCCGGGAGATTCCGCCGTTGCGGGCCTGCACGATGCCCGGCCGCTTGGGCCAGAACGGATCGACCACCAACGCCTCGTAGACAGCTCCGCCCAGCACGGCGCAGCCGACCAGCGTCGTCGTCGCGATGACCAGGACAGCAGGGGTCCACACGTCTCCCGATTATCCAAATGCCAGGATGTGGCATGGCCCACATCCAGCCCTTTCGCATCGACATCCCCGATGCCGACCTCGCCGACCTGCG
>Ga0208330_1000251_pt1 | contig 28535 bp, 25 predicted proteins | sample DeeseametaMP1896_FD_184180 | JGI IMG/M metagenome (GOLD analysis project Ga0208330, IMG submission 184180) | Marine microbial communities from the Deep Pacific Ocean - MP1896 (SPAdes) | ecosystem: Environmental > Aquatic > Marine > Oceanic | place: East of Hawaii, North Pacific Ocean | collected... | reverse complement strand
CGTGAGCAGGCATTCGACGGCGACCCTGGTCTCCATCCTGGCCAGGTGCAGCCCCATGCAGGTGTGCTCGCCGGCGGCGAAAGAGATGTGCGGGGTCCGTGTGCGGAAGATGTCGAACTCCTCGGAGCGTTCCCAGCGGCGCTCGTCACGGTTGGCCGACCCGATGCAGACGTCGATCACCGAGCCCGCCTCGATCGGCACGCCATCGATCTCGGTGTCCTCGCGCGCGAAGCGCTGCACCGTGGTCAGCGGCGTCTCGAAGCGCAGCGCCTCCTCGATCGCCGATCCGATCAGGTCATGATCGGCCGTGACGGCGTCGAACTGGTCGCGATGGGTCAGCAGCAGGTACAACAGGTTGCCCGAGGATCGGTAGGTGGTCTCCAGCCCGGCGGGCAGCAGCAGTCGCAGGAACGAGAAGATGGCCTCGTCGGTGAGCCGTTCGCCGTCGATCTCGGCCGAGACCAGGTCGCCGATGATGTCCTCGGTCGGCGCTGACCGGCGTTGGTCGATCAGGGCCAGGAAGTAGTCCTTCAACTCCGCGGAGGCCTCGAAGGCGCGCTGGTAGTCGACCGCATAGCTGATCAGCGCCACTGCCCTTTTGCGAAACCACGGCAGGTCCTCGTCCGGTAGGCCCAGCAGCTTCGAGATCACCCGGGTGGGGAATTCGAAGGTGAAGTCCCGCACCAGGTCCGCCTCGCCGATGTCGACGAACTCGTCGATCAGCGAGTTGACCACCGGCCGGACGATCTCGGGTTCCCAGCGCGCCAACGAGCGCGACTTGAACGCCGCGGAGACCAGATTGCGGTGTGCCCAGTGCGCCTTTCCCTCCATCGCCAGAATGGTCGGGCCGATGAACAGGCCGATGGTGGAGTCGTAGATCGCCGAGTTGAACGCCTTGCCGTCGCGGAACACCCGGTTGACCGCCTCGAACGACACCGCCGCGTAGACGTTCTGCGGAGTCATCGAGGCCGGGGTCTTGGACCAGTCCATCACCGAGCCGCGAAACACGCCGCCTTCACGTCGTCGCCGGGCGAACATCGGATAGGGGTCGCGCAGGTCGATGGGTTCGTCCATCGCGGTGTCTCGTACCGGCGATTGCACAGCTGGGCCTCCCATCGGTCTGCGCATCTGTCTGCAAAGTCGTACTGTAATAGTTACAGTAAATGGTGTCGAGGACGTGCTTGCGCACCCCGGCGCCGGGGCCGTTCGGGTGGAGGAGTGAGATGGTGACGCTGCTCGATGCGACAGCCCGCCGGCAGGAACCGATGCCGGAGATCCTGGAGCGGCAACGCGCGTCGTTCGGCGCGGACGGGCCGCCCGGGCCGGCGTTGCGGCGCAACCGGATCGACCGACTGCTCGCCCTGGTCCTGGACAACTGCGACGACTTCGTCGACGCGATGGCCGCCGACTTCGGAACCCGGCCCCGAGCAGGGTCGCTGTTCACCGAGATCATGGGAATGATCTCGGTGATCGAGCACACCAGGTCGCGTGTCCGGCAATGGATGCGATCCACGAAGCTGATGCGCGGGGCGCGCCCGGTGGGATTGCGCGCCGAGGTCGAACCGTCCCCGCTGGGCGTCGTCGGCATCATCGGCCCGTGGAACTTCCCACTGAACCTCGTGGTGCTGCCCGCCAGTGCGGCGTTCGCCGCGGGGAATCGTGTCATGATCAAGATGTCGGAGGTGACGCCGCGCACCGCAACGCTGATGGCCGCCCTGGCTCCGGCCTACTTCGACACCACCGAACTGCACGTCGTCACCGGCGACGTCGACACCGCCGCGGCCTTCGCGGCCCTGCCCTTCGACCACCTCTTCTTCACCGGGTCGCCGGCGGTCGGTGCGCTGGTCCAGCGCGCCGCCTCGGCGAACCTGGTCCCGGTGACCCTCGAACTCGGCGGCAAGAACCCGGTGGTGGTGGCGCCGGATGCGGACCTCGCCCGCTCGGCGTCGCGCATCGCATCGGCTCGGATGATCAACGGTGGCCAGGTGTGCGTCTGCCCGGACTACGTGTTCGTGCCCTCGCACCGTGTCGACGAATTCGTCGGCATCGTCCGCGACACTCTGCACGCGATGTTTCCGTCCATCGTGGCCAACCAGGACTACTGCTCCGCAGTCAATGAGGCCAACTTCGAGCGCGTGGTGGGTCTGGTCGAGGACGCGCGCGCCAAGGGCGCGCGAGTCGACGCCGTGGCGCCGCCCGGTGAGGTGCTGCCCGATCCGGTGGCCCGCAAGATCGCGCCGACCATCGTGCGTGGTGTCGACGACTCGATGCGGCTGGCCGACGAGGAGACGTTCGGGCCGGTGCTGACCGTGCACACCTATGACCGGCTCGACGACGTCGTCGACTACGTCAACGCGCGTCCCGCACCGCTCGTGGCGTACTGGTTCGGCCCCGACGGTCCCGACTTCCGGTCCTTCGTGGAGCGCACTCGCAGCGGCGGCGTGGCGCGCAACGACTTTGCCGCCCAGATGATTCCGTCGGCAGCACCGTTCGGGGGAGTGGGCCGCAGCGGCATGGGCGCCTACCACGGCAAAGCTGGGTTCGACGCATTCAGCCACCACCGCACCGTGGTGGGCAGCGATCTGCCGTTCACGATCACCGGCCGGGCGGCACCGCCGTTCGGAGTGTCGACGCGGGTGACCACGGCGTTGACGTTGCGGATGGCGCGCAACCGCACCCGGCGCCGCCTTGGCGGCTAGTCAGCGCCGGTGCGCTGCGTCGTCTCCGTCCCATCCGTCGCGTTGTGTTTCGGTAGCGCCGCGCTGCCGGCGGGCGGGGGTAGGCGCCAGCTGTCGAAGGCCATCGCCAGCATGGCGTATGTGCCGACCACGAAGATGAGTTCCATCGCCTGATGGGTTCCGAGTGTGTCGGTGAGCTGACGCCACGTCGACGGTTCGACGCGGCCGTGGTTCAGGAGCTCATCGGTCGCTCGGAGAACGACCAGATCGGCCCCGTCGAAACCGGCGTTGCCGGCTGCCAACCGCTCGATGTCACCGGCAGACACGCCACCGTCGCCGGCCACCTTGACGTGTTCACCCCAGAAGAACGCGGAGCGGCGGCTGTGCGCGACACGCAGGATCGCCAGCTCGCGAAGTCGCAGAGGAAGTTCGCCCCGCTGGAGTAACCAGCCGTTGAAGGACAGGAATCGTTGGGCCATCTTCGGGTGGCGGGCGAGCAGGCCGATGACGTCGAACTTGAGCGGGTCGGCGGCATGACCGGACCCGGCGCGGGGAACCTTGTCGCCCGGCAGGCCCATGAGTGCACCGAACGCGGCGTACTCGTCGTCACCCCATTCCTCGGCTGTCAGCGGTGCCAGCAACGGGCCGCCCGTCGTCGCATCTGTCATGTTCGCCGTCCCCCGATCACGCCGATGACCTGTCCTGCCACATAGGATGATTCGTCCTGGCAGAGGACGATCGCGTCGTCGGCGATGTCCTCGGGGCGGCCCGCACGCCGTGCCGGGGTGATCTTGGCACGAGATCGAAGATCGCGACTTCGCAACCGCGGTCGGCGAGGGCCGCGGCCATCGCCGGGCCGAGGTCTTGGGCTTCGCCGGTCACGATGGCGGTGGTGTTTTCGAAAGGCGATACGCTCACGGGGTGTCCTCGGCGGTGCCGAAGCTCGGCAACATGGCCGGGTCGGGCAGTTGCATCTGCAGGTAGACGGCGATGTAGCGGATCTTGTTCTCGGTGCTGAACTCGTAGACCGAGGCGGTGTTCACCACACTGCGAAAGTCACCGATTTCGCTGAACTCCTCGAGTTCGAGTAACACCAGCTCGGCGGCTTCGGTCAGGCGCTGGTAGGAGCAGTCCCAGCTCGAGGACCTGGCCCAGTTGGTCAGGAACTCGGCGTACTCAGCCCAGTTCATCACTTCCTTGAACGGCCCGATCCGGACGAAGTTCTCGGTGTCGATCAACTCGGCCAGCGGCGCCCAGCTCTCGACGGTGAAGTCGAGCTCTTTGGCACGTGTTACGAGTGTCTTCATCGTTCGGCTGTACTCCAGTACCGCCCGCGAACGACCGGTGGTCTCGTCGATGACGTCCTCGATCGTGGTCACACCGTCACCCCGGCGGCGGCGAGGGTGCGCTCCAGGGCGTCGAGGTATTCCCCGGTGCCGTGGAAGGGGCCGTGCACACCGAGTGCGACGTCGAGGAAGGCGTTGTACTCGTCGTTGACGTGGGTCTCCCAGCGGGTCAACTCACCGGCCTCGTTGGTCGTGATGAAGCTGTAGGAGTAGAAGCCCATCTTCACGCCGGCTTCGGTGTGCCCTTCCCAGCGGGTCTTCATCACCAACCCGCTGTCGGCCGGCCAGTAGTCGAAGCTTGCCGGCTTCCAGTCCGGGAAGCTCAACGAATACGCCTTGGCCTCCATGGTGGAGGCTCTGGCGGTGTCTTCGGGGAACTCGCTGAACTTGAACACCTGATCACCGTTGAAGTACGGAGACACATACACCCCGTCCTCGGCGAATTTCCATGCGTCAGCGAAGGCCTCACCGTCCTGCACGCCCTGGCGCAGGTAGGCGTCGCGGTAGGCTTCGGCCATCCGGACATGGTGGGCGATGCGTTCTTCGAGAATCAACGTGTCCTTCTTTCGAGATGAGTCGGAGCGCTGGTCGTGATCAGCGGGAAGTGGTCTGGGCCATGTAACGGTCGACGACCGAATGGAAGTGCGCGATGACAACCTCCTCTTTGACGAGGGACATGTGGTCCAGCCGGTCGTTGCGCAAGCCCTTCTGCTGGCGTGGCATCTGCTCATAGTCCTGCTGCAATGCCTCGAAGTACTTGTAGCTTCCGGGCGTATCCACCACGATCGGCTCGGCTCTGACCGCATCCCGAAATTCCTCGGGCACATACATGTAGCTGGCGACATGCCAGATGCACCGGTTCGGGTCGCCGTCGGGGTGCGGGGCGGCCATGATCACGTGGCATTCACCCGCTCGCACCGTCATGAAGTAGTTGGGGAACAGCACCCAACCCTGGTTGTCGACCATCTGATCGTCGGTCAGCGCGCTGACGTCGAGCCCCATACCGGTGAGCACTTCACGGGTGGCCTGTTGCAGCAGGGCGCGAGGGGTGACGTCGTCGGGGAACTGCACCTTTCCGTCCTCGTCCTGGTAGGGCGCGAGCAGTTCCTGGAACCGCGGGATCACCGCGACGGTGCCGGGGAAGGTCTCGGGCAGCGCCAGCATTCCCTCGACCTGCTCCTGCGCACTCGCACCGGCGACCTCGAAGGGAGCCACCGCCACGCTGTGATTCTCGAAGAACCGGTAGCGGGCGGTTCTCGGGTTGATATGCAGCACCTGCAGTAGCTGGGGATGGATGCCGTTGATGTGGTAACCCTCCTCGAAGGCGTCCATGACGACCTTCCAATTGCACTCGATCGGCTCGCTGACATCCATCACGGTGATGAACTCGTCGATGTTGTAGGGCTCGAGCAGCTCGACCACCTCGGCGCCCAGGTATTCCCGCAGCGGCGGGGCGCCGGGATCGGGGTTCAGGAAGATGAAGCCGGCGAAGGTGTCCACCGCCACTGGCAACAGCGAGTTCTGTTCCTTGTCGATCGGCCCGGCAAGATTCTCGCGCAGCATTCCCTTCAACCTGCCATTTAGGTCGTAGGACCAGAGGTGGTACTGGCACAGGAAGCCGCGCTTGGCATTTCCGGTGTCAGTGATGCACAGAGCATTGCCGCGATGCCGACACGCATTGACGAAACCGCGTAGCTCCTGGTCTTTTCCGCGGACGACGATGAACGACTGATCAACGATGTGGTATTTCTTCCAGTCGCCGGGTTTCGGCACATCCTCGACCCGTCCCACGATCTGCCAAGCCTTCTTCCAGATCGTTTCCCGCTCGCGCGCAGCGTATTCCGGGCTGGTGTAGCGGTCGGTGGAGATGGACATGGTGAAGGTCCCGGGCAGCACGTCATCAAGGTTCGTGCCGATGCCCGATGCGGGATCGAGCCATTCGCCGGGGCGTGTCGGTGGCATCAGGGGTCTCCTTTGTCGAGGGCTGGTCACGGACCGGGTCACACGTACCGGAAACGTGTGATCGGAGTCACGATATACAACAATGTATGGACGATACAAGGATGTATATAGTGGCCGGTGTCACACTGCGACGCGCGCGAAGGGGCCGATCAGACCATGGGCTATCGATTGGATGTCATCACCGACGACGTGCCCGAGGCGGTTCGCCGGGCCGGCGGGCTGATGTTCGACTATGGCCGAGCCGGGTGGCAGGTGGTCGTGATCACCGACGACGACATGCACTCACGAGCGCTGACCATCCTGGGTGCCCGCGTCGAGGCACCTCGTGACGATATTCAGACCGGGTGCGACAACGCGGGGCGAGAATCCCGGGCCGTGGTCGCACCGCTCGGTGCGCTCCGGCAGCATCCAGAACTGGGCGCCGGATACGGGTCGCGCGTGCTGCTCTGGGGAGAGCACCTCGACCAGGAGCCGGCCGCGGGCTTGTGCACGTTCTGGTACCAACTCAGCGCGGCGGCGCGCAGTTTCAAAGCCTGTGCGCTGGGGTCTGTGGGCGGTGCCCCCGCCGCTGGGCGCGGTGAGCAGTTCTGGATGACGAACAAGGCCGGTGCCCTCAGCGGCCTATGTGACGAACCGACGCGCCTGTGCTCGCACCTGGAGCGCCGCGATGGAGGTCGTGGACGGTGGCCGACCGCGATGGAAGAATTCGTCCGTGGCTGAGCGATGGACCAAAGAGCGCCGTATCGAGCACACCCGGCAGATCTTGCTGGATGCGGCCGAAGAGGTCTTCGCCCGGAAAGGACTGACCGGTGCGGCGTTGGAGGAGATAGCCGACGCGGCTGGTTTCACCCGCGGCGCGATCTATTCACAGTTCGGCGCGAAGGAGAAGTTGTTCCTGGCGGTCGTGGATCGGCAGCGTCAGCGCTTCCTCGACGGCTTCGCCGAGGTGATGATGTCTTTCCACCGTCTCGCTGATGTCGACATCGATGAATTGGCCGCGCGGTGGCGTCAACTGAGCAGCGGAACCGACCGTGCCGCTCTGGGCTATGAGCTGACTCTCTTCCTGCTGCGCAACCCGGACGCTCGGCAACGTGTGGCAGCGCAACGCCTCGAAACGGTCCGCGCACTCGGCGAATTCATCAGCAAGAACGTCGCACGCATCGGGGGCATGCTCACCATCGAGCCTGAGACACTGGCCCGAGTCGTGCTGGCCGCCAACGACGGAATCACCCTCGACAGCCATCTCGACGGCCACGATCTCTACGCTCCCTACCTGCAGCTCGTCATATCCAGCATCCGAACTCCGTAGTAGCAGACCCGCGGCCGGCGCAGCCGCCGAGACGAGGCGATTCAGGAACCGCTGATGGCCTGCTCTCGGGCCCACCGGTAGTCCGCCTTACCCGCAGGGCTGCGCTCGATGGCCGAGCGGAACACCACCGCTTTGGGCAGCTTGTAGCGGGCGAGGACCGCCGCGGCGTGCTCGACGATCTCTTGTTCGGTGGTCTTGGCGCCGTCGACCAATGCCACGACGGCCACCACCTCCTGACCCCAGCGGTCGCTGGGCCGGCCGGCGACCACGACGTCGGCCACGGCGGGGTGAGACAGGATCGCCGACTCCACTTCTTCGGCGAAGATCTTCTCACCACCGGAGTTGATCGTGACCGAGTCGCGGCCGAGCAGCTCGATGGCGCCGTCGGCGAGGTGCCGGGCGCGGTCTCCGGGGACCGAGTAGCGAACCCCGTCGATCACCGGGAACGTCGCCGCGGTCTTGGCGGCGTCACCCTTGTAGCCCAGCGGGACATAGCCGCGCTGCGCGAGCCAGCCCATCCCCTGATGGCCCGGCTCGAGGATGGAGCCGAGGTCCTCGGCGGCGACGAAGGTGTCCGGCCCGGCGGTGAACGTGCCGGTCGACACAGCGCCCGGTGCGGACATGTGCGTCATCTGGGCGCCCGTCTCGCTGGAGCCGACACCGTCGACCACCATCAGGTTGGGCTTGGCGTCGATCAGACGCTGTTTGGCCGTCGGGGTCAGTTGCGCACCTCCGTTGGCCACCACGGCCAGTGAGGACAGATCGGCTGTGGTGCGCTCCAGCGCGTCGGCCAGCGGCCGTGCCATGGCGTCACCGACGACCGTGACGGCCAGGACCTTCTCGCGCTCGATCGTGCGCACCACGTCGTCGACGTCGAGGTGGCTGGTGACCTGTGAAAACACCACGGACTGGCCGGTGTTCATCGCCGTGAAGACCGCCCACTGCGCGGCGCCGTGCATCAGCGGCGGTAGCACGAGCAGCGTGGTGCCCGGCGAGTCGGTGCATCGCGCGGCGATCTCCTCGTAGGTGGTGGCCAGCTCGCCGGTGTAGAGACTGCGCCCGCCGAAGGACGCCACGAAGATGTCGTGCTGGCGCCACAGCACGCCCTTGGGCATACCGGTCGTCCCACCGGTGTAGAGGACGTAGAGGTCATCCGGTGACGGTTGCACCGGCGGCGCCGTCGCCGGCCCCTCGGCCACGATCGACTCGTAGTCGACGGCGCCGGGCAGCAATTCATTGCCGGACTCGTCGGCGATCTGGATCAGGACTTCGAGCCCGGGCAGGTCGGCCAGTACCTCGGCCAACCGTGGCGCGAACGCGGCGTGGTAGAGCAGCGCCGACGCCCCTGCGTCGGACAACAGATACTGCAGCTCACTCTTGACGTAGCGGTAGTTGACGTTGAACGGGGCGACCCGTGCACGCCAGGCGCCCAGCATGCCTTCGACGTACTCGGGTCTGTTGTGGGCATAGATGCCGAGCAGATCCTGCCCGACCTCGTGGCCGGCAAGCTGGTGTCGTTCGGTATGGCAACCCAGGCCGCGGGAATGCAGATAGGCGGCCAGCCGGTTCGAACGCTCGACGATCTGCGCGTAGGTGAATCGGCGGTCACCCTGGATGATGAACTCGCGATCGCCGATCACGGCGGCGACGGCGTCGGCGGCGGCGGGCACGGTGAACTGGATCGGGTCGGTCATGACAGGAACTGTAAACGTCGGCGATCAGCGGGTGGACACTTGTCCGAAAGTTGTATGGTCGGACTCATGGCGTCCACACGCCGATGAGGTCGTCGGTGGTGGTCACGGTGGTCAGGAGTGACAGGGTGTTCTCGATGACCGCGTCTGCGTAGGCGGTGGGGACCCCGGCCACCGCGTCGCTGGGCAGTACCACCCGGTAGGCGGCGTTGACGGCGTCCATCACCAGGTTCAGAATCGCCACGTTCACCGACACCCCGACCGCGACGATCGTGGTCACCCCGAGATTGCGCAGGATCGCATCCAGGTCGGTGTTGCCCATCGGGCCCAGTCCGTGCCACCGGTGCAGCACCAGATCGGTTGGCTGGGCGTCGAGTTCGGGCACCAGTTCGGTTCCCGGACCGCCGTGGGTGATGTCCAGATCCTTGTTACCGCTGGCCATCGCGAACAGCGGCGCGTTGTGATTGGAGCCGCGCCCGTCGGAGCGCAGCTGCACCACGCAGTGCACCACGGCCACACCGGCCGTACGCGCGGCCGGCAGCAGTCGGGCGATGTTGGGCAGCGCGTCCCGACGGGCCTCGGCGCCCAGCGCCCCGAGTACGGCGTCCGGGCCGACGATGGCGTTCTGGCACTCCTGGGTGACGACGGCCGTGTGGCCGGGCGCGACCAACTCAGGCAGGAGGGGTCTCATGTGCCGGCCGGAGATTCGGCGGCGACCCCGGTGGGAGGGTGGGTGTCCACCTCGTAGAACTGCTGGGCCCATCTGCGCAGCGCCATGTAGGGCTTGGCGTCGACCGCCGCCAGGGGCGGATTCTCGATGTAGCGCTGGTGGCGCCAGATGTCACAGTCCTCCCACACCGTCTTGAGGAACTGACGTTCAACCTTGGCGCGCACCTCATCCGGCGGAATGTCGGACGTCTCGCCGGCCACCTTGGGCCACCAGATCGAATAGAACATGTCCGACACCTCGTCGTCGACGGGAGTGCAGGCGAAAATCAGGCGGTGATTCGATGAGCCCTCGAATGCGCTCACCGCAAAGCCCAACCCGGAGACGTGGCTGTGGATCCGCAACGCCATCTGGTTCGGGTCGTCACTGGTGACGTCCGGCCAGCCGGTGAGGAACCGCCACTCCTCGTCGACGTGCTCCCAGTGCAGACACACCGGTGTCACGGTCGCACCGTGCACATAGCGGAAATGTGAGCTGTCCGGACCGTTCTCGGCGACGATCTGCGGGTGCACGGGGATCGCGTCGGCGCGGCTGGAGAACTCCGGATACGGCCGGTAGTAGGCGTTCTCATCGGTCTCGAACTGGGGGAACTTGTGGAAGAGGTCGGGTAGTTCCCACTGCGGCTCCCTGCCCTGCGGCTGATACCACATGAACACGCAGCCGTACTGCTCCTGAACCGGGTACGACCGCAACCGCAGCGCGCGGTTGGGCCGGTCGGGCTGATAGGGGATGTAGCGGTTGGTGCCGTCCGGGCCCCACCGCCAGCCGTGAAACGGGCATTCGACGCATTCGCCCACGACCTTGCCGCCATGGCCGATGTGCGCACCCAGATGCCGGCAGTGCGCTTCGAGAACGTGCAAGGCTCCCGACTCGTCGCGGTAGGCGACCAGATCCTCACCGAAAAAGCGCAGCGGACGCACCGACCGGTCCGCGAACTCCGCCGACCAACCGATCATGAACCATCCGGTGACCTTCCACGTGAACGGAACCTTCACGATGCCTCCCTGCTGCTTTGACGCAGAATCCCGCCGATCCGCCGCACAGCCGCTATGGGCGACGATACTGTAAGAGTCACAGTAGCCTGGCCGAAGCCACCCGATCCAGGTCGGAGGAACAATGACGATCGACGGTGACATCGCACGCTTCGACGTGATCGTTGTCGGCGCCGGGTTTTCCGGTCTCTATGCGCTGCATCATCTGCGCGAACTCGGTCTGCGGGTCCGCGTACTGGAGAAGGCACACACGGTCGGCGGCACCTGGCTGGTCAACCGCTACCCCGGGGCCCGGTGTGACATCGAGAGCATCGAGTACTCCTACTCGTTTTCCGAAGAGATCCAGCAGGAGTGGGTGTGGACGGAGACCATGTCCGCCCAGCCTGAGATCGAGGCCTACCTCAACTTCGTGGCCGACCGGCTCGACCTGCGGCGGGACATCGACTTCGACACCACCGTCGTGGCCATGTCCTACAGCGACGAGGCGGCCGAGTGGACCGTGCGCACCGAGGGCGGTGCCACGGTGGCCGCGCCGTTCGTCGTCGCGGCGACGGGGATCCTCTCGGTGCCGCTGGAACCCTCGATCCCCGGGATGGACCGTTTCACGGGCACTTCGCTGCACACCGGCAGGTGGCCTGAGGGTGTGGTCGACCTGTCCGGAAAACGGGTCGGCGTGGTCGGCACCGGGTCGACCGGCGTCCAGCTCATCCCGGTGGTGGCCCGGGAAGCCGAGCACCTCACCGTGTTTCAGCGCTCGCCCGCGTACACGCTGCCCTGGCGTGTCCGCACGTTCGAGCCGGGCGAGCTCGACGAGCTCAAGGCGAGCTATCCGCAGATCCGCGCAGCGCAGCGCGAACACCCGGTCGGGGCGGCGCGGCTGAGCGCGTTCTCGGTGCTGCTCGAGATGCTGGCCAAGCCGCCGCTGAAGACAACGTCGGCCGAGGAGCGGACGAAAGCGGTCGAGACCGACGGCATCATGGGAGCGCTGAACTGGGGTGATCTGTTCTTCGACATCGAGGCCAACCAGATGGCCGCCGAGCTGTACGGTCAAGCCGTCGCGCGCATCGTCGACGACCCCGCGACGGCGCGGGCGCTGACGCCGAGCCACCCCTTCGCCTGCAAACGGCCGATCATCGACCAGGGCTACTACGAGACCTTCAACCGGAACAACGTCACCCTGGTCGACCTGCGGGCCGACCCGATCGAGTCGGTGTGCCCGAACGGAATCCAGACCGCGGCGGGCCTGCACGAACTCGACGTGATCATCTATGCCACGGGATTCGACGCGATGACCGGTGCGCTGAACAGCATCGATGTCCGGGGTCGGGGCGGCGCGTCCCTGCGTGAATTCTGGACCGAGGAGGGGCCGTTGAGCTACCTGGGTCTGGCGGTGGCCGGCTTCCCGAATCTGTTCACCATCCAGGGTCCCGGAAGTCCCTCGGCAGCAGCCAATTTCGTAGCGGCCATGGAGCAGAACGTGGAGTGGATCGGTGCCTGCGTGTCGTATCTGCGCGAACACGGCTTCCGCACGATCGAGGCGCTGCCCGAAGCGCAACGGGAGTGGGTCGATCAGGCCACCGCACTCGTCGCGGCCACCGTGTTGGTACACCCGAGCTGCAGCTCGTGGTACAACGGCGGCAACGTTCCCGGCAAGAAGCGCATGTACATGGGCTATACGGCCGGAATCCCGGAGTACCGGCGTCGGTGCGACGAGATCGCCGATGCGGGCTACGCGGGATTCAAGCTCGCGTGAGGCCGCGGAGTGCACTCGGCTTCCGAGGCGTGGCTGCGCGACGTCAGTGCGGCGGTGACCCGTAATCGCGGATGAATCGGTCACGCACATAACGCAGTTCGCGATCCAGGTCGTAGCTCTGGCCGCCCACGGTCCACAGGTAGGCCGAACCGAAGATCGCGGCGCTGAGATCGGCTGTTGCCCTGTCGATGTCGGTGTCGGCGCGCACCGAGCCGTCTCGGACCCCACGGCGCAGGCCCGCCTCCACCTTGTCGATGCCGCGCTTCAGCCATGCCTGCACCCGGGGCCGCAACGGGGAGGTGCTCTTGACCGCCTCGAACGTGGCCACGAACATCGCCCGCAGGAACTCGCCGTCCTCGGTGAACAGATGACGCACCCGGTCGAAATGGCCAACCGCCTCGGCGAGCCCTGTCGCGGTCGGGTCGGGTTCCGGGCTGAGGTCCCGGACGTACTCGTGGAGGAAAAACGCGTCCAGAATGGCGTCTTTGCTGCCGTACCGGGCGTGCACCATCGCTCTGCTGTACCCGGCGCGCCGCCCGATCTCGGCGGCAGTGGTTGCCTCCCAACCCTTTTCGACGATCAGTGCAGCAGCCGCCTCGACCAGGCGGCGACTGGACATCTCGACGCGCTCGGGCTGGGAGAGGCCTCGGGCGGGGGAAGGCATCCTTGCATATTAGACGCTCGACAACTAACTTAGTCGCGCAGCAGCAAATAATTCGGGAGGTCGGCGGTGACTTCGAGCGGGGTGGCCGAAGGGACACCCGACACTGTGCCGCGCGGGATCGATGACCTGACTCCGGAGTGGCTCACCGAGGTTCTTCGCGCTGATCCCGGTCTCGACGCACCCGCGGTCGAATCTGTGCGGGCCGAGCGCATCGCCCAGGAATCGGGGTTCTCGTCGCTGCTCTATCGCTTGCACCTGACCGGTCGCGGCGTGCCCGCCACCGTCATCGCCAAACTGCCCGCAGACTCCGCGGCACGCGGGGCGATGGAACTACTCGGCGGGTACCGCAGAGAACTGGCGTTCTATCGCGATGTCGCGGGGCATGCCCCGGTGGGCACGGCGCATGTCTACACCGCGCGGCAAGCCGACGACAGCAGCGACTTCGTTCTGCTGCTCGAAGATCTGCGGGACTGGGACAACGCCGACCACCTGGCCGGACTGAGCATCGAGCAAGCCGATCTGGTCATCGCCAATCTGGCCGCACTGCAGGCCTGGTCCATCGAGCCGGCCAACGGGACGGTGCTGGAGCAGTTTCCGAGTGTCTCGACTCATGCGGTCCGGGAGCTGCTCATCCCGGCTTTCGGTCCGGGCTGGCAGGTCTATCGGGACAAGTCCGGGGCAACGGTTCCGCGGCCGGTGGCGCGGTTCGCCCAACGGTTCGACGAACTGGCACCGCAGGCGCTGGCGGCGTTGACCGAGCACTCCGTGTTGCTGCACGGCGACATCCGCGCCGACAACATGTTCTTCGACGGCGCACGTCTGAAAGTGGTGGATTTCCAGTTCGCGTCCGTGGGTTGCGGCGCCGCCGACATCGCCTACCTCGTCAGCCAGGGGCTACCCACCGTGGTGCGCCGTGGACACGACGAGTCACTGGTGCGGGGTTACCTCGACCGTCTGAACCTCGACTCCTACGCCTTCGACGCTGCCTGGCGCCACTACCGATTCGCTGCGGCGTACCTGATGGTGTTGCCGGTCGTCACGCTGGTGGGCTGGCAGGACCTGCCGGAGCGGTCCCGGTCGCTGTGTCTGGAGCTGATCGCTCGCGCGATCGCGACGATCGACGACATCGACGCGCTCGAGGTGTTCGAATGACGCGGTCGGCGCGCGAGGTCGTCGAGCAGTACAACCTCGTGGTCTGGAACCGGCGAGATTTCGGCCTCGCCGACGAACTTCTCGGCGACACGGTGATCCGCCACGACGTGGGAGAGTCGACGACGCTGACCCATGAGCAGGCCGTCGCCCGTGTGGTCGGGCACTGGGAGATGTTCGAGAGCATCCGCTTCGATCTCAACCTCGTCGTCGCCGGCGACGACGGCGAGCATGTCGCGGTGGTCTATCAGTCACCGATGACACTCAAGGACGGCACCGAGACGACCATCGGCAGCATGGAGATCTTCCGGGTGGTCGACGGCAGGATCACCGAAGTCTGGAATTGCGGCTACAAGCAGGGAGTGTGGGCATGAGCGGAGTGAATCGCCGATGACAGCGCGGGTCTTGGACGAACTCGGGTACTACCTGCTGGCCGGCGCCGGCGGAGAGGGCCCGGCCACGCTGATGGACGAGGCCCGCCGGGGTGAACAACTCGGCTTCGGCACCGCGTTCATCTCCGAGCGGTGGAACGTCAAGGAGGCGTCGTCGCTGACCGGCGCTGCGCTGGCGGTGACCGACCGGATGCGAATCGCCACGGCGGCAACCAACCACAACACCCGTCACCCGCTGATCACGGGTTCGTGGGCCACCACCATGCACCGGCTCTCCGGTGGCCGGTTCACGCTCGGGCTGGGACGCGGGATCGCCGCGATGTACCACGCATTCGGTGTCCCGGCCGTCACCACCGCCCAGATGGAGGACTTCGCTCAGGTCATGCGCAAGCTCTGGCACGGCGAGATGATCTTCAACCACGACGGGCCGATCGGCAAGTACCAGATCCTGTTCCTCGACCCCGATTTCGACGAGGACATCAGGCTGGCGTTGGTCGCGTTCGGCCCCAAGACCCTGGCGCTGGGCGGGCGGGAGTTCGACGACGTCATCCTGCACACCTACTTCACCCCCGAGACCCTGCAGCGCGCGGTGAAAACCGTCAAGGACGCCGCGGAGCAGGCCGGTCGGGACCCGGCCAGCGTGCGGGTGTGGTCCTGCTTCGCCACGGTGGGCGATCATCTGCCCGAGGAGTTGCGGCTGAAGAAGACCGTCGCCCGGCTGGCCACCTATCTGCAGGGTTACGGGGACCTGCTGGTCAGCACCAACGGCTGGGATCCGGCGGTGCTGCAACGATTCCGTGACGACGCGGTGGTGCAGTCGATTCCCGGCGGTATCGACCACAAGGCCAGCGCCGAGCAGATCGAGCACATCGCCACGCTGATCCCCGAGGAGTGGCTGGAACCGTCGGCGACCGGGTCGCCTCAGCAGTGTGTGGACCGCGTCCGCAAGGAGTTCGACTACGGCGCCGACGCGGTGATCATGCACGGCGCCACACCCGACGAACTCGAACCCATCGTCACGGCCTACCGCGCGTCCGAGTGAACCCGGCGTGGTTGTCGATGCTCGTCGAAGGCGACAACCACGCCGAAATCGCGGTGATCAGGGGGTGATCGTGGTGCGCGCGACCGGCTCAGCAGCCGCCTGGCGGCGGTGGATACCGCGAGACAGGCCGTCGAGAAGCGCGTCGCGGGTCTCCTCGGGGTGGATCAGATCATCGAAGCCGAGGTGGCCGGCCGAGCGGAACGACGCGTCCACTTCCGCCTGGCGCAGTCGCGTCTCCACGTCTTCGGCCGCGTGCGACGCGCGGCTCAGCGCGGCGGCGCTCATCGCACCCATCGTGGCGCCCGGGTAGGCGTAGGTCGCGCTCTGATTGTCGAAGCCCAGCAGCGACATCACCATCGACCCGAATCCGTAGGCCTTGCGCAGCGTCACATGCAGCTTGATCGTCGTCGCCGTGGTCTGGGCGGCGAACATGCGTGCCCCACTGCGCAGTACACCGCTCTTCTCGCTGCGGCTGCCCGGCAGCATCCCAGGATTGTCGGCGAGGAAGACGATCGGGAGATGGAACGAGTCGGCCACGGTGATGAAATGTGCTGCCTTATCCGCCGCATCGGCGTCGATAGAGCCGGCCAGCACGCGCGGCTGGTTGGCCACCACGGCGACGGGATGCCCGCCCAGATGCGCCAGCGCGCAGATGATCGCCGGCCCGAACTTGGGTTGGACCTCGAACCAATCCGGGCGGTCGAGCACCGCGTCGAGCACCGCACGCATGTCGTAGACCCGGCGGTTGCCCCGCGGCACGATCTCGAGCAGTTCGGGCGTGGGTCGTGGTCCGGTCGTCTCGTCGGCGCCACGCGACGCCGGGTACGACCAGGCGCTCGACGGAAAGTAGGACAGGTAGCGGCGAATGTCGTCGAGCACCGCGGCATCGTCACTGCCCAGGTTGTGGATGACGCCACTGCTCAGCGCCACGTCTGGTCCGCCGAGATCCTCCTTCGAGATGTCCTCGCCGGTGGACTCTTTGACCACCGGCGGGCCGGCGGTGAAGATGGCGCCCTGGCTGGTCATGATCGTCCAGTCGCACACCGGCGCAACCAGGGCGCCGTGTCCGGCGGACGGTCCGAACAGCCCGCTGACGGTGGGCACCTGCCCCGAGCACCGGGCCTGCGCCAGCAGATCTGTCGGGGTGCGTCCGTAGTGCTCGCCGCTGGGACGAAAACCCGCGCCCTCCAACAGCATCACCAACGGGATGCGATCCGACAGCGCCAGTTCGGCCAGCCGGTAACGCTTGGCGTTTCCGCCGGGGCCGATACTGCCCGCCAGGGTGGTGAAGTCCTCCGCGCCCACCATCACGGGTCGGCCGTCGATCAACCCGGCCCCGGCGACGATTCCGTCGGCGGCGATGTCGCCGCCGACCAGGCCGCCGAACTCGCGGAACGAACCCTTGTCCAGGAGGTGGCCGATGCGGCCGCGAGCATCCAACTTGCCCTTGCCGTGATGCTTGGCCAGGCGCTCGTCACCACCCATCGCACGGGAGTGAGCCCGGCGACGGGCGAGCTCGCCGAGAGTTTCCTGCCAGTCCCCGGTACCGGCCATCGGTATCTCCTGTCTTCGGTGGCGACGCGGCCTGCAGCGTTGACCATACTGAATTGCTTACTGTAGCGTCGCTCAGCATGGGTGCTGGAGGCGGCCTGAAGGTGGATGCGGCCGTCGTCAGTCCGCTCGCCACCGCCGCAGACGCGGCGGTCCGCCTGCAGGGTCTGGGTTACGACGGCTGCTGGACAGCCGAGATCAACCACGACCCGTTCCTGCCGCTGGCGCTGGCTGCTGAACACACCACCAGCATCGACCTGGGCACCAGCATCGCGGTCGCGTTCGCCCGGAATCCGATGTCACTGGCCCAGATCGGCTGGGATCTCCGGGACTACTCCCGAGGCCGGCTCATCCTGGGACTCGGCTCTCAAATCAAGCCGCACATCGATAAGCGCTTCAGTATGCCGTGGGGCAAACCCGTGGCCCGGATGCGGGAGTTCGTGCTTGCGATGCGCGAGATCTGGTCGTGCTGGCGCAACGACACCCCACTGGATTTCCGCGGCGACTTCTACACCCATACGTTGATGACGCCGATGTTCGTCCCGCCCGCGCACAGCTTCAGGGACCCCAAGGTCTTCGTTGCCGCGGTCGGGGATCGGATGACCGAGATGGTCGGCGAGGTCGCCGACGGGCTGCTCGCCCACGCGTTCACGACGCAGCGTTACCTCCGGGAGGTTACGGTGCCGACGCTGTCACGGGGCCTGCAGCGCGCAGGGCGGGCCCGCGCCGACGTCCAACTCGCGTGCCCGGTGTTCGTCGTGACCGGTCGCGACGACAACGAAGTCGCCACAGCTGCGACAGGCACCCGCAAACAGATCGCGTTCTATGCGTCCACCCCGGCCTACCGCAGGGTGCTGGAACTGCACGGCTGGGGGGAGCTGCAGACCGACCTGCACCGCCTGTCGCGTGCGGGGCGCTGGGATGAGATGGGCGCCTTGATCGACGACACGATCCTCGACGAGTTCGCGGTGGTCGCGCCGGTGCAGGACGTGGTGACGAAGATAAGGTCGCGCTGCGCCGGCCTGATCGACCGTGTGCTGGTGGGCTTTCCGTCGTCGATCGACGAGTCCACCATCGCCGAGTTGGTGACCGATCTGCGCAGTGGGACGAAGGAGACGAGATGAGCGTTCGGATCGCCGACGAAGCGGCCAGGGTGTTCGCCGACCCGAGTGCCTACGCCGACGAAGCGCGCCTGCATGCGGCGATGACACATCTGCGGGCCCACGCCCCGGTGTCGTGGGTGGATGTCGAGGGCTACCGCCCCTTCTGGGCGATCACCAAACACGCCGACATCATGGCGATCGAACGCGACAACGCGGTGTTCACCAACTCGCCCCGTCCGGTGCTCACCACCGCCGAAGGCGACGCCCAGCAGGCCGCGATGGGTGTCAGCACGTTGATCCACATGGACGATCCGCAGCACCGCAAGATCCGATCGATCGGTGCGGACTGGTTCCGCCCGAAAGCGATGCGCGCGTTGAAGGTCCGCGTCGACGAGCTGGCCAGAGACTTCGTCGACCAGATGTTCCGCCGCGGCGGGGAGTGTGACTTCGTCCAGGAGGTCGCCGTGAACTTCCCGCTCTACGTCATCATGTCGCTACTCGGCATCCCCGAGTCCGACTTTGCCCGCATGCTCACCTACACCCAGGAGCTGTTCGGCAGCGATGACACCGAGCTGCAGCGCGGCGCGACCATGGAGGAGCGCGGGCTCGCGTTGTTCGACATGTTCACCTATTTCAACGAGATCACCGCTGCACGGCGGGCTCAACCGACCGAGGACCTCGCCTCCGCGATCGCCAACGCCCGCATCGACGGGGAGCCGCTGTCTGACATCGACACGGTGTCGTATTACCTGATCGTCGCCACCGCCGGGCACGACACCACCAGCGCCACCATCTCGGGTGGCCTGCATGCCCTGATCGAACATCCCGACCAGTTGCACCGGCTCCAGCGCGAGCCCGCGCTGTTGCCGCTCGCCGTCGAGGAGATGATCCGTTGGGTCACGCCGGTCAAGGAGTTCATGCGGACCGCCCAACGGGACACCGTCGTCCGCGGCGTGCCGATCGCGGCGGGGGAGTCGGTGCTGCTGTCCTACCCGTCGGGCAACCGTGACGAGGACGTTTTCACCGATCCGTTCACCTTCGACGTCGGTCGCGACCCCAACAAGCACGTCGCGTTCGGCTACGGGGTGCACTTCTGTCTGGGAGCGGCGTTGGCCCGCATGGAGATCAACAGCTTCTACGCCGAATTGCTGCCACGGCTCACCTCGGTGGAACTGGCCGGGACGGCCGAGCACACGGCCACCATCTTCGTGGGCGGGCTCAAGCACCTACCCATCCGCTACGCGCTGACTGGCTGATCGCCCGAGTTGCCGCGGGCGGCCGCGTGCAACGCCTCACCGCGCGAGCCCTTCTCATGGTGCGACAGGGCCTGGATGGACACGTCGTGTCCTTCGGCGGCCTTCCGCAGAGCGCCGACGGTCGCCTGGTCTCTGGCGATGTGGCTGAACGGGTCCCAGTGATACCACCGCATCGCGTTCTCGAACGTCATCTTGTTGATCTCGTCGTCGGGCACGGCGTTGGCCTTCAAGACCTCATCGAGTTGCTCGGGGGCTTCGGGCCACATCGAGTCGCTGTGCGGATAGTCGGCCTCCCAGCAGATGTTGTCGATGCCGATCTGGTTCCGCAGCGCCACCCCGACCGGGTCGGAGATGAAGCAGGTCAGGAAGTGATCCCGGAACACCTCGCTGGGCAGCTTGTCGCCGAAGTCCTGACCCGTCCACGTGGAGTGCATCTCGTAGGTGCGATCAGCTCGCTCCAGGAAGTACGGGATCCACCCGGTGCCGCCCTCACTCAGCGCGATCTTCAGATCCGGATACTTCTTGATCGGTGCGGACCACAACAGGTCGGCGGCGGCCTGGACGATGTTCATCGGCTGCAGCGTGATCATCACGTCCATCGGCGCATCCGGGGCGGTGATGGCCAACTTGCCCGACGAGCCGATGTGCACGTTCATCACGGTGTCGGTGTCCACCAACGCCTTCCACACCGGGTCCCAGTATCCGTCGTGAAAGCTCGGATAGCCCATGGCTGCGGGATTCTCAGAAAACGTCAGCGCATGCACCCCCCGTTCGGCGTTGCGCCGGATCTCGGCGGCGCAGGCCTCGGCGTCCCAGATCACCGGCAGGGTCATCGGGATGAATCGGGCAGGGTACGCGCCGCACCACTCCTCGACGTGCCAGTCGTTGTAGGCCTGCAGCAGCGCCAGGCTGAACTCCGGGTCCTCGGTGGCGAACAACCGTCCCGCGAAGCCGGGGAACGACGGGAAGCACATCGAGCCGAGGATGCCGCCGGCGTTCATGTCCTTGACCCGCTCGTCGACCTTCCAGCAGCCCGGCCGGATCTCGTCGAGGCCCTGGGGCTCCAGCCCGTATTCCTCCTTGGGCCGGCCCGCGACGGCGTTGAGCGCCACGTTGGGGATCACCACGTCGCGGAACTGCCAGGTGTCGGAGCCGTCCTCGTTGTGCACCAGCCGTGGTGCCTCGTCCAGGTACTTCTTGGGCAGGTGGTTCTTGAACATGTCCGGCGGCTCCACCACGTGGTCGTCCACGCTGATCAGGATCATGTCGTCTTTGTTCATGGCCGCCGTCCTGTATTCGCTTACCGTATGGACGACAGTTTAGCGCGCCAGATCTGCCCGGTCGGCGGAGTCCAGTGACGCGTCCCGGGTCTCGCGCATCACCAGAATTGCGACGAAGGTCAGCGACGCCGCGATGAACAGGTACAGCCCCACCCATGCGACACCGAAACTGGTAGCCAGCCAGGTGGCGATGAACGGAGCCACCGCGGCACCGAGAATGCTCGAGACGTTGTACGAGATCCCCGATCCGGTGTAGCGGACGTTCGTCGGGAACAGTTCCGGCAGCACCGCGCTCATCGGACCGAAGGTCAAGCCCATCAACGTCATTCCGATGATCAGGAACAGCAGCATGGTGCCCGCCGAGGTGTTGCCGGAGCCGAGCATCGGGGCGAACAGCGCGCCGTACACCATGATCCCGGCGGTGACCACCAACAACGTCCGTCGCCGCCCGAACCGATCGGCGAGCAGACCGGCGACCGGCAGGGTGGCCGCGAAGAACAGCACCGCGATCAGCTGCAATTCCAGGAAGTCGACATAGGCGAAGCCGAGCCCCGCACCGTCGGGCGGCAGCTTGGCGGTGCCGAAGCTCAGCGCCCACGTCGTCACGATGTAGAACAAGGTGTAGGTCGCAAGCATCACGAACGTGCCGATGATCAGCTGCCGCCAACTGGTGCGGAACACCTCGGCCAGCGGCGCTTTGACCTTCTCGCCGCGAGCGACGGCCCGGCTGAACACCGGGGTCTCCAGGATGCGCAGCCGGACATAGAGTCCGATGGCGACCATCACCGCGCTCAACAGGAACGGCACCCGCCATCCCCAGGTGAGGAACGCGCCGTCAGGGTCGGGGTCGACGTTGCTGTGGCCCAGCATCAGGATCAGTCCCACGAACAGGCTGTTGGCCAGCAGGAAGCCCAGTGGCGCCCCTAGCTGCGGCCACATCGCGGCCCACCCCCGCTTACCGGGGGCCGCGGTCTCGGTGGCCAACAGTGCCGCGCCACTCCACTCACCGCCGAGCGCCAGGCCCTGTGCGAACCGCATCACCGCGAGCAGCGCCGGCGCGACAAGGCCCACCTGGGAGTAGGTCGGCAACAGTCCGATCGCGAACGTCGCGATACCCATCAGCAACAATGAGGCGACCAGCGTGGTCTTGCGCCCTGCCCGGTCGCCGAAATGGCCGAACAGGATGGAGCCCACCGGACGGGCGACGAACGCGAGCCCGAAGGTGGCCAGAGAGGCCAGCAGCGCCGTGGTCGGGTCGCCCTTCGGAAAGAACAGGTGGGGAAACACCGAGACCGCCGCGGTGGCGTAGATGTAGAAGTCGTAGAACTCGATGGTGGTGCCGACCATCGAGGCGAGCACGATCCGGCGGCGGGGAACCCCGTCGATCGTGTTGCCGTCCGAACCGTGACTGCTCTTCACCGCACCTCCAGGTGGTCGGGCAAAGCCACATCATGCCAGCGCGGCGACGGATCAGTTGGCGCGTTCCCAGATGGCGCGCACCGTGTCGATGGTGTCGGCCTCGGTGGGGGGTTTGTCGTCGCGGTAGCGCAGCATTCGGGCGAACCGCAGGGCCATCCCCCCGGGGTAGCGCGACGACGTCTGGATGCCGTCGAACGCGATCTCGACCACCTGCTCGGGACGCACCGAGACGACGTAGCCGTCGGTGGGTCCGTCGGCCAGGCTCAGGAAGCGCTCGGTCTGCCAGGCCAGAATCTCGTCGGTCATCCCCTTGAAGGTCTTGCCCAGCATGACGAAGCCGCCGGTTGCCGGGTCCAGCGCGCCGAGGTGGATGTTGGACAACTTGCCGGTGCGCCGGCCCGAGCCCCATTCGACCGCCAGAACGACGAGATCGAGCGTGTGCACCGGTTTGACCTTCAGCCAGCCCGCGCCCCGGCGGCCGGCCTCGTACGGTGCGGTGGGGGACTTGGCCATGACACCTTCGTGGCCGGCCGCGAGGGTGGCATCCAGAAACTCCTGGGCCGCAACGGTATCCGAGGTCGTCAACCGGTCGACGCGCTGCGATGCGGGCATTACGGCGTCGAGCAGCGCGATCCGCTCACCCGCAGGTAGGTCGAGCACGTCGCGGCCGTCGATGTGCAACACGTCGAAGAAGAACACCGACAGTTGCTGGGCGCCGGCCGCCGCGACGCCGCCGCGCCGGCCGAACCGCGAAGCGGTGACCTGAAAGCGGTGGGGTCGGCCGTCGGGGCGCAACGCGATCGCCTCGGCGTCGGCGATCAACGTGCTGACCGGCAGGGCCAAAGTGGCGGCCTCGATTTCGGGCAGCCGGGCGGTGACGTCGTCGAGGCTGCGGGTGAAGATCGCCACGGCCTGGCCGTCGCGGTGGATCTGCACCCGGGCACCGTCGAGCTTGGCTTCGAAGACGGCGGTGCCGCCCAGTCGCTCGAGGGCGTCCCCGACACCGGTCGCGGTCTGCGCGAGCATGGGCCCGACGGGTGTGCTCACCTGCAGCGTGAACCGCTCGAGCGCCGCCGCACCGTCGGTCATCGCCGCGGCGGCCACCGCGGGCAGGTCACCGCTGAGCATCGCCGCGCGGCGCACCGCCGCGCCCTGCAGGTCGGCGGCCCGGGCGACCGCGTCGGCCATCACCCCGACCAGGGCGCCCTGGCGCAGTTCGCCGGTGAGCAGGCGGCGCAGGAACGTCTGTTCCACATCGGTGGCCGCACCGAACAGTTCGGCCAGCAGTTCGGCGCGGCGGGCCTGGGAGCCCTTCCCGGCGGTCGCGCCGATCGTGCCGAACCGCTCGTCGACGTCGAGCACATCCAGCACCGGCTCCGTCGCGGGTTCCGGGACGGCGCGCAGAGCGGCCCAGCCGACACCGATCTGGCGTTGGGTCAACTCACCGGACAACCACGACACGATGACGGCGACCTCGCGGGGCTCGGGCCCGGCGAGCCGCAGCAGATCGGCGATGCGCGCGACCTTGGCCAGCCGAGCCGACGTCCCGGCGACGTCCGCCGAAGCGCGGGCAACCTCTACCAGCAACACGGCGACAGCCTGACATGCCGCACCGACAGCGTCACGTCACGGCGAAATCGACGGAATGCCAGCCCGTTGCGCCGTCGGGGACCGGATCGGCCCGTTCGGAGGTCTGCGTGTAACCGGTGTTGTCGGTGGCGCGCACGGTGATCGTGTGCGGTCCCGGCTGCCGCGCCTCCCAGTCGAGACTCCACAACCGCCACGTCTCGTCGGAGTAGGCGGCACCGAGCGTGGCCTGCTGCCATCGGCCCTCGCCGTCCGGGCCGTCGACGCGGACCTCGACGGCGCGCACCCCGCGGTCCTGCGCCCACGCGACACCGCCGAACGTCACCGGTCCCGCGGGTACGTCCTGGCCGCTGCGGGGGACGTCGACGCGGGATTCGGTCTTGATCGGACCGCGGGCCGACCAGCCCAGACGCGTCCAGTACGCCTCGGCGCGGTCGAAACGCGTGACCTCCATGTCGATCACCCACTTGGTGGCCGACACGTAGCCGTAGAGGCCGGGCACGACGAGGCGGGCCGGGTAGCCGTGCTCGACGGGAAGCGGCTCGCCGTTCATCGCGACGGCGAGCATCGCCTTCTCACCGGTGAGGGCGTCGACCGGGGTGCCGGCGGTCCAACCGTCGATCGACCGGGACAGCACCATGTCGGCGTCGCCGCGGACGCCGGCTTCGGCAAGCAGATCGCGCACCCGGTATCCCGTCCACACCGCAGTCGAAATCAGTTCGCCGCCGACCGGATTGGAGACGCAGGTCAGCGTGACGGGCTGCTCGACGGCTTCGAAGCGATCGAGGTCGCCCCAGCGGAAGGTCACCTCACGATCGACCATGCCGTGGATTCTGAGTTCCCACTGCTCGCGGCTGAGCTGAGGCACCGTCAGCGCGGTGTCGATACGGTAGAAGTCGGGGTTGGCGGTGACGAACGACGGCAGGTCGACGTTCTTCGGTTGCACCGTCGGCGGAATCGGGGGAGCGGGCACGTCCACCTCGGGCAGCGCGAACTGCTGTCGATCACCGGCCACCGACGAGGTCAGCCGGGTGATGACGGCCCCGGCCACGCCGCTGGCGACCCCGGCGCCGATCAGGCCCAGCGTGAGCAGCGAACGGCGTTTGGCGCGGTCGGGAGGCCCGGCCTCGCCGGCTTCACCACTTTCACCGGCTGCACCACTCTCACTGGCTCCGCCGGCTTCACCACTCTCACCGGCTCCGCCCGTGGTGGCGAACCGGTCCGAGATCAGCAGCCGCAGAGTTCCGATACCGCATACGGCGCCGACGATGGTCGGGATGACGTCCACCGCGGAGCCCTGCGCGCGGCTGAGCACCGCGGCGCAGCCGACCACACCGGCGATTGCGATCATCGCGCTGCCGATCGGGCGGCGCTTGCGCTCCAGGAGTCCGGCGACAGCCGCGAGCAGCGCGATCACCACCAGCACGGCCACCGACAAGAACAGCTTGTCGGCCGTGCCGAACAGCTGGATCGCCCACTCCTTGACCGGGCCGGGGGTCAGCTCGATGACCGCAGAGCCGACCGCGGTACGCACATCGGCCTCGGGGCCGAACGCGGCACCGAGCAGTTGCGCGACACCGACGGCGACAGCGGCCGCGGCGATGCCGCCCGCCACGCGTAGGCCTTGTGCGCTCATGCCGCCAAGTTACCGCCGGGACGTACCCGAAAGCCTTACCGAACTATGTCATCCGCTAGGTTGCTTTACAGTTCGTCCACAGTTTGGAAAGTCCTAGAGAGCGCTGGCAGTGTCACGGAAAGGGAGCTAGATGGAGATCGAGGGCAAGAAGGCCGTCGTCGTCGGGGGCGCGTCCGGGTTCGGGCGAGCGACCGCGGAGGCGCTGGCCAAGCGTGGCGCGGCCGTGGCCGTGCTGGACCGTCCCCAGTCGAACGGCAAGGAGGTCGCAGCCGAAATCGGTGGCACGTTCCACGAGGTCGATGTCACCGACTTCGAGGGCACCGAGGCCGTGCTCAACGCAGCCGTCGACACCCTCGGCGGGCTACACATCGCGGTCACCACGGCCGGCCGCGGGATCGCCGAGCGCACCGTGAAGAAGGACGGCCCGCACAGTCTCGACTCCTTCCGCAAGAGCATCGACCTCAATCTGATCGGCACCTTCAACGTGAGCCGGCTTGCTGCATGGCACATGTCGAAGAACGATCCCGTGGATGACGAGGCCGAGGAGCGCGGCGTCATCATCAACACCGCGTCCATCGCGGCGTTCGAGGGTCAGATCGGGCAGGTCGCCTACACCGCCTCGAAGGCGGCGATCGCCGGGATGTGCCTGACCATGGCCCGCGACATGGGCAGCCTGGGCATCCGCGCTCTGGCGATTGCACCCAGCCTGTTCGCCACCGGGCTGACCGAAGGCATCCCCGACGAATTCGCCTCGGTGCTGACGAAGGATGCGGCGTTCCCCAAACGGCTCGGCAAGCCCGAGGAGTACGCCAAGCTTGCCCTGGCGATCGTGGAGAACCCGATGCTCAACGGGCAGTGCTTGCGACTGGACGCGGGACAGCGCTTCGCCCCCAAGTGAGGGGTGATCCGGCGTGGGTGTGCCGCCGAGGACGTTCTCTGTTCGGGGACATCCCCGCCGAAGTCGCTGGCAGGATGACGGCATGCCCGTCGACGTGATGCTCACCGAGACCGATCACGATGCGCTGCAACGCTGGGCGCAACGGACCGGGATCGGCACCTCGGTCACCGACGTCGAACCGCTCACCGGTGGCTCGCAGAACATCGTCGTGCGACTCCGGATCGACGGCCGGCCGATGGTCCTGCGCCGCCCGCCCGAGCATCCGCGCCCGACCAGCGACAACACGATGCGCCGCGAGATCGCGGTACTCAGCACGTTGGCCGGCTCCGATGTGCCGCATCCGGAGCTGATCGCCGGCTGCGAGGACCTCGACGTGCTCGGAGTGGTGTTCTACCTGATGGAGGCCGTCGACGGGTTCAACCCCGGCACCGACGTCGACGACGCGTACGTGCGGGACGCCGGCATGCGACATCGCGTCGGTTTGTCCTACGCGGCCAGTCTGGCCCGGCTGGGCCGGGCGGCGTGGCAGGACCGTCCCCTCGCCGAGCTCAAACGCCCGGGATCCTTTCTGGCGCGCCAGGTTCCGCAGTTCATGCGACTCTTGGAGAGCTACCGTCACGAGCGCTACGAACCCGAGTCGTTCCCATCGGTGCACCCGCTGGCCGGGTGGCTGGAGGCCAACCGGCCCCCGGACGCGGAGCCCGGCATCATGCACGGAGACGCTCATCTGAACAACGTGCTGCTGCGCCGTGAGGTCCCCGAGCTCGCGGCGTTCATCGACTGGGAGATGTGCACGGTCGGGGATCCGCTGCTGGACCTGGGCTGGATCCTGATCTGCTGGCCGCAAGGCCCGAACCCGATCGACGCCGGCGCCGAACTGGGTGCGCTGGGCGGTTTGGCGACCCGCGCCGAGTTGCTCGAGGCCTACCGGGACGCGGGCGGGCGGCCGACCGATCGGCTGGACTGGTACTTGGCGATGGCGTGCTTCAAGCTGGCCATCGTCATCGAGGGCACGTGGTCGCGTTACCTCGCCGGCCAGGCCAGCTCCGAAGCCGGCGAGCGTCTGCACGCCTCGGCGGTCAACCTGATCGAGCTGGGCACCCGGGTGACACGGGACGACAATCCGTTCTTGTGACCCGGTTTTGCGACCGTCACCGGTAGGCGTCCCACCCCAACTTCACCGCCAGCGCGAGTCCGGCCAGGCCGATGGCGAACCGCATCGGCCGCACCGGTGCGTGACGCACGATGACCGGACCGAGGCGTGCACCGAGCAGACAGCCGAGGCCCAGCGCGGCCACCGCGCCCCACTGCACCGGCGCGATCACGGCGAAGATCAACGCGGCCACCCCGTTGGCGACGCCGAGGATGACGTTCTTGGCGGCGTTGGCGTGGGCCAGTCGCTCGTCGCCGACCCGGAGTAGCAAGGCCAGCAGCAGCACGCCCGCGGCGGCGCCGAAGTAGCCGCCATAGATACAGATCGCGAAGATCGCCACCGCCTGGGCCGCGACTTTCGCCGTGTGCCGGTTGTGGTTGGACACCCGCGAATATCGCGTGGGTCGTACCGGGATCAGGATCGCCACGGCGGCGAACCCCAGCAGCAGCGGCACGAGCCGTTCGAAGCCCTCAGCCGGAGTGGACAGCAGCAGCGCCGCACCGACGACACCGCCCAGCGCCGCCACCGGCAGCACACGACGCAAAGACGAGCCCTGACCCGCCAGTTCCGGTCGCGAGCCCACCACCGAACCGATCCCGTTGAACACCAGCGCCACGGTGTTGGTGACGTTGGCGGTGATCGGCGGCAGCCCGACAGCGAGCAGCGCAGGGTAGGTGGCCACCGACGCGAGACCGGCGATGCTTCCGGTCAATCCACCGAGAATTCCGGCCGCGAACAGCAGCACCGCTTGCGACCAGGACACCGGCACATTGTGACAACCCGATCCCGCGATCGGCCCACCGGCGATATGTGTTTGCGCTCACCGCCACCCAGGGGTGTAGCATCTCAGCCGTGCCGAGTCGACTCGTAGTAGCAACCCGCAGCGGGGTCTGATCCTGACCGACCCCTCGCTGTGGGTCGTCGCTACTTCGTCGGTCACTTCCTCT
>Ga0208330_1000247_pt1 | contig 28888 bp, 20 predicted proteins | sample DeeseametaMP1896_FD_184180 | JGI IMG/M metagenome (GOLD analysis project Ga0208330, IMG submission 184180) | Marine microbial communities from the Deep Pacific Ocean - MP1896 (SPAdes) | ecosystem: Environmental > Aquatic > Marine > Oceanic | place: East of Hawaii, North Pacific Ocean | collected... | reverse complement strand
GCATCGTCACCCACCGAGGCCCCGCCTCAGCTCACCGACACGATCAACCCGCGCGCGAATATCCGCAGCTATCAGTGCACCCTCATTCACGAAGAGCCCGTTTGCATCGCTCATGTGAACGGATGATGGGCTTGTGGTCGCCCAGTCCGAGTACCGAACCTGAGAGCCGGCGTTGGTCGAACGACTCGGTACGGGCCGGTGTTCAGTCGAACAACGTAGGCAGCGCCGAGGCGTGACTGCGCTCCAGGCCGAGCAACGTCTTCTTCCGCTCCATGCCCCCGCCGTACCCGGTGAGGCTGCCGTTGGCCCCGATGACCCGGTGGCAGGGCACGATGATGCCAATCGGGTTGTGCCCGTTGGCCAAGCCGACCGCACGGAACGCCCCGGGCGCCTCGATCTGCCGGGCGATCTCTCCGTAGGAACGGGTTTCACCGTAGGGAATGGTCAACAGCGCCTCCCAGACCCGGCGTTGAAAGGCCGTACCGACCAGCTCCACGTCGAGGTCGAAGTGCTGACGTTCGCCGCGGAAGTACTCCTCGAGTTGTGCCACCGCGTCGCCGAACGCTTCGTCGTCGCGCAGCCAGTTCGACCGGTCCGGCTCATAGGTCTGATCTGTCATCCGAAGGTGACGCAGCCGGCCGCCCCGTCCTGCCAGCGTCAGGGTCCCGACCGGGCTGTCCATGGTCCGGTACCGTACGTCGTCGCTCATCACTTCTCCTTCGGCGGCCACTGATTGACCGCGTGATCGAGGGCTGTCCAAAGATGTTGTGTCGCATAGGATCGCCAAGGGCGCCAGGCCCGGGCGTGTTCGCTCAGCGGTTTGGGCGCCGACGGCAGGCCGACGTGTCGAGCGGCCGCGGCCACGCCCAGATCGGTGGCCGGGAAGGCGTCCGGATCGCCGAGTCCCCGCATGGCGATCATCTCTGCGGTCCACGGGCCGATTCCGGGCAGCGCCAACAGCTGCTGACGTGCAACCTGCCAGTCACATCCCGAGTCGAGGACGACCTCTGCGTTGCTCAACGCGGCGATCAACGTCGTCAGAGTGCGTTGCCGCGAGGCCGGGAACGCCAGGTGGCGAGTGTCGATATCGGAGAGCTGGGCGACCGAAGGGAACAGGTGCGTCAGCCCGCCGGCCGAGTCACTGACGCAGTCGCCATACGCGCTGACGAGTCGCGCGGCGTGGGTGCGCGCGGCGGCAGTGGACACTTGCTGGCCCAGCACGACCCGCACGGCGAGTTCGTGCTCGTCGACAGTGCGCGGGATGCGCTGCCCGGGTGCCTTGGTCACGAGTGGCGCCAGGTGATCGTCGGCGCCGAGCGCTTCCACCACCGCCTCCGGATCGGCGTCGAGGTCGAGTAGCCGCCGGCAGCGGGCGATGGCGGCCGATACGTCGCGGAACTCGTCGACCACCAGCCGGCATTGCACGTGACCCGGGTGAGGCGTCAGCCCCACGACACCGGTCCCGTGCGGGAGCCGCATCGTCCGGCGATAGGTGCCGTCCCGGACCTCTTCGACACCGGGCACCGCGGTTGCGGCCAGATGCCCGAACAATCCCTCGTAGGCGAACGGCGTCCGCACCGGCAGCCGTACCGACATCGCGCCGGCACCGACCAGGGGGTCGCCACCGTCGCGGGCGCGGGCGCGCCGACGCAGCATGGTCGGGGACATGTCGCACACCGCGCGCACCGTGTCGTTGAATTGACGGATGCTGGAGAAGCCGGCCGCGAACGCCACATCGCTGATGGGCATCTCGGTCGTCTCGATGAGAACCCGCGCGATCTGCGTGCGTTGCGCTCGGGCCAAGGCGAGCGGAGTGGCCCCCAGCTCGGCCTGCGTGAGGCGCTCGAGCTGGCGTGCGGTGTAACCGAGCCGGGCGGCAAGGCCGGCGACCCCCTCGCGGTCGACGACACCGTCGGCGATCAACCGCATGGTCCGCGCGACCACATCGCCACGCACATTCCACTCCGGAGATCCGGGTGAGGCATCCGGTCGGCACCGCTTGCAGGCGCGGAACCCGCCACGCTGCGCAGCCGCCGACGTCGGGTAGAAGCGCATGTTGCGAGCCAGCGGCGGCCGCACCGGACAGCTGGGGCGGCAGTAGATTCCGGTGGAGAGCACCGCGATGACGAACCAACCGTCGAACCGCGCGTCCTTGGCCTGCACGGCGCGGTAGCAGCGGTCGAAGTCGGTGTGCATGTCACCGACAATGACACGTCGGCGCCGCGCGCACTAGCGGAAAAACGACATGGAGCTGCCCTGCGACACAGGGCTGCGAGTAGCTCCGGCCGGGGTCAGGACCGGTTCAGCGGCACCGAGATCAACCGGCTGCTGAGCGCCTTCACGCGGTCGGGCAGGACCCGGTTGACCGTGCCCATCGCCTTGCTCATCAGCGAGCCGGCCATCACCTTCTGGTCGCCGCGTTGCATCGCCCGATAACCCTCGTCGGCGACCCGCGCCGGGTCGTCCTTGGGTGCTTTGCCCACCGGGGTGTTGTCCAGGCCGGCGCGGTGGAAGAAGTTCGTCCCGGTGGGACCGGGCATCAGCGCGGTCACCGTGACATCGCTGTGGTGCAGTTCGTCATGGATCGCCTCGGCCAGGGACTGCACATAGGACTTCGTCGCGTTGTACACGTTCTGATACGAACCCGGCATCATCGACGCGACCGAGGACGTGAGCAGGACCTTTCCGCTGCCCCGCTCGACCATGTCGCGAAGCACCAGTTTGGTCAGATGGGTGGTCGAGCGCACATTCAGGTCGATCACCGACAGATCGTGCTCGAGATCGCTGTCGACGAACCTTCCGCTGGTGCCGACCCCGGCGTTGATCGCCGCCGCATCGAGGGCGTGGCGACCCTCGGTCGCCCGCTCATAGAGTTCCTTGACGCCCTCGGGGCTGCGCAGATCGACCTTCACCGGCCGCACGTGGGCACCGTTGTGCGAAAGCTTGCCCGCCGCCGTGGTGATCCCGTCGTCCTCGGCGGCGATGACGAGGTCGTAACCATCGTCGGCGAAGCGCTTGGCCAGCTCGAATCCGATGCCGCTGGACGCGCCGGTCACAAGCGCGAGTTTCTTGTTTTCAGCCATTCCCGGCGGCTACCCGCGACGCCGTCGGCGAAACCGTATCGGCCGGCCCACCCCGGTGGGGCAGCGGCTTCAGTTGCCGGTAGCGGTGCGGAACAGTTTGGAGTAGATGCCGTTCTCCGGGTGGAAGAATCTCGGACCCACAACGTCCCACTCGGCTCCGCCGCGGTACGGACCGCGCCGACCTACACTGCAAGCTGTGGCGGGACTGGTGCAGCGCTACCTCGACCGCATCTGGCGCGAGCACGTGGGCTGTGACGACGGACAGCTGGCCGACTACATCCCCGAACTGGCCGACGTCGATCCGGACGGATTCGGCCTGGCGCTGTCGTCGTCGGACGGATTCATCTACGAGACCGGCGATGCAGCGGTGGAGTTCACCATCCAGTCGATCTCCAAGCCGTTCACCTATGCACTCGCGCTCGAGATGGTCGGCCCCGAGGTCGTGGACGCCTCGATCGGCGTCGAGCCGTCCGGGGAGGCCTTCAACGAGATCAGCGTCGACCCCCTGTCCAAGACGCCGAAGAATCCGATGATCAATGCCGGCGCGATCGCCGCTGTCTCGCTGATCCCGGCATCCTCACCCGAAGAGCGGTTCGCGCTGATCCGCGACTGCTATTCGGCGTTCGCCGGCCGGCAGCTCGAGATGGACGAGCAGGTGTACGCCTCGGAAAAGGCCACCGGCAGCCGCAACCGGGCCATCGGCTACATGCTGCAGAGCTTCGGAGTGCTCGACGACGACCCCGACGCGGTGCTCGACGTGTACTACCGGCAGTGCTCGCTGCGTGTCACCGCCACCGACCTGGCCAAGATGGGCGCCACCCTGGCGCGCGGCGGCGTCAACCCGCAGACCGGCCGCCGGGTCAGCAACGCGGCGGTGGTCAAGCGCACCCTGGCCGTCATGGTCACCTGCGGCATGTATGACGGGGCCGGCGACTGGGTCAGCGCCGCCGGCATGCCGGCCAAGAGCGGCGTCGGCGGAGGAATCGTCGCGGTGTTGCCCGGCCAGCTGGGTATCGGCGTGTACTCACCGCGCCTGGACGCCAAAGGCAACAGCGTGCGTGGGGTCCGGGTGTGTCGCAGCCTGTCCGAACAGCTCGGTCTGCATTTCCTGACGGTGGCGAGGGACTCGCGGGCGACGCTGCGCGCGGTGTACGACCCAGAGCCCGGTATCCGGGTCTACGAGGCACACGGTGATCTGCTGTTCAGCGGCGCAGAACAGGTGATCAGGGTCGCCGACCGCGAACGTGACGGTTTCCAGGTCGCCATCCTCGACGTCTCCCGGATCGACGACATCGACGACGCAGCCCGCGCGCTGCTCTCCGGGATGGCCGACGAGCTGCGCTCGGACGGCAAGGCCGGGTTCGTCGTCGACCCCGACCGGTCGGTGATCCGCGCTGACTCCGACCTCGACGCCAGTCGCTTCGCGTCCGTGGCCGACGCCGTCGACGCCGCGCGGCTGTGGTTGGACACCGCCCGACGCGGCAGGTGAGTTCAGGTTCCTCGACGTACCGGTGGCAGCCGGCTGGCGATCTGATCGACCATCGATTCGAGCTCGGCCAGCCGTGCCGGTATCCGTTCCGGTGCCCACGCCAGCGCGATCTCGGCTGGCGCCCAGGTGCTTTCGTCCACCGGGATCAGTCTGAACTCCGGTGGCGAGAAGATCTTGCCGATGAACGAATCCGGCGCGTAGCTGACCACCGCCACCAGATGCCGGTTGAACACCTGGCTCGCCATCTCGACCTCGCCGCCGCGCTGGTTGGTGGTGCGCACGATGCGGTGCACACCCCTGCGGTTGAGCCCGCGGGTCAGCCCCGCCAGCACCACCGGGTTGGGCCGGGCGAAGTCGATCGCCACCTCACGTTCGCGCAGCTCCTCGATCGAGACTGCCTCCCGCTCCGCCAGCGGGTCGTCGAAGCGCACCGCGATGGCGCCCTGGTACCGGGCGATCACCCGGTGGCGCAGCCGCGGGTCGGGGGCAGGGAGATGGATCAGGCCCAACTCGGCGTGCCCGGCGATGAGCTTGGCGGTGACCTCGGCCGCCGATCCGGGCACCGTGAACTCCACGGGCGCCAAGTCGGTGACCACCGCCTCGAGCTCAGCGAGCAGATCCGACGGCGCGTAGGCAGTGGCGCTGACCCGAACCGGGGCGGGCCCCCGGCGACCCTGCGCCGCCACCGCTTTGAATTCCTCGACCTGCGCCAGCACCTCGCGTGCCGGTCCCAGCAGCCGTTGCCCCAGCGGGGTGAGACGGACCTCGTGGTAGCCGCGTTCGAACAGCGGGCCGCCGAGCTCTTTCTCGAGGAGTTTGATCTGCTTGCTCAGCGGGGGCGGCGTGATCATCAACTTTTCGGCGGCCCGCTTGAAGTGGAGTTCCTCGGCGACAGCGACGAAATATCTGAGCCTGGTGAAGTCGATGTCCATTCCTGCCGCATCTCGAACCCGGTGGCCGGGGCCACCGGCGCATGTACGGAAATGCTACGAGATCACCGCCGCCCGGCGGTCGGCGTTACGCCGGGGCGGGCGGTTGCGCAGTCTCCAGCACTCCGCGAGCATGCAGCTCGTCGATCTGTCTGTCGTCGAGACCGAGCAGCTCGGCGGCGATCTCGGCGGTGTGCTCACCGAGCAGCGGGGCCTGTCCCAGCGGCGGGTCGGCGACGTGGTCGGAGTGAATCTGGACGTTCTCCAGCGTGAACGGGTCCTCGGCGTGCGGGTGCAGCTCCTCGCGGAACGCGCGCCGCTGGACGTAGTGATCCCACTCGGGCACTTCCGGGGGGCGCAGAACGGCGCCCGCCGGCACGCCTGCGGCCTGCAGCCGGTCCATGGCCGCCATCCGGCAGCGCTGCGCGGTCCAGGCGCGCAGCGCCTCCTCGATCGCGTCGTCGTCCCCGGTGAAGCCGATCACCTCGCGCAGCGCGCGCAGGTCCAAGTCGTCACGCACCGTGACGGCGATCCACTCGTCGTCGCCCCGCGCGGGAAACAGGCCCCACGGGCCCGGGCGGCCCGGCTCCGTGCGGACGTGCCCGGCACGTTGCAGCGCATCCGCGGCGATGTCGGCAGCCAAATGGCTGAGCATGACCTCGGCCTGCGAGATGCTCGCGGCGCCACCGGTGCCGGTGCGTTCCCGACGCAGCAGCAGCGCGATCGCGCACAGTGCTCCGATGCGCGCCGAGACATGGTCGGGGTAGACCGTCACGGTGTCACAGAACGTCTCCGGCTCACCGGGATACACCCAGAGGTTGGTGAATCCCGCCGCGGCACGCACCAACGGTCCGTAGCCCAGGCGCTTGGCCCACGGACCTGTGGGGCCGAACGCCGAGCTGTCGACCACCACCAGGCCGGGGTTGATCTGGTGCAGCGTCGCGTGGTCCATGCCGAGTGCTTCGGCCACCCCCGGCTTGAAGTTGGTCAGGACCACGTCGCAGGTGCGTGCCAACCGGTGCGCCAGCTCCCGTCCTTCGGGATCGGACAGGTCGATGCCGATCGACCGTTTGTTGCGGTGGCCCGCGGCGTACGGCTGGCTCATCGAGGTCAGCCGGCCGACACGCAGACCGTCGGGGTGCGAGGAGTGCTCGATCTTGACCACGTCGGCACCCAGGTCCCCGAACAGTCGCCCGGTGTCGGCACCGACCACGATCACACCCAGATCGAGGACGCGGATCCCCTCCAGCGGGCGTCCCTCGCCGCGGCGCGGCCGACTCGCCAGTAGCGGCGCCGCGGTGAGGCGCTCAGCCACACCGTGGCGCGACGGTCCGACGTTCACCGCGCTCGCGCGGTGCCCGTCGATCTCACCGACCCCCGCCGGAACCGGTGCCCTCACACCGGGGGCCAGGTCGGCTTGGACGAAGAAGCCGCGCGCGCGGAAGTGCTCGGCATTGAGCGCTTCGGACAGCGTCAGCACCGCCGCGGTGGGGACTCCGTGAGCCTGGCCGCGCGCTTCCAGCTCGGCGCGGGTCTTGTCGGCGCAGAACCGCTCGATGGCCTCGAGCAGCTGCGGCGAGTGGAATCGCTTGCCCAACTTGTCGAACGAGGGATCGGCGAACTCCGCGGGGCTGCCCAGCAGCGAGAACATGCCGCGCCACTGCCGTTTCGACAGGATGCAGATGCGAACGTGGCCGTCCTTGCAGGCGACGATGGGGTAGCGCTGCCGTTCGGCGTTCCAGTCGCGGAGCTGGCTGGTGATCGCCACGCCCGCCGATGCGCTTCCCGCGGTGCCGAACGGCGGGTCGAGGGCCTGCATCGCGCCGTCGAGCACCGAGAAATCGATGAGATCGCCCTCCCCGCTGCGTAGCCGGTCGGCGAAGACGCTGAGCGTGGTGACCGCGGCTTGGGCGGCGGCCACCTGGTAGGGCAGGTCGGCGGGGGGAATCAAGGGTTCCCGGCCGGGGATGCCCGAACGCGACAGCTCGCTGGTCAGAGCGTGCAGCACGGGTCCGGTGGCCTGCCAGGCCCGCTGGTCGGTGTCCCGGCCGAAGTCGCTGATCGACAGGATCACCAGATTCGGATACCGGGACCGGATGTCGCGAACCGACAGCATCGCCTCGGCCGAGGACCCGGGCCGGGTGTTCTCGATGAAGATGTCGGTGCCGGCCAGTAGTTCGGTGAATCGCACGTCACCGGTCGAGGTCGAGGGGTCGACCTCGATACCGGCCATCCCGTGCCGGTTGATCGCCGTGGCCACGGGCACCGAATCGACGTGCGGCCCGACCGGTTCGTCGGCGGTGACGCCGCGCAACCGCACGACAGTGACCTCGGCGCCCAGGTCGGCGAGCAGACGGCCGACGGCTGTCATCGGACCCGAACACGAATCGAGGACGCGGACACCCGCCAGGGGCGGGTCGTAGGCGCCGCGTGCGGTGGGTGCGGGCATCACACTCAGCTCCGGCGTGCCTGACGGAACGGGATGTCGCGGTCGACCTCCGGTTCCCTGGGCAACCCGAGCACACGCTCACCGATGATGTTTCGCTGGATCTGGTCGGTACCCCCACCGATCGAGGTGAAGAACGCGTTGAGCGTCAGGAAGTTGACGTCGTCGGCCACCGGGTTCTCCGGACCGGCCAGCAGTGCCCGGGCGCCGATCAACTGAGACTTCACCGCGGCTTCGGTGTGCAGGATCTTCGACATGGCGAGCTTGCCCAAGGACATCAGGGAACTCGACGTGCCCTGGGCGGCAGCGGCTTTGGCGCGGGCGTTGGTGAGCTTGTTCAGCTCGCGCATCGCCAGGACAGAGGCGAGCTGATGGCGCATCGCCGGGTCGTCGAGCCTGCCCTGCTCGCGGGCGAGTTCGAGCAGACTGTCGGCGCGGCTGTTTCGGGATCCCCGGCCGGTGTCGCCCATGATGGAGCGCTCGTATGCCAGCGCGGTCTGCAGCGCGCGCCAGCCGTTGCCCTCCCCACCGAGCAGATAGGTGTCGGGCACGGTGGCGTCGCTGAGGAACACTTCGTTGAAATGCGCTTCGCCGGTGATCTGCACCAGCGGCCGCACCTCGATGCCGGCCTGCTTCATCGGCAGGATGAACAGGCTCAAGCCCTTGTGTTTGGGCACATCCCAGTCGGTGCGGGCCAGCAGCAGCGCGTAGTCGGCGGTCTGCGCGCCCGATGTCCACACCTTCTGACCGTTGACGATCCAGTGGTCGGCGTGCCGCACCGCAGTTGTTCGCACAGCGGCCAGGTCCGAACCCGCACCGGGCTCGGAGTAGAGCAGACAGGTGCGCGACCGCTCGACGAGGAAGTCGCGCAGCAGGTCGTCCTTGAGCGTGGCGGTGCCGAGCGCGAACGTCGTGTTGGCGGCGATGTTGTACTTGTCCTGACGCGAACCCGGCGCCTTGGCGGCGGCGAACTCCTGCGCGATGACGTTGGCCAGGTCGGCCGGGTATCCGCGGCCGAACCAGTCGGGTGGGTAGGTCGGCACGGCGAATCCGGCGTCGAGCACCTTCTCCAGCCAGGCGATGCGTTCGGGGGATGACGTCCAGGGATCGACGCTGCGAGGCAGTGAAGTCCAGTTGTCGCGCAACCAGTTCCGGACTTCAGAGCGCAACTGGTCGGCGGTGGGTAGCGCGGGCAGGGAGCCGTCGGACACGTCAGGCACCTTTCGAGATGAGGTAGCGCTCGCGGTGCAGGCGCGGACCGCCGAACAGCTGCAGCCCGGTCCGGGCCCGGCGCAGGAACAGATGGGCGGGGTGTTCCCAGGTGAAGCCGATTCCGCCGTGCATCTGGATGGCCTGCATCGCGACGGTGTCGTACGTCTCTGCGCAGACGAATCCGGCCAGCGCTATGGGGCCCTCAGCTGTCCGGATGTCCGTGGACACGGCGCGGGCGGCATGCTGCGCAGCCGAGGTCGCCGACTCGACCTCCAGGAGCAGATCGGCGGCCATGTGTTTGAGCGCCTGGAAGCTGCCGATCGGGCGGCCGAACTGGATTCGGGTCTTCAGATACTCGACGGTCACGTCGAAGATCCGCCGAGCACCGCCGACCTGTTCGGCAGCGCCGGCAAGGACAGCGTGGTCCAGCGCTGTCTGCACGGCCTCCCACCCGGCGGTGCCGATCCGGCGCGCGGGTGTCGAGGAGAAGGTGAAGGTCGACAAAGGTGTGGTGGGGTCGAAAACTGTTGCCGCGGTGCGGTGGAACCCGGCGGCATCCGGCGCCACCTCGAACACCCCGATGTGCTCCGCGGTGCGCGCGACGACGAGGATCACGTCGGCGATCTGTCCCCAGGTGACGTAGTGCGCGGTGCCGGTGAGCGTGCCGTCGGCGTCGGCGCGTACCCCGATTCCGGCTGGGGTCCAGGTGCCGGATTCTCCGGTCACGGCGACCGTACCGATGGCGGTGCCGTCGGCGAGCGCGGGCAGCAGCCGCTGACGGTCGTCCTCGGAGCCGGCCGCGGCGAGCAGCGTCACGGTGAGCACGGCGCTGGAGATGAACGGGGCAGGCAGCAGCGCCCTTCCGGTTTCCTCGGCGACCGCCTCCAGTTCCAGCGCGCCGAACCCCATCCCGCCGTAGCGCTCGTCGACGAGCATGCCCGGCACGCCCTGGTTCGCCAACTGAGTCCACAGGTCGCGGTCGTATCCGTCGTCGGTGGCGATGACCCGCCGCAGGTCGGCTTCGGTGCACCGCCGGTCCAGCAGCTCACCGACCGCCGCGCGCAGATCCGACCGCTCGGCCGCAGTGATCGTCATGTCTCAAACCGCCTCTCTGGCCCGGCCTCCTATGCTCGGTGGTCGCGCTGCCGGTGTCCATCACCGATCCGGACATCGGCGGATTTCCCGCTGGGACATGAGAAGTGTCGGGCCGGCCTGCCTGTCACGGTTCAGCCGGGACGGCCAGCTCGGTCGGCTCGCGGTATCCACGCAGCGTCACCGTCTCGCCCTCACACCAGCGCGAGCGTTCTGCTTCGGTCGCGTTGGCGACCGTCTCGGCGGAGGCGACCAGCCGCTGCGGGAAGTCCTTGGCCAGTTCGCACAGCCGGGCCGCTTCGTTGACCGGCTCACCGATCACGGTGTACTCGAAGCGTTCCTGGGCGCCGACGTTGCCGGCCAGCACCGTGCCGGCGGCGACACCGATCCCGGCCTCACACTCCGGGACTTCCTCGCGCAATCTGCGGCTGATCTGCCTGGCCGCGGCCAGTGATTCGTCCTCGGGGTGCTCCAGTGACACCGGAGCGCCGAACACGGCCAGCACCGCGTCGCCCTCGAACTTGTTCACCAGACCGTGGTGGCGGTCCACTTCCTCGACGATCACCGCGAAGAACCTGTTCAGCAATTCGACGACCTCGCCGGCGGGCCGACTGGTCACCAGCTTCGTCGAGCCGATGATGTCGACGAAAACGACTGCCGCGTAGCGGTCCTCACCGCCCAGTTCCGGTCGCTCCTTCTCCGCCAGTGCGGCGACCTCGCGGCCGACGTGTCGACCGAACAGGTCGCGGACCCGTTCGCGCTCCCGTAGGCCGGCCGCCATCGAGTTGAAACCCCGCTGCAGCTGGCCGAGTTCGGTGCCGTCGAAGACGACGACGTTGGTCTCCAGATCGCCACGCTCGACCTGGTTCATCCCCGATCGGACCACTCGGACGGGCGTGACCGTCAACCAGGCCAGGATCCACATCAGGATCGCGCCGAACACCAGCGCGAAGGCCGCCAGGATCATCACCGCGACGGTGAACTGCGTCGGGGTCAGATTGCGTTGGATCAGCGTGATCAGTGCCGCCAGGAAGATGCCGAGCACCGGCACGCCGGAGCCCAGCGCCCAGACCAGCATCGTGCGGCCCATCAGTCCTTCGGCGAACCGCCGGGGAGGGCGGCCCGCCTCGAGCGCCTGGGCGGCCACCGGACGCAATGCGAACTCGGTGAACAGGTAACAGCTGGCGGAGACGACGATGCCCGGGAAACTGACTCCCAGAAGCCATTTGGGGATGTAGTCGGTGTCGTGCCAGCCGTAGAGCGCGGTGAGCACCACGGTGCCGAGGCCCCACAGGACCAGCAGCACACGGGTCAGCCGCCACGGGGCCAGGAAGGTGTTGTACTGGTCCTCGGCGGTGGGCGGGCGCTCCTCGACCGCCCAGCGCACGTTGTTCATCACCCTGCGGGTGGCCCAGAACACCCCGACCACCAACGCGGTCGCCAGGTACACCGGCACGACGATGAACGAGATCCAGGCGACGTCGGGGGCGAACACATTGGGGATCGGGAACGCCACGGTGATCACCAGCGTGGCGACACCCATCCCGATCAGGTTCGCCACGACGACGAAGGTGGTCAGGATGATCTGGATCCGCACCCGTCGCCGGCGTTGGCTCTCCGAGACCCGGCCCAGGATCCACGACCCGTACTCCGGGGTCGACGCCACTCGCGGGCTCTGGTTGGTCACACGTTCCAACACGCGGCCGAGACGCTGTGCCGCTGTCTTGTTGCCCGTCATGGTGGCGTCAGCCTAACCACCACCCGTGGCGTTTAAGGTGGATCGGTGCGTCTCGTGATCGCCCAGTGCACCGTGGACTACGTCGGCCGGCTCACCGCGCACCTGCCCTCGGCGCGGCGTCTGCTGCTGTTCAAAGCCGACGGTTCGGTGAGCGTGCACGCCGACGACCGTGCCTACAAGCCCTTGAACTGGATGAGCCCGCCCTGCTGGGTGGTCGAGGATCCCGACGGTGAATCGCCGGTCTGGGTCGTGGAGAACAAGGCCGGCGAACAGTTGCGCATCACCGTCGAGGAGATCGAGCACGATTCCAGCCATGAGCTCGGGGTCGACCCGGGGCTGGTCAAGGACGGGGTGGAGGCGCACCTGCAGGCGCTGCTGGCCGAACACGTCGAACTGCTCGGCGCCGGGTACACGCTGGTGCGTCGCGAGTACATGACCCCGATCGGGCCGGTGGACCTGCTGTGCCGCGACGAGCAGGGCAGGTCGGTGGCGGTGGAGATCAAGCGCCGCGGTGAGATCGACGGTGTCGAACAACTGACCCGCTATCTCGAGCTGCTCAACCGCGACACCGTGCTGGCGCCGGTGGCGGGGGTGTTCGCCGCCCAGCAGATCAAGCCGCAGGCCCGCACGCTGGCCACCGACCGCGGCATCCGTTGCCTGACGCTGGACTACGACCAGATGCGCGGCATGGACAGCGACGAGTACCGGTTGTTCTGATGGCCCGGCGACGGCGGGCGGGCGGTGCGGGGCGCAGGAGCGGACAGCCTGCTCCCGGGCAGGTTCGGTTCCCGTCGTCGCGCCGCGTCGAACAGGGCGCCGACGGCCATGACTACGAGGTGCGCTCAGTCGCTGCGGCGCGTGCGGTGAAGGTCTACCGATGTCCGGGCTGCGATCACGAGATCAAGCCGTCAACCGCGCACGTCGTGGTGTGGCCGGCGACGGACGCGGCGGGCGTCGAGGACCGGCGGCACTGGCACACATCGTGCTGGGCCAACCGCGCGAACCGCGGTCCCACCCGGAGGTGGTCGTGAGACCCCGGTGTTGACCTGAGGGTGTCTGGTCGGGTCCGCAGTCCTCGGTGGACTCAGTGATCGTCGGCGGCGGGTTCGACCAGTTCGATCAGCACCCCGCCGGCATCCTTGGGATGGACGAAGTTGATGCGGGAGTTCGCGGTGCCGCGGCGCGGTGCGTCGTAGAGCAGCCGAACACCCTGCTCGCGCAACCTCTCGGTGAGTGCATCGATGTCACTGACCCGGTAGGCCAGCTGCTGCAGACCGGGACCGCGCTTGTCGATGAACTTCGCGATCGTCGACGACTCGTCGATCGGCGACATCAGCTGCACCTGCGCGCTGCCCTTCGGAGCGCCGCGTACGGACAGCATCGCCTCGCGGACGCCCTGCTCCTCGTTGATCTCCTCGTGCAGCACGATCATGCCCAGATGATCGTGATACCACTTGATGGCCACGTCCAGGTCAGGCACGGCGATGCCGACGTGATCGATGGCGGTGACCAGCGCGGTGGCCAGCACAGGACGGGCGTCAGTCTGCTCGGCGGTCATAACGCAAAGGTAACCTAATCAGATCGGTTTCGAATAGCTCGGGTGCAGTGGATAGCCTGTCAGGCGGTCCGTGAAACGCAGTTGGAGGTAGTCATGACGACGTCGGTGATTGTTGCTGGAGCCCGGACGCCGGTGGGCAAGCTGATGGGGTCACTGAAGGACTTCTCCGGCAGCGACCTGGGTGCGGTGGCCATCGCCGGTGCGTTGGACAAAGCACAGGTGCCCGCCTCGGCGGTGGAGTACGTGATCATGGGCCAGGTGTTGACCGCCGGCGCCGGGCAGATGCCCGCGCGCCAGGCCGCGGTGGCCGCCGGCATCGGCTGGGATGTCGCCTCGCTGACGATCAACAAGATGTGTCTGTCGGGCATCGACGCGATCGCGCTCGCCGATCAGCTGATCCGCGCGGGTGAGTTCGACGTCGTCGTCGCCGGCGGACAGGAGTCCATGACCCAGGCCCCGCACCTGTTGATGAACAGCCGCTCCGGCTACAAGTACGGCGATGTGACCGCGCTGGACCACATGGCCTACGACGGTCTGCACGACGTGTTCACCGACCAGCCGATGGGTGCGCTGACCGAACAGCGCAATGACACCGACCGGTTCACCCGTGCCCAGCAGGACGAGTTCGCCGCGTCGTCGCACCAGAAGGCCGCCCGCGCCTGGAAGGACGGGGTGTTCGCCGATGAGGTGGTGCCGGTGAAGATCCCGCAGCGCAAGGGCGATCCGGTGGAGTTCACCGAGGACGAGGGCGTTCGCGCCGACACCACCGCGGAGTCGCTGTCCGGCCTGCGCCCGGCGTTCCGCAAGGACGGCACCATCACCGCGGGCTCGGCATCCCAGATCTCCGACGGCGCCTGCGCGGTCGTGGTGATGAACAAGGCCAAGGCCGAGGAGATGGGCGTGGCGTGGCTGTGTGAGATCGGCGCCCACGGGGTCGTCGCCGGTCCGGACTCCACGCTGCAGAGCCAGCCCGCCAACGCGATCAAGAAGGCGATCGCCAAGGAAGGCATCTCGGTCGACGATCTCGACGTCATCGAGATCAACGAGGCGTTCGCCGCGGTCGCGCTGGCCTCGACCAAGGAACTGGGCCTCGACGAGGCCACGGTCGAGGCGAAGGTCAACACCAACGGTGGAGCCATCGCGATCGGGCATCCGATCGGGATGTCGGGCGCACGCATCACGCTGCACGCCGCGCTGGAGCTGGCGCGGAAGGGCTCCGGGTATGCCGTCGCCGCGCTGTGCGGCGCCGGTGGCCAGGGCGACGCGCTGGTGCTCCGCCGGCCCTGAACAGGGCGCATGATCAACGACGCAATGTAGTAGCTGACGGCATCGTCGGGCACAATGGCGGCCATGGCGAACCAATCAAGCGCTTACGACCTCCGCAGTGCGGCGGGGTGGTTCCGGCTGATCGCGTTGGCGGAGGCGGCCAGCTGGATCGGCCTGCTGATCGGGATGTACTTCAAATACCTCGGCTCACCACAGACCGAGATCGGCGTGAAGGTGTTCGGGCCCATCCACGGAGGTGTCTTCGTGGCGTTCCTGGTGGCCGCCGTGGTCGTCGGGCTGTCGCACCGCTGGACCGCGGTGACATGGTTGCTGGCGTTGCTGGGCAGCATCGTGCCATTGGGCAGTGTGATCTTCCTCATATGGGCCGATCGGACCGGCCGGATCGGGGCTTCGACGGCGGCGGCGGGTGTGGCGCAGCCGGGTCGGACGGTCCCCGAAACGACGTGACACACTTGAACCCGTGACTCGTCCTGGACCCCGAATCTCGCCTGCCATGGCGGGCGCAGTGGATCTGTCGGCACTCAAACAGCGGGCGGCGACGACCGAGGGCGCCGCATCCGATCCGCCCGCGGGCCCCGGCGGAGTGGAGATCACCGAGGCCAACCTGGAAGCCGAGGTGCTGGTCCGCTCCAACGAGGTTCCGGTGGTCGTGCTGCTGTGGTCCCCGCGCAGCGACGCCAGTGTCCAGCTCGGCGACGTCCTGGCGGGCCTGTCCGCGCAGGACGGGCCGAAGTGGGCGTTGACCACCGTCAATGTCGACACGGTGCCCCGGGTCGCCCAGATGTTCGGCGTGCAGGCCATCCCGACCGTCGTGGCGCTGGCCGCCGGACAGCCGCTGTCCAGCTTCCAGGGGATGCAACCGCCCGAGCAGCTCCGCCGCTGGGTCGATTCACTGCTCGAGGCCACCGCGGGCAAGCTGAGCGGCACCGGTGACGCCGAGGCTCCCGAACAGGTCGATCCCGAAGTGGAACAGGCGCGGACGTTCCTCGACAGCGGCGACTTCGACGCCGCCCGAAGCGCCTATCAGAAGATCCTGGACGCCAACCCGAATCATGCCGAGGCCAAGGGCGCGGTCCGCCAGATCGCCTTCCTGCAGCGCGCCACCGCCCATCGGCGCGACGCCGTCGCGGTGGCCGACGCGGCCCCCGAGGACATCGCCGCGGCGTTCGCCGCGGCCGACGTCGAGATCCTCGAACAGCACGTCGAGGCGGCGTTCGCCCGGCTGACCGGTCTGGTCAAACGCACGACGGGAGACGACCGAACCGCGGTGCGCACCCGGCTGATCGAATTGTTCGATCTGTTCGATCCCGCCGACCCCGCGGTGATCGCCGGGCGGCGCGACCTGGCCAGCGCGCTGTACTGACCCCGCAGGAGACGCGAGGCGACGCGCACACCCAGAACGCCGCAGACCCAGAACGCCCGAGTCTGCTGGGAGATCGCCTCATAGGGTCAGATGGCGATCTGCCCGCAGACTCGGCGCGTGGCTTAGGGCGCTGACTCGGCGCGTGGCTTAGGGCGCTGACTCGGGTTCGAACCACAACGCCGACAGCGGCGGCAGCGTCATCACCGCCGAGGCAGGCCGGCCATGCCACGGTTCGTCAGTGGCCTCGACCGCACCGTAGTTCCCGATCCCGGAGCCGTGATAGGTGTCCGAATCGGTGTTGAGCACCTCGCGCCATGTGCCGGCGTGCGGCAGTCCCAGCCGATAGCGGGCATGTTCGGAGCCGGAGAAGTTGAACACGCACGCCATCATCGAGCCGTCGTCGCCGAAGCGCAGGAAGCTCAGCACATTGTTGGCCGAGTCGTTCGCGTCGATCCAGGAGTACCCCTCGGGTTGTGTGTCCCGGGACCACAGCGCCCGTCGGGTGCGGTAGATCTCGTTGGCATCGGTCAGCAGCCGCAGAATGCCGTCGGAGAACCCGTGCTCGTCGAGCTGGAACCAGTCCACGCCGCGTTCCTCGGACCACTCCGCTCGCTGTCCGAACTCCTGCCCCATGAACAGCAGCTGTTTGCCCGGATGCGCCCACTGGTAGGCCAGGAAACTGCGGATCCCGGCGGCCTTCATGTGGTCGTTGCCGGGCATGCGCCCCCACAACGTGCCCTTGCCGTGCACCACCTCGTCGTGGCTGATCGGCAGGACGTAATTCTCGCTGAACGCGTAGAGCATCGAGAACGTCATCTCGTGATGGTGATAGGTCCGGTAGATCGGGTCACGCTTGATGAACTCCAGCGTGTCGTTCATCCAGCCCATGTTCCATTTCATCGAGAAGCCCAGCCCGCCGAGGTTCGTCGGGCGGGTCACGCCCGGCCACGACGTGGACTCCTCGGCGATCGTGACGATGCCGGGGCTGATCTTGTGCACCGTCGCGTTCATCTCCTGCAGGAACTGGACCGCCTCGAGGTTCTCCCGGCCCCCGTACTGGTTCGGCGTCCAGCCACCTTCCGGACGCGAGTAGTCCAGATAGAGCATCGATGCGACCGCATCCACCCGCAGGCCGTCGACGTGGAACTCCTGCAGCCAGTACAGCGCGTTGGCGACCAGGAAGTTGCGGACCTCGGTGCGGCCGAAGTCGAACACGTAGGTGCCCCAGTCGAGTTGCTCGCCGCGGCGCGGATCGGCGTGCTCGTAGAGCGGGGTGCCGTCGAATCTGCCCAGCGCCCACGCGTCCTTGGGGAAGTGCGCGGGCACCCAGTCGACGATCACACCGATACCGGCCCGGTGCAGCGTGTCGACCAGGTGGCGGAACTCGTCGGGTGATCCGAACCGTGACGACGGCGCGTAGTACGACGTGACCTGATAGCCCCAGGACCCGCCGAACGGGTGCTCGGCCACCGGAAGCATCTCGACGTGGGTGAAGCCGTGCTCGACCACATAGTCGGTGAGCTCCTCGGCCAGTTCGGTGTAGCTCAGCCCAGGCCGCCACGACCCGAGGTGCACCTCATAGGTGCTCATCGGCTCGAAGACCGCGTTGCGCAGCGCCCGTTGAGCCATCCAGTCCTCGTCGGCCCAGGTGTAGTCGCTCTGGAACACCCGCGACGCGGTCTGCGGGGGCACCTCGGTGGCGAAGGCCATCGGGTCGGCCCGCTCGGTCACCGCGCCGTCGGCGCCGTGGATACGCAGCTTGTACAGCCCGTCTTCGGGGAAGCCGGGCCAGAACAGCTCCCAGACGCCGGTGGAACCCAACACGCGCATCTGCGCCTCGTTGCCCCAGTGATTGAAGTCGCCGATCACGCTGACGCCCTTGGCATTGGGCGCCCACACGGCGAACGACACACCGGTGACCTCACCGTCGGGGGTCGTGAAGCTCCGGGGGTGTGCGCCCAGCGCCTCCCAGAGCCGCTCGTGGCGACCCTCGGCGAACAGGTGCAGGTCGATTTCGCCCAGGGTCGGCAGGAACCGGTAGGCGTCGGCAACGGTGTGGACGAACGCCGACTCGTCCTCGGAGTAGCTGATCTCGAGGCGGTAGTCGACGAGGTCGGTGAACGGCACCGCGACGGCGAACAGCCCGGCCTCGATGTGGGTCAGCGGATGGCGGGCGCCGCCGATCACCGCGTTCATCTTCACCGCGTGGGGGCGGTACACCCGGATCACGGTGTGGTCGTCGTATTCGTGGGCGCCGAGCACCGAGTGGGGGTCGTGGTGCTCACCGGCCAGCAACCGGTTCAGGTCGGCGGTGTGCGGCCGCAGATGCGGACTGTCGATGTGGTTCGTCAGGTTGGACGCGTTGGTCATATCGTCACTCCCTACGCAGCAGGTTCATTCGTTGGTCGGCGGGAACATGGGGCATGTTGAGCACGTGCGCCACGGCGCGGGCTGGCTCGAGTCGCACATAGTTGCTCTGGCCCCACTGGTATTCCTCTCCGGTGATCTCGTCACGCACCCAGAACCGGTCCTGCTGTTCCATTCCCAATGCGCCCATGTCCAACCACAAAGTGCCGTCTTCGGTGCCGAACGCGTTGAGTGTCACCACGACGAGCACCTGGTCACCGGTGTCCGGGTCGAACTTGCTGTATGCCAGCAGTGCGTCGTTGTCGATGTGGTGGAACGTGATGGTGCGCAACTGGTGCAGAGCCGGATGCACCCGGCGGATCTCGTTGAGCCGGGTGATGAACGGTTCCAGTGACTCGCCGTCGGCCAGCGCAGCGTCGAAATCGCGCGGCCTCAGCTCGTATTTCTCGGAGTTGAGGTACTCCTCGCTGCCCTCGCGCACCGCACGGTGCTCGAACAGCTCGTAGCCCGAGTACATGCCCCACGTCGGGCTCATCGTCGCGGCCATGACGGCGCGAATGGCGAACATTCCGGGGCCGCCGTGCTGCAGGCTCTCGTGCAGGATGTCGGGCGTGTTCGTCCACAGGCTCTGCCTGCTGTAGTCGGCGTGCTCGGCGATCGATTCGGCGAACTCGGTGAGCTCCCACTTGGCCGTGCGCCAGGTGAAATAGGTGTAGGACTGGGTGAAGCCCAGCTTGGCCAACCCGAACAGGCGCGCCGGGCGGGTGAACGCCTCGGCCAGGAACAACACGTCGGGGTCGGTGTTCTTGACCTCCCCGATCAGCCAGGCCCAGAAGTTCGGCGGCTTGGTGTGCGGGTTGTCGACACGGAACACCTTGACCCCGTGGGAAACCCAGTACCGGACCACCCGCAGCACCTCCTCGTAGAGGCCGGCGGGATCGTTGTCGAAGTTGAGCGGGTAGATGTCCTGGTACTTCTTGGGCGGATTCTCCGCGTAGGCGATGGTGCCGTCGGGAAGCACCGTGAACCACTCGGGGTGCTCACGCGCCCACGGGTGGTCGGGGGCGCACTGCAGCGCCAGGTCCAGTGCCACCTCCAGGCCCTCGCCGCGGGCGGCGGCGACGAATTCGTCGAAATCCTCGATGGTGCCCAGGTCGGGGTGCACGGCGTCATGGCCGCCCTCATCGCTGCCGATCGCCCAGGGCGATCCCACGTCGGCGGGACCGGCGGTGACGCTGTTGTTGCGGCCCTTGCGGTGCACCTTGCCGATCGGGTGGATGGGTGGCAGATAGACGATGTCGAAGCCCATCCGCGAGACACGCGGCAGCGCCTTGGCGGCAGTGGCGAACGTTCCGTGCACGGGATGCCCGGAACTGTCCCAGCCGCCGGTCGAGCGGGGGAACAGCTCGTACCACGAACTGAACCGGGCCAGGGGCCGATCCACCCACACGCCGTGCTGCTCGCCGCGGGTGACCAGTTCGCGCAGCGGGTACTGGTCGACGAGTTCGGTCACCTCCGGCGCCAGCGCCGGACCGGCCCGCCAGAACGGGTCGCCGGGCTCGCGTAGCCGCTCGGCCGCCAGGATCAGGGGATAGCGGTCCTGCCGGGGCACCCCGGTCGCGGCCCGCTCCAGCAGCCGCGCGCCCACCCTCAGGTCGTTGTCCAGCTCGCCCTCACTCTGGCCGGCGTCGAGCTTGGCGATGACGTGGCTCCGCCATGTCGCGATGGGGTCGCCCCAGCCGTCCACCCGGTAGGTCCACAGACCGACGGCATCGGGGGTGAACTGGCCGTGGAACACGTCCGGAGTGCGCCCCGTCGCCATCGGGTACGTGGTGGGACGTATCCGGGACGCCGGCGTCACCACCTCGTCGATCGGCACGGCCTGCGGCCGGGCCAATCCCGCCGGCTCCTCGGCGAGCGGGGGATAGCCGGGTCCGTGATACCGGACCACCAGCGTCGCGGCGACCGCATCGTGTCCTTCCCGCCACACCGTCGCGGTCACCGGCACCACCTCGCCGACCACCGCTTTGGCGGGGAAACGCCCACCGGACACCACAGGTGCAACGTCATCGATCTCGATACGGCCCGCGGTCACTGATCCGTTTCCTCCCAGTTCCTGCCGTGGCGCACAACCAGCGCAACCCTGCGCGGCGTGTCGTCGTCGTCCGGTTCGTCGTCGACCGGTTCGTTCACAGATCCCTCAACAGCCCTCTCGCGCCTATACCCACCGTAGTGCGCAGCTCAATCACGCGGAGGGCGAAGCGGGAGCTGCCGATGACCCGATCGGCGGCGGCCGCGGGACGCATGGCGGGTTTGCCGGTCGCCAGTAAGGTGACACGCGTGAAAGCCCTTCGCCGGTTCACCGTCCGCGCTCATCTGCCCGAACGGCTGGCCCCGCTCGAGCGGTTGTCGACGAATCTGCGCTGGTCCTGGGACAAGCCGACGCAGGATCTGTTCCAGTCCATCGACGAAGAGCTCTGGCAGGACACCGGCGGCGACCCGGTGGCGATGCTCGGCCACGTCGGTCCCGAGCGCCTCGAGCAGCTGGCCGCCGACCCGTCGTTCGTCCAGCGAGTCGAGACGCTGGCCGCGGATCTCGAGGACTATCTCACCCGTCCGCTGTGGTATCAGCAGCGCGCCGCGGAGGTCAGCGACGGGGATGCGCCGGCAGTGGCGTTGCCGCACGGCATCGCCTACTTCTCGATGGAATTCGGCGTCGCCGAGGTGTTGCCCAACTACTCCGGCGGGCTGGGCATCCTCGCCGGCGACCATCTGAAGTCGGCCTCCGATCTCGGTCTGCCGCTGATCGCGGTCGGCCTGTACTACCGCTCGGGGTACTTCCGGCAGTCGCTGACCGCCGACGGATGGCAGCACGAGAACTATCCCTCGCTGGATCCGCAGGGGTTGCCGCTGCGTCTGCTCACCGGTACCGACGGAGAAGCGGTCCTGATCGAGCTCACGTTGCCCGACGACGTGACGCTCTCGGCGCGGATCTGGATCGCCCAGGTGGGTCGGATCCCGTTGCTGCTGCTCGACTCCGACATCCCGGAGAACGACCACGACGTGCGCACCGTCACCGACCGGCTGTACGGCGGCGATCAGGAACACCGCATCCGGCAGGAGATCCTGGCCGGTATCGGCGGCGTCCGCGCGATCCGCGCGTTCACCGAACTGCGGGGCCTGCCCGGACCCGAGGTCTTCCACATGAACGAAGGCCATGCCGGCTTCCTGGGTGTCGAGCGGATCCGCGAACTGATCGAGGCCGGGCTCGACTTCGACACGGCGCTGGCCGTCGTCCGCTCATCGACGGTGTTCACCACCCACACCCCGGTGCCGGCCGGTATCGACCGGTTCCCGCTGGATCTGGTGGAACGCTATTTCGGCGCGGGGCCGGACGGCCATGGCTCGCGGTTGCTGCCCGGCGTCCCGGTGGACCGGGTGCTGTCGTTCGGCGCCGAGGACGACCCGGCGAAATTCAACATGGCCCACATGGGGCTGCGGCTGGCCCAGCGCGCCAACGGCGTCTCGTTGCTGCACGGACGGGTCAGCCGGGAGATGTTCAGCGAGCTCTGGCCGGGCTTCGACGCGGCCGAGGTCCCGATCGGTTCGATCACCAACGGGGTGCACGGACCGACCTGGGCCGCGCCGCAGTGGCTGGAACTCGGTAGGGAGTTGCTCGGCGGCGACGACCTGGCCCAGCTGCGGGAACCGCACGTCTGGGAGCGTCTGCAGAAGGTCGACCCCGGCCATCTGTGGTGGATCCGCGGCCAGTTGCGCGAGGCGCTCGTCGACGACGTCCGGCGGCGGCTGCGCCGGTCGTGGTTGGAGCGCGGCGCGGCCGAGGCAGAGCTCGGGTGGATCGCCACCGCGTTCGACCCCAACGCACTGACCATCGGGTTCGCGCGGCGGGTGCCCACCTACAAACGGCTCACCCTGATGCTGCGCGACCCCGACCGGTTGGCCCGGCTGCTCCTCGACGACGAGCGGCCCCTGCAGTTGATAGTCGCCGGCAAGGCCCACCCGGCCGACGACGGCGGCAAGGCGCTGATCCAGCAGATCGTGCGCTTCGCCGACCGCCACGACGTGCGGCACCGTTTCGCGTTCCTGCCCGATTACGACATGTCGATGGCCCGCACGCTCTACCACGGCTGCGATGTGTGGTTGAACAACCCGCTGCGGCCGCTGGAGGCCTGCGGCACGTCGGGGATGAAGAGCGCCCTCAACGGCGGGCTGAATCTGTCGATCCGCGACGGCTGGTGGGACGAGTGGTTCGACGGGGAGAACGGCTGGGAGATCCCCACCGCCGCAGGTCTGGCCGATGACGGCCGCCGCGACGACCTGGAGGCGGCGGCGCTCTACGACCTGCTGGAGCAGGCGGTGGTGCCGAAGTTCTACGACCGGGACGGACACGGCGTTCCGAGGCGGTGGGTCGAGATGGTGCGCCACACCCTCCAGGAGCTGGGGCCCAAGGTGCTGGCCTCACGCATGGTCGAAGAGTACGCCGAGAAGTACTACTTCCCGGCGGCACGGTCGCTGCGGCAGACCATCGAGCCGGTGTCGGCGGGTGCCGGTGACTTCGCCGAGCCGTTCGGTGCCGCACGGGAACTCGCCGCCTACCGGCACCGTGTGGAGCGGTCGTGGCCGCGGATCTCGATCGAGGATGTGGACAGTTCCGGGTTGCCGGACACGCCGCTGCTGGGCTCGGAGCTGACGTTGACCGCGCTCGTGCGACTCGACGGGCTGCGGGTCACCGATGTGGCGGTGCAGGCGCTGATCGGCCGGGTGGATGCCGGTGCCACGCTGCTGGAGCCCGTCACTGTGCCGATGACCCACACCGGGCGAACCGATCACGGCGCCGACGTGTTCACCGCCACGATGTCGCTGCCGATCACCGGGCCGGTGGGCTACACCGTGCGCGTGCTGCCCCATCATCGCCTGCTCGCGGGTGAGGCGGAGCTGGGCCTGGTCACGCTGGCGTGACGGCGCTGCTCGAGGTTCCCGTCGACGGCGGCCCGTATGCGGTGGCGGCCGGTCCCGACGGAGCGATGTGGGTGACGCTCGTCCACGGCGGGGCCGTGGCGCGGGTGACGAACAGCGGTGCGCTGAGCACATTCGCGGTGGCCCCGGACAGCCGACCGTCACTGATCGCGGCCGCGCGCGACGGAGCGCTGTGGTTCACCCGTGCCGGCGACGACCGCATCGGGCGCATCACGGTCGACGGTGACCAGTCGGCGGTCGAATTGAGCACCGGGAGTGCGCCATTCGGTCTCACCGTCGGACCGGACGGCGCACTGTGGTACACCGCGACCGGCACCGGGGTGGTGGGCCGACTGGACGACGACGGCACAGTGCAGGAGTGGCCCGTCGGCGGTCTGCCGTCGATGATCACCGCGGGCCCGGACGGGGCGCTGTGGTTCACGTTGAACCAGGCCGGCGCGATCGGCCGGCTCGATCTCAACGGGCGGTTGACGACGCGGGAGGTGCCGACGCCGAGGTCCGGGCCGGTGGGGATCTGCGCCACCCACGACGACTGCGTGTGGTTCACCGCGATCGCGGCCGAGCGCATCGGCCGCATCCCGGTCGACGATGCCATCCAGGAACTCGACATGCCCGGCAAACCGCACGCCGTGGTACCCGACCCGGTCGGCGGTGTGTGGGTGAGCCTGTGGGGCGCCGACCAGATCGCCCGGGTCAGCGCCGACGGCGAGGTCGTGACCATCGACCTGCCGGCGGGCAGTGAGCCGCACGGCATGGCCGTCGCCGCCGACGGCGCGCTGTGGGTGGCGCTGGAGGCGGGTTACGTTCTGCGGCTACCGGTTTAGGGGAACCGCTGGAAGCATCTGTCGGTGTCGCTGAGCACGCCGAGCCGGAACGCGTCGATCCGGGAGAAGCCGGACGGCACGGTTTCGCCGTTGACGTCGCCGGCCGCCAGGCCGTTGGTCAGAATGCCCGACACCGCCTCGTCGATATCGCCCGCGGTCAACGCCACCGTGTTGCCATCCGGGGTCGTGACCTCCTTCGACATCTTCACCGTCGCCACCCCGGTCAGACACGCCGTGCGCAGCGCGGCGCTGGCGTCGTCGAGCGCGACAGCGCCGCGTTGATGCTGCAGGGCCATCATGTACCGCGACATCAGCACCGAGTAGGCGGTGTTGTCGCCGATGGCCAGCGTCGCGGCGTCCGTCGAATCAGCTTGAGCGCCGAGGTCTTGCAGGGCGGGTAGGTCGACGACGAGGGTGTTGGTCGCCGGACAGTAGGACGCCGGCGGGCTGGGCCGGGCATCGGCGCAGGAGTCGGCCTCGGCCGCATCGAAGCTGAGCGCCGGGGGGTCGGCGGGTGCGAACAGGATGTCCATCGCCTCGACGATGGAGAACACCGAGTCCTCGGTGACCGGCAGTTCCCCCGTCTGGTCCTCGGGCAGCAGCACGGGCAGATCCCCCCTGCGCTGGCCGATCTCCCGCATGTCGATGGCGGCACACGCGTTCGGGCCGTCGGTGAAGCCGAATTGGAACGCCGACACGCGCTCGAACGCCGAGCCGTGCTCGTCGTAGCCGACATCGGGATCGCCTTCGGTCAGCACGGGGTCGCGGAACGAGATGACGCCGGCCAGCACGTTGTTCAGGCCCTCGCCGGTGTTGAGGGTGAACCGCGGCGAGCTGTCCTCGGCGACCCAGCGCATGTACGCCCCGGACAGGCAGTCCGCCTGCTGCTCGGACAGCAGTGTGGGGGTGTCCTCGTCGGCCATGCCGGACTGCCGGGCCACCGCGTGCCCGTATTCGTGCGCCAGCACCATGACCACACCCATGTCTCCATGCGCCCGCTCGAGCGTCGGCAACAGCTCGCCGCGGTCCCAGCCGATGGACCGGTCCAGATAGCAGAAGCCGGCGTTGACCAGTCCGTAGGTGTCCTCTTCGCAGAACACGCCGTCGAAACCGTTGGCGTCCCAGGAGATCAGGGCGCTGGCGGGGGAGAACTCGTCGCCGAAGGTCGCCGGATAGGCGGTCTGCCAGTACTCTTCGATGTCGCTGATCGCCCCGCCGGCCAGTTCGTCGATGCTGCCGCCGTCGGACCCCTCGATCTCGCGGTCGGGGCCCGGCGCGCCGGGGCGAACGCCGCTGGGACCGTCGGTCGCCGGCATCCCGGCGACGTTGAACGGGTCGTGGAACACCGACACCGCCTCCCCTTGCACCGCGGTCGAGCAGGCGGTGCCGAGCAGCACCGAGCAGGCGGCGACCGTCGCGCCCACCAGCCGTCGTCGACCCATGGCACTCCCTTCGGCGGCGTCGCGGGACTGACCTACCGCAACGGACCCGATGCCAGAATAGTTCGACGCACGGCCCACCGGCGCGGTCGAGACGATCCGGTTCAGCCCGCGCGCAGGCGCTGCAACGCCGCCCGCACCGCTGCGCCGTCGGTGGTCGCCCAGTACGGCGGCAGCGAGGCGCGCAGGAATCCGGCGTAGCGCGCGGTGGCCATCCGGGAGTCCAGGACGGCCACCACGCCGCGATCGTCGACGCGCCGCAGCAGTCGGCCGGCCCCCTGAGCCAGGAGCAGGGCGGCGTGGGTGGCCGCGACGGCCATGAAACCGTTGCCGCCCCGGGCCGCCACGGCCCGCTGGCGGGCGGTCAACAGCGGGTCGTCGGGGCGCGGGAACGGGATCCGGTCGATGAGCACGAGCGACAGTGACGGCCCGGGCACATCCACGCCCTGCCACAGTGACAGGGTGCCGAACAACGAGGTCGGCTCGTCGGCGGCGAAGCGGGCCACCAGTGCCGAGGTGCTGTCGTCGCCTTGGCACAGCACCGGCGTGTCGAGCCGTTCCCGCATGACCTCGGCGGTGGCCTTGGCCGCGCGCATGGAGGAGAACAGCCCCAGCGTCCGTCCGCCGGCGGCCGTGATCAGCCCGGCGATTTCGTCGAGCTGCTCTGCTGTGCCGGTGCTGTCCCGGCCGGGGGGAGGCAGATGCGCGGCCACGTAGAGGATGCCGGAGCGGGCGTGGTCGAACGGCGATCCGACATCCAGGCCCCGCCACGCCGCTGCCGTGTCGTCGGAACCCGCCAGGCCCCAGTCGCGGGCCATCCCGTCGAAGCTGCCGCCGATGGTCAGGGTCGCCGACGTCAACACTGTGGTGGTGTGGTCGAACAGCCGGTGGCGCAGCAACCCCGCCACCGACAGCGGCGCGACCCGCAGCAACACCCGGGTCCCCGTGCGGGTGTCCTCGATGCGTTCGAGCCACACCACATCGGTGCGGTCGGGTATCGAGGGTACGAACGAATCCAGGATCCGCGCGGCGGTGTCGCCGACGTCGAGCAGCGCCGTGACCGCCTCGGCGCGGGCGGACGCCGACTTCGGATCCGACGACGCGGTGTCGATGGCGGTGCGCGCCGCGCTCGCCGCGTCCCGCACGGCGGTCACGTGGGTGGCGAGCTCGTCGTCGAGGACGTCGATACGTCCGGGCTGAGCCTCGAAGATCGCCGAGGCCAGTGTCGCCGCGGCGGCGTCGAGACGTTGCGCCAGTTCGGCGGGCACCACCCGCGCCGCGCGCCGCTGTGCGACACCCAGCGACGTGGCGGACAACTCGGCGGTCGCGACGCTGGTCACCCGATCGGTCAGCTCATGCGCCTCGTCGACGATCAGCAGGTCGTGCTCGGGCAGCACGTTGGCGTCGCCCATGGCGTCGATGGCCAGCAGGGCGTGGTTGGTGACGACGACATCGGCGCGGCCGGCGCGCTCACGGGCCCGCTCGGCGAAACAGTCGGTGCCGAACGGACACCGGGACACCCCGATGCATTCCCGCGCCGACACGCTGACCTGGGTCCACGACCGGTCGGGGACGCCGGGGGACAACTCGTCGCGGTCACCGGTCGACGTCGACGACGACCACTCGGTCAATCGGGCCACATCGCGACCCAACGCACTGACCGCGGTCGGGGTGAACAGCTCCTCCTGTGGCCGGTCCTCCGGCTCGCCACTGGTGCCGTTGTGGATCTTATTGAGACACAAGTAGTTCCCTCGCCCCTTCAGCAGCGCGAAGTCGGGACGGCGGGGCAGGGCAGCGGTCAGCGAGTCGGCCAGGCGGGGCAGGTCGCGGTCGACCAGCTGTCGCTGCAGGGCGATCGTCGCGGTCGACACCACCACCGGCCGGTTGTCGGTCAGGGCCTGCGCGATCGCGGGCACCAGGTAGGCCAGGGACTTACCGGTGCCGGTGCCTGCCTGTACGGCCAGATGCTCACCGTCGGCGAACGCCTGAGCGACCGCCTCGGCCATCGCGATCTGACCGTCGCGGCGCGCACCCCCCAATCCCTCGACGGCCGCGCCCAGCAGGCGGCGGATCTCGCTCGTCTCGGGCTTGTCCGTCATCTCGGTCTCCGCCGGCTCGGACGGGGCCGACACCGCAGACACCTCGGACGACTCAGACACCCCGGAGATCTCGGACATCGCGTCAGCCGCGCGCGGCGGGCGAGATCATCCGGGTGGGAACGGCGGGGTCGCCCTTGGACAGTTTCAACCCGTCCCAGGGCAGGCTGCGCAACCCCTGCGCGACGCGGCGGCGTGCCGCCTCAAGGCCCAGATCCGCCACCGGTTCGCCGTTGCGTACCAGCGGCACCGTCAACGCGCGGGCTGTGAGCCCGTCCGGTGTCTGCGGGGGTTCCCCGACGGGGTGCACCACCTCTTCGACGATCGTGCCCGACGCCTTGGCCAGCCGCGTCGCGTGTTTGCGTCCGCCGTGGGATTCCTTGTGGCTGCTGCGCTTCTCGACAGGGATGCCGTCGACTTCGACGAGCTTGTAGACCATTCCGGCCGTCGGGGCGCCCGAACCGGTGACCACCGACGTGCCCACGCCGTACATGTCGACGGGTTCGGCGCGCAGCGCGGCGATGGCGAATTCGTCGAGGTCACCGGAGACGACGATGCGGGTAGAGGTGGCGCCCAGGTCGTCGAGTTGCTCGCGGACCTGGCCGGCGAGCATGCCCAGGTCGCCGGAATCGATCCGGACCGCGCCCAGCTGCGGGCCCGCCACGGCGACGGCGTTGGCGACGCCGGCGGTGATGTCGTAGGTGTCGACCAGCAGCGTGGTTTCCACACCCAGCGCGTCGACCTGGGCGCGGAACGCGGCGCGCTCCCAGTCGGACTGCTGTTGACCTTCCACGGTGTGCAGCAGGGTGAACGCGTGCGCACTGGTGCCCAGCGCCGGCACCCCGTGCCGGCGCTGCGCCTCCAGGTTCGACGACCCGGTGAAACCGGCGAGGTAGGCGGCCCGCGCGGCGGCGACCGCGGCCTGCTCGTGAGCGCGCCGGGAGCCCATCTCGATGAGCGGGCGCCC
>Ga0208330_1000246_pt1 | contig 28974 bp, 27 predicted proteins | sample DeeseametaMP1896_FD_184180 | JGI IMG/M metagenome (GOLD analysis project Ga0208330, IMG submission 184180) | Marine microbial communities from the Deep Pacific Ocean - MP1896 (SPAdes) | ecosystem: Environmental > Aquatic > Marine > Oceanic | place: East of Hawaii, North Pacific Ocean | collected... | reverse complement strand
GACCGCCCATCGTCCACGACAGGTAGATCATCATGTCGGCCACCGTCGAGGGCGGCATGATTGTCTCGTACCGTCCGGCGGGCAACTCCACGCTGCGCTGCGCCCACGACAGCCGGGTCGCGAGGTCCTCGAGCATCGCATCGGTCGGCACGTCGACGAAGTCGGGGGTGCCGACCCCGGCCCATGCGCTGGCGCCGTCACGTTTGGCGTTGATCTCCACCGATCCGGTGGGCTGGGTGAACCGGCGCCGCAGCCCGGTCGAGGTGGCGACGAAGGTGGTCTCCACCACGTGGCGGGCATACCCGAAAAGTGTTTCCCGGCCGGCGAACCCGCGCGTCAGCGCGTCGGCGATTCCGCCGAAGGCGTCGATGCCGGTGCGCGGGCTCGGCGCGTCCCAGTCGGTGGGTGCCGCGTCGGCGGGCAGTGCCGGAGCGCTGTCCCGCGCGGGCGGGGCCGCTGCCGCGGCGGCCTGGGAGGCGACGACCAGGTCCATCAGCACCGACGGGGCGACCGCACTGGAGCGCACCGAACCGACGTAGGCCCGGCCGTCACGCCGCACGATCGAGATGACGGTGGTGGTGCGACTGGTCGACTCCCCGTTGGTGGTCATGGTGTTGTTGGCCCACCGCAGCGCGGCATCGACGCGGTCTGTCACCAGCACGATGGTCTCGTCGGCTCTGCCACGCCGGCGCGCCTCGGCCAGCACGATGTCGACGACTTGTTGTGCACCGATCACCGGTCACCGCCCGCTTTCTTCGCGCGTGTTGAGCACGTTGATGCCCCGGAACAACGCCGACGGGCAACCGTGGCTGACCGCAGCCACCTGGCCGGGTTGGGCCTTGCCGCAGTTGAATGCGCCTCCCAGTCGCCACGTCGATGGCCCGCCGACGGCTTCCAGTGCGCCCCAGAAGTCGGTGGTGGTCGCCTGATAGGCGACGTCGCGCAGTTGCCCGTCGAGGCGGCCGTCGCGGATGCGGAAGAACCGTTGCCCGGTGAACTGGAAGTTGTAGCGCTGCATGTCGATCGACCAGCTCTTGTCGCCGACGATGTAGATACCGTCGGACACCCGGGCGATCAGATCGTCGGTGCTCACCTCGTCGGGGCTGGGCTGCAGCGACACATTGGCCATCCGCTGGATCGGGACATGGTGTGCCGAGTCGGCGTAGGAGCATCCGTTGGAGCGGGGCTCACCGAGCCGCGGCGCGAAGACCCGGTCGAGTTGATACCCGACGAACATCCCGTCGCGGACCAGATCCCAGCTCTGCGCGGCGACGCCCTCGTCGTCGAAACCGATTGTCGCCAGCCCGTGCTCGACGGTCCGGTCGGCGGTGACGTTCATCACCGGAGACCCGTAGCGCATGGTGCCCAGCTTGTCCGGGGTGGCGAACGACGTTCCGGCGTAGGCGGCTTCATAGCCGATGGCGCGGTCGTACTCGGTGGCGTGCCCGATGGACTCGTGGATGGTCAACCACAGATTCGTCGGGTCGATGACCAGGTCGGTGGGCCCGGCCACCACGCTGGGCGCCTTGACTTTCTCCGCCAGCAGCGACGGCAATTCGGCCAGCTCGGCCGTCCAGTCCCAGACCTCGTCGCACGACACGGCCTCCCATCCGCGGGCAGTCGGCGGCGCCAGGGTGCGCATGGTCTCGAAGTTTCCCGCCGACGCGTCGACCGCGACGGCCTCCAGGCTCGGCAGCACCCGTACCCGCTGCTGGGTGATCGTCGACCCGAACGTGTCGGCGTAGAACGTCTGCTCCTTGGCCGCGTGCACAGCAGCCGACACGTGATCGACCCCGTCGGAAGCCAGCAGCCGCTCGGAGTAGTCCTCGAGCACGCCGACCTTGTCCGCAGCGGGCACCGTGAACGGGTCGACCCGAAATGGCGAGGCCCAGAACACGTCACGGTAGACCGGCTCGGGCGCCAGCTCGATGTGTTCGGCGTTCAATCTCCCCAGCGTGCGGGCCACCCGTACCGCGCGGCGCGCGGTGTCGGCGGCCGCCCCGGTGTCCAGCTGCGCGTGTGACGCGAAACCCCAGGTGCCGTCGACGATGACGCGCACCGCCAGACCGATCTCGTAGTCGGTGACCGCGGTTTCCAGCGCGCCGTCGCGCAGCGCCACCGTCTCGGTGGTGATGGCATGGATGCGCAGATCGGCATAGCTCGCGCCGGCCTGCGTCGCGGCGGTGAGCGCGGCGTCGGCCAGCGCGTGGCGCGGAAGCGCGAGGAAGTCGGTGTCGATTCGTCGGGGCCCCGTCACACCTTCACCGTAACGGCTGCCGGTGCGGTCAGCGGCGCGTGCCGCTGGTGCCGAGAATGGTGAGCTCGAGCGCCAGGGCGGTCCCGCACACCGCGACGACCACCGCGAAGGCCACCCAGTCGCGGGTCTTCGGTCGCGACGGCGCCGCCGAGAACTGGCCGGCGCCACCGCGGGCGGTGATGGCATCACCCATCTCGTCGGCGCGGCGCAGCGCCACGGTGATGGCGGCGGCCAGCAGATCGATCAGTTCGGTCGCCCATCGGCGCAGCCGGTTTCGCCTGTCACCGTCGACGTCGCGGGGCCGCAGCCGCCGCGCGGCGTAGAGCACCCGGAACTCGTCGAGCAGCATCGGAAACGCCCTCAGCGCCAACGCCAGTGCGACTGCCCAGTCGGCGACGGGGATGCGCAGTGCTCGCAGCGGCCGGCCCAGGGTGGCCACCGCGGGCGCCACCTCGGCGACGTTGGTGGTCCACGACACCATCGCGCCCAGGCCCAGCAGCACGATGGACAGCGCGGTCACGCGCAGGAAGTACAGCAACCCGCCCAGCCCGACATCGACCGAGCCGAGCGAGAGCACCGGGCTGCCGCCACCCAGCGCCGCGGTCAGCGCACCCAGCGCCAACAGCACCCACAGCACGCGCGGGATCGTGGGCAGTACCCCGCGCGGGATCCGGGCCAGCATCGCGGCGACGGCGATCAGCAGCGCCACCGCACCGATCGGCACCCAGCCGGGATAGAACGTCAGCAGCACCCCGATCAACGCGACGACGAGCAGCTTCGTGCCGGCCCACAGCTCGTGGATGACGCTGGTGCCGGGCACCGGCCGCAGCAGCACCACCTGCTTGCGGGGTTTGCGTTCGCTCACGACATGCCTCCGGCCGCGGTCGGTGTCGCGGCGAGCACGCCGTTCTCCAGATGCAGGATGCGCGGGCAGAGTTCCTCCAGGCCGGCGAAGTCGTGGGAGATGACCACGACGGTCAACCGCTCGCGTCGGCGCAGGTCCACCAGCAACTGCAACAGGCCCTGTTGGGAGGCGCCGTCGAGGCCGGCCAGGGGTTCGTCGAGGATGAGCGCGCGGGGCTTGCGGGCCAGCAGGCCGGCCAGCACCACGCGCCGCATCTGGCCGCCGCTGAGCTGCTCGATGCGCCGGCTGGCCAACGTCGGTTCCAGACCGACGGTCCGCAGCGCCTCGGTGACCTTCGCCTGGTCGTACATCGAGAATCCGGCCGTCGACGCGATCTCCAACGCCACGTGGCTGCGCATGAGTTGCAGGCGGGCGGCCTGGAACGAAATCGCCACCGCCCCAACCTGGTCGGACACGGGTCGACCGTCGAGCAGGCAGCTGCCCGACGCCGGTTCGAGCAGGCCGGCCATGATCCAGGCCAGAGTGGACTTGCCCGACCCGTTGAGCCCGTGGATCAGCACGCCGTCACCTTCATGTACGGCGAAGTCGATGTCCCGCAACGCCGTCTGCGCCCACGGGGTGCCCAGGCCGTATTCGTGGCTGACGCCGTTGAGTTCCAGCACGGGGGCGCCGCGGGGTGCGTCGTCGCCGGCCGTGGCGGGGTGCACGTCGGCCTTCTCCACCATCGGCACGTCAGCGGTGTTGTCGGCGATCCCCCTGCCGGTCAGGTTGACGGTACGGTCGGCGGCCTCGGCCTCGTTGTTGTAATGCGTGATGTGCACCAGCGAGGTGCGGTGGTTGCGGGTGAGCCCGGACAGCACCGACATCACCGCGTCGCGGCCGTCCTGGTCGACCATGCTGGTCACCTCGTCGGCGATCAACAGCGACGGTTCGCGCGCCAGCGCCCCGGCCACCGCGAGGCGTTGCAGCTCTCCCCCGGACAGCCCGCCGGTGTCCCGTTCGCTGAACCCGTCGAGTCCGACTTCGGCCAGTAACCGGTCCACCTCGATGGTGACCCCGGGGGGCAGGCCCCACACCACGTCGTCGGCGACACGGGTGCCCAGCACCTGGCTCTCCGGGTGCTGCAGGACGACCGCCGTGCCGCCCAGCTTGCCCAGCCCGACCGCGCCCGGGCGCTGCACCGTGCCCGACGTCGGTTCGCGGCCCGACAGCACCAGCATCAGCGTGGTCTTGCCCGATCCGTTGGGACCGGTCACCGCCACGTGCTCGCCGGGCTGCACGTCCAGCGACAGCGGGCCCAGCGCGTCACGGTCCGTGCCCGGATAGCGAAACACGACGTCGCGCAGCTGCAGCGGCACCGGGACCACCGGGCCGGTGTCGGCGGACGGCTCGAGCTTGTGCACGTCGGGCACGCCGAGCAGCCGGGCCAGCACCTTGGACAGCGCCCACCAGCCGACCAGGCTGACCCAGGTGATGGAGAAGACTCCCGCGAGGAAGAACAGCACAGGCCAGTAGTCGAGCACGGTGCCGAAGTCCCGGGTCAGTCGCTCGGCGGCGCCCTGCATGTTCGGGATGCGCTCGAGGATTGCCGCCACCCCGGCGACGTTGGCGGTGACCGACTCGAAGATCAGATGCCGCAGCCGGGCCAGCACGGCCAGGGCCGCCACGATGGCCAGCCCGAACAGTGCGCCGGCGACCAGGGCCGCCGCCACCACCGTCGTGGTGCCGCGCCCGCGACGCTTGACGATTCCGGTGAGTCCGCCGATGTAGGCGCAGTTGACCACCGTCATCAACCCGCCCATGCCGGCGATCAGGAACGCGATGATCCCGCCGGCCACCGTCGCGGTGATCAGCACCCGCAGCCGGTAGCGGTAGGCCAGCAGACCCATCGGGACCGTGCCCAGCAGCGACAGGCCTGCGGCGAACGGCACGACGACGGCGATGATGGCAATCGCGGCGCACAGCGCTGCCATCACCGCGGCGTGGGCGAGTTCCACCGGTCGGAGCGAACCGGTCCGTCGAGGCTCGCTCTTCGGGCCGGGTGACGTCATTTCACGATTCTGCCAGTTGACAGGTGTAGGGCCCGCGGGCCGGTCGGTGCACGCTGCTCCGACCTGGGCGGTTCGACATGCATAGCAATACTATGTAATCATGGTCGCCATGTCCTCGACTCTCGGCGCCGACCTGTTGGCGGTGGTGGCCCGGATCAACCGGCTGGCCAACCAGCGGGTCCGCATGCCCGTGCCGTTCGCGCAGGCTCGCCTGCTGTCCACGATCGAAGACCAGGGCGAAGCCCGCATCTCGGACCTGGCGGCGCTGGACAACTGTTCCCAGCCCACCATGACCACCCAGGTGCGCCGTCTCGAGGACGCCGGACTGGTCACCCGCACCGCCGACCCCGGCGATGCCCGCGCGGTGCTGATCCGGATCACCCCCGCGGGCGTCGATGCGCTTCGCCAGGCCCGCCTGGACCGTGGCGCGGCCATCGACCCGTACCTGGAGCAGCTCAGCGACACCGACCGCGAATGCCTGGCCGAAGCCGTCACCGTGATGCGCCGCCTGCTGCAGGACGCCGGCGCCCCGGTGCCGTCCCGCCGCTGAGCACCTCCCCCGCACTGTCGATTTGTTAGGAGAACTTGCTGCCATGTGGCGCCAACCCAAAGCCGTGTGGGCCGTCGCCTTCGCCTCCGTCGTCGCGTTCATGGGCATCGGGCTCGTCGACCCGATCCTCAAACCGATCGCCGACAACCTCAACGCCTCCCCGTCCCAGGTGTCGCTGCTGTTCACCAGCTACATGGCGGTGATGGGGGTGGCGATGCTGATCACCGGTGTGGTCTCCAGCCGCATCGGGCCCAAACGCACGTTGCTGCTCGGCCTGGTGATCATCATCGCCGGGGCCGGGTTGGCCGGCATGAGCGAGACGGTCGGCGAGATCGTCGGCTGGCGCGCCCTGTGGGGACTGGGCAATGCGCTGTTCATCGCGACCGCGCTGGCCACCATCGTCAGCTCGGCGCGCGGTTCGGTGGCCCAGGCGATCATCCTCTACGAGGCCGCTCTGGGCCTGGGCATCGCCGTCGGGCCGCTCGTGGGCGGCGTGCTCGGCTCGATCTCGTGGCGCGGCCCGTTCTTCGGGGTTTCGGCGCTGATGACCGTCGCCGTCATCGTCACCGCCCTGCTGCTGCCGGCCACCCCGCGCGCCGAACGGGCCACCACGCTGGCCGACCCGTTCCGCGCGCTGCGCCACCGCGGCCTGCTCGGGGTGGCCGTCACCGCCCTGCTCTACAACTTCGGCTTCTTCACGCTGCTTGCGTTCACCCCGTTCCCGCTCGACATGAGCGCCCAGGGCATCGGGCTGATCTTCTTCGGCTGGGGCATCGCGCTGGCCTTCACCTCGGTGGTGGTCGCGCCGCGGCTGCAGCACCGCTTCGGCACCCTGCGCACGCTGGTGATCAACCTGCTGCTGATGACCGCGACGCTGGCCGCGATGGCGGTGTGGACCGACTCCAAGGCGGTGCTGGCCAGCTGTGTGGTGGTCGCCGGGCTGTTCATCGGCGTGAACAACACGCTGATCACCGAGACCGTGATGAAGGCGGCGCCGGTCGAGCGCGGCGTCGCGTCGGCGGCCTACAGCTTCGTGCGGTTCGGCGGCGCGGCGCTGGCCCCGTGGCTGGCCGGGTTGCTCGGCGAACACATCAATGCCCACGTGCCGTTCTGGGTCGGCGCCGCCGCGGTGCTCGCATCGGCCGGCGTGCTGTTTGCCACCCGGCCGCACCTGGCCCACATCGACGACGACGAACCCGCGCTCGACGAACTCACCGATCAGGCCCGCGCGGTCACCGTCGGCAGCGACAGCTGAGCTCCACCGCGAATCCGGCGCGCTGGAGCACCCCACCGGTGCTTGCGCGCGCCGAATCCGCCCGTCAGGTGACGACCCCGCCGACGAGCAACCCGACCAGATAAGTGGCGGCGATCGCGACCACGCCGAAGGCCAACTGCCGCAACGACGCCCACACCGGATGGCGGCGGGTGAACCGTGCCGCCGACGCTCCGGCGAGCAGCAGCCCCGCCCCGCCGAACGCCAGCCCGAGCCACAGCGACTCGTAGCCCAGCAGATAGGGAATCAGCGGGATCACCGCACCGATCGCGAAGAGCACGAACGACGACCCGGCCGCCACCCACGGTGAGGGCTTCTCCCGGGGATCCACGCCGAGTTCCTGCACCAGATGGAAATTCAGCGCCTTGGCCTCGTCCCGGTGGATCTCCTCGGTGGCCTTGGCCGCGGTGTCCGGCGCCAAGCCCATGTCGGTGAGCATCGCCTGCAACTCCGCCTGTTCGGCTTGGGGGTTCAGCGTGAACGACTTGCGCTCCAGGCGGACCTCGGAGTCGATCTGCTCGTTGGCGGTCGTCACCGAGGCGTACTCGCCCATCGCCATCGAGAAGGCGCCGGCAAGCAATCCCGCGACACCGCTGATCACCACGGTGTGCGCGCTGGCCGCGGCGGCCACGCCGGCGATCAGCGCGGTGTTGCTCACCAACCCGTCCATCGCCCCGAACGTCGCCGCGCGCAGCCAGCCGCCGGTGACGTCGGCGTGGCGGTGATCGGCCACATGAGGCCGGCCCGTCGGCGAGACGGGTTCGCTCTCCTTCGCGCTCATTGCACGATTGAACGCCACCGCGATGACCTCGTTGAATTAAGGTTCGCCTTCGGTTCTGCACATCACAGTTTGCGAGCCGGTTCGGCGGGCTACCGTCGAGATATGACCACCACGGCCGAGCATCTTCGCAACACGTTGGACGGACGCTTCCGGGATGTGAAGAACCGGATGCGCCACGAACTCTCCGATCAGGTGTTCCGGCCGCACTACACGCCGAACACGGTCATCGCCCGCACCAAGGTCGACGAGCAGATGCGGATCATGGCCTCCCGCGGTGCCGCCGAGGACGGCTTCAAGAAGGAGCACGGCGGCAACGGCGACGTCGGCGCCGCGGTCACCCAGATCGAGATGCTGGCGATGAGCGACCTGTCGCTGATGGTCAAGGCCGGGGTGCAGTGGGGCCTGTTCGGCGGCGCCATCGAGAACCTCGGCACCGAACGCCACCATCAGGCCTACGTCCAGAAGCTCATCGACCTGGACCTGCTCGGCTGCTTCGCGATGACCGAGACCGGCCATGGCAGCGACGTGCAGGCGCTGGAGACGACGGCGACCTACGATCCGGACAGCCAGGAGTTCGTGATCGACTCGCCCACGCCGACCGCGCGCAAGGACTACATCGGCGGCGCAGCGCAAACCGCCCGTGTGGCGGCTGTTTTCGCTCAGCTGATCACCGCCGACGGCACCGGCCACGGCGTGCACTGCTTCGTCGTGCCCATCCGCGACGACGCCGGCAACGACCTGCCCGGCGTGACGACCTCGGACTGCGACTACAAGGGCGGGCTGCCCGGCGTGGACAACGGCCGCATCCAGTTCGACCACGTGCGTGTCCCGCGGGAGAACCTGCTGAACAAATACGCCGACGTCGCACCCGACGGCACCTACACCTCACCGATCGAGAACCCCAACCGCCGGTTCTTCACCATGCTGGGCACCCTGATCCGCGGCCGGGTCACCGTGGGCGGCAGCGCCGGCGCCGCCGCCCGGGTCGGCCTCGACATCGCCACGCGCTATGCACTGCAACGCCGCCAGTTCGCCGCACCGGACGACGACACCGAAGTGCTGCTGATGGACTACCTCGTTCACCAACGGCGGCTGTTCCCGCTGATCGCGAAGTCCTACGCGTTGCAGTTCGCCCAGAACGAGCTGGTCAGCAAGACCCACGAGCTGCAGACCGCCGACGACCCCGACCCGGAGGAACAGCGTGAGCTGGAATCGCGCGCCGCGGGGTTGAAGGCGGCCAACACCTGGCACGCCACCACCGCCATCCAGGAGGCACGCGAGGCGTGCGGCGGCGCCGGCTATCTCGCCGAGAACCGGCTGATCGCGCTGAAGGCGGACACCGACGTGTTCACCACGTTCGAGGGCGACAACCATGTCCTCACCCAGCTGGTCGCCAAGGAGCTGCTGACCGCCTACGCCGACGACATCAAGGGGATGAGCCCCGTCGAGTGGGTGCGCTTCGCGGCCAACTTCGCGAGCGAGCGGGTGATGAAACGCACGGCGGCGCAGACGATCATGCAGACGATCCTGGACAGCCGGCAGGACAACGAAGAAGAGGGCAGCCTCTTCAACCGCGGCACCCAGGTGCAGATGTTCGAGGACCGCGAGGAGTACATGCTGGCCTCCGTCGCGCGGCGACTGCAAGCCAAGTCCAAGGAGATGAGCGCCTTCGACGCGTTCAACTCGGTACAGGACCACGTGCTGCACGCCGCCACGGCCCACATCGACCGGATCATCCTGGAGGCGTTCGTCGCCGGCATCGACGCCTGCGAGGACGACGAGGCCCGCGAGATCCTGGGCATGGTGTGCGACCTGTATGCGCTGTCGGTGATCGAGGGCGACAAGGCGTGGTTCGTCGAACACCGATTCCTGTCCACCGAGCGCGCCAAGGCGGTCACGCGGGGCATCAACGACCGGTGCCGGCGGCTACGCCCCTACGCCGAGGTGCTCGTCGACGGGTTCGGGATTCCCGAACAACTGCGCTACGCCGAGATGATGCATCCGGAGAACATCGCAGAGTGAGGGTCCTCACGGACCCGGGATCGGGTCCAGGATCGTCAGCCTGCCGTCCTCGAGGGTGACCCGCGCGGTGCCGATCCCGGTCGGGCAGCACGGTTGGTCGCCACCCTGACGCCACTGGTACTGCACGACGGCGTTGTGCTCGCCCTGCGGGCTGACCGACACATACGGCCGCGGCTCGGGGGTGGGTGAGCCCACCGGTTCACCGTCGGCGAAGAACAGCACCTGCTGTGGGCTGTCGGCGTCGTCACCCGAGTCGACCACCACCCAGAACATCCGGCAGTCGGCGGTGTGCCCGCGCGAACTCTCCTGCCACGGCGCCGGCGGCAGCAGCGCGAATTCGGAAGTCACCGCATCGGCCGTCGGGCCGGGGCCGCAATCGGCGGTGCTGGTGGGTGGTGCTGCGGGTGGGCTCCACCCACAGCCGGCGGCCAGCAGACCCGTCGCCAGCAGCACCGCGAAACGTCGCATGGCGGCCAGCTTACGGTCGTAGCCGTCAGCCGCAGCCGCCGCTCCAGGGTTCGGCGCCGCACGGCGGGATCGCGATGACCTCCGGAGAGAACGACGACTTGTCCAGGTGCAGTTCCGAACCGCCGGGCTTGAGCGTCTCCCCCGCCCCGCCGATCTCGTAGGTGCTGTCCCTCGGGTAGGTGCCGGCCTGAGCGATGCTCGCCCCGAGCGCGCAGGCGACCGCCAAACCTCCGATCAATGCAGCACTTCTCTTGAACCGCATCGTCCTCGCGTCCCCTTCGATTCCGCGTCACCGTGCGGGCTCAGCGTAACGTCGGCGTGGGCAGACTTCGCGGCGAGACCCGAAGTGGGACGGGGCGCACCTCAGCCGCAGCCGCCACCCCAAATCACTGCGCCACAAGGGGCTTCGGCGGTGATCGCCGGAGCGAACGACGCGGTGGCCAGCGTCGTCGGATCCGGTTGCGGCTCGACGGTTCTCCCCACCCCGCCGTCGTGATAGGTACCTCCTGCGGGATAGGTGCCGGCATGCGCGACGTCGACACCCACGCCGATGAGCAGCGCGACCGACCCCACCGCGGCGCCAATGAGCTTGATTTTCATGGAGAGTTCACATTCCGTTCGTCGCGCGGGCGCGAAAGGGGTTGTAGGTCTGGACTATCCACATCGGCGTGGCCACTTCGAGCCTACGGCCGCGCCGCCGCCGGCCGGTCGCCTCGACAGCGCATTGTCAACGACACCACAGCGCACTTCGAGGGGAACCGGATCTGCGGCGGACCGTCCGGCAGATGGGCGGGATAAAGATGGCTCCCCCGGCTGGACTCGAACCAGCAACCCTTCGGTTAACAGCCGAATGCTCTGCCAATTGAGCTACAGGGGATTGCCCTGCCCGCACTGCTGCGGGCCAGAGAGCACTCTAGCGCACGCCCGCGGCGCATCGCCAATACGCTCCCGGACGGGCGGGCAGCCCCCACGGTGAGGCAGGATGGACAGCGACGCACCGTGCCGCGAGAGACCTCTGGAGGAGCCCTGTGATCGGGTATGTCGCCGTTCTGGCTGTCGGCTATGTGCTGGGCACCAAGGCCGGCAGACAGCGCTACGAGCAGCTCGCAGGCACGTATCGCGCAGTCACCGGCAGCCCGGCCGCCAAATCCGTGATCGACGCGGGGCGACGCAAGATCGCCGAGCGGGTGTCACCCGACCCGGCGTTGGTGGAGCTCACACCGATCGACCCCGGCACCGAGGTGATCGGGCCGGAGTCGACGAACAGAAACGGGAACCGCTAGCCGATGGGCTGGCTGATGGTGGTGCCCGGCAGCAGCGGACCGACGGAGAAACCGAAGCCGTCCTCGCCGAACCCGATCGCCGGGCTGCCGATGCTGACGCCGCTGCCGTTGGAGTAGGACAGGCAGTTGCCGTCCTCCTTGTTGCCGAACCAGGCCAGGCAGGCGGGGCCGGCGGTCACGTCGGTGGCGGCTTCGGGGCTGGTCAGGGCGGAATAGAGCGGCACAGCGACCGCCGCAGCCGCGCAGGCGCCCGCGATCAACCGCATCTTGTTGGTCCGAATGGTGTCCACCAGCATCACGAGCTCGCCTTCTCCCCGACGGATTGCAGCCACAACCATAACCCGGGTATCGCTGTCATGCAGTCAGGTCGTTACCGCTGGCCTGTTCGAGCAGGCTGCGGCGGTAGGCCTCCATCGCCACCAGGTCGCCGAACAGGGCGTGATACTCATCGCCCTGCTCCACCGGCGACATCCGCTGCAACTTGGACTTCACCTCGGCGATCTGGCGGCCGATCCACACCTCCTGCAGCCGGGCCAGCACCCCGCCGATGTAGCGCGGCAGCTGCTCGTCATCGGCGTTGATGGCCTCGACGCTGAGCTCGCTGACCAGGTTCACCGCCATCGGCGTGGACACCTGCTGGCCCACCACCTCGATCCAGTGGGCGCCGGTCATCCCCGACGACGTGCCGCCGGCGGACTCGATCGCCGCCCGCACCGCCGCGTAACCAGGGTGGGTGAAGCTCTCGGCGGCCAGCGAGTCGAACACCGGCCCGGCCAGCGCCGGGTACTGCAGCGCCGACTTCAACGCCTCCCGCTGCGGCCACAGCGTCGGGTCAGCGGGGTCCGGGCGTGCCGCCGCCGGGTCGACCGGTGCGCGCTGCTCCGCCGGCTGGCGACGGTCCTCGGCAGGGGCACCGCGGCGGCGCGCCCGGTCGGGCATACCGCGCTTTCCGGCCTCCTCGCGCACCCGAGCCAGCACCTGTCCCTCGTCACGCCATCCCGTCCAGCCCGCCAGCCGCCGGGCGTACTCGTCGCGCAGCGCGTAGTCCCTGATCCGAGCGACCAGCGGCACGCTGCGTCGCAGTGCGTCGACCTGCGCCTGCGGGTCGTCGTCCAGGACGTCGTCGGACGGAATCAGACTGCGGATGGCGAACTCGAACATCGGGATGCGGCGCGCCACCAGATCGCGCAACGCGTGGTCGCCGGTCTTCAGACGCAGGTCACAGGGGTCCATACCGTCGGCGGCGATGGCGACGAACGACTTGCCCGCCACCTGCTGGTCGCCGTCGAACGCCTTGAGCGCGGCGGCCTGTCCGGCCGAGTCGCCGTCGAAGACGAAGATCAGCTCGCCGCGGTACCAGTTGTCGTCCATCATCAGCCGCCGCAGCAGCGCCAGGTGCCCGTCGCCGAACGCCGTGCCGCAGGAGGCGACGGCCGTCGTCTCACCGGACAGGTGCATCGCCATGACGTCGGTGTAGCCCTCGACGACCACCGCACGGTGGGACTTGGCGATGTCGCGTTTGGCCAGATCGAGGCCGAACAGCACCGCGGACTTCTTGTACAGGACGGTCTCGGGGGTGTTGACGTACTTGGCTTCCATCGGGTCGTCGTCGAAGATCCGCCGGGCCCCGAAGCCGATGACCTCGCCGCCGCCCGCCCGGATCGGCCACAACAGCCGGCGATGAAAGCGATCCATCGGGCCGCGCCGCCCCTCCCGGGACAATCCGGCCGCTTCGAGCTCCTTGAACTCGAAACCCTTGCGCAGCAGGTGCTTGGTCAGCGAGTCCCACCCCGACGGGGCGAAGCCGCAGCCGAACCGCGCCGCCGCCTCGGCGTCGAAGTTGCGGTCGATCAGGTACTGCCGGGCCGGGGCGGCCTCCTCGGAGGCCAAGGCCTGGGCGTAGAACTCCTGCGCCGCCGCGTTGGCGGCCAGCAACCGGCTGCGGCTGCCCCGGTCGCGCTGGACGTTGGTGGTCGAGCCGCCCGAGTAGGTGACGGTGTAGCCGACGCGGTCGGCGAGCAGCTCGACGGCCTCGACGAACGTGACGTGTTCGATCTTCTGGAGGAACGCGTACACGTCGCCGCCCTCACCGCACCCGAAGCAGTGGAAGTGCCCGTGGTTGGGCCGGACGTGGAACGACGGCGACTTCTCGTCGTGGAAGGGGCACAACCCCTTGAGTGAATCGGCGCCGGCCCGGCGCAACTGCACGTAGTCGCCGACCACGTCCTCGATGTTGACCCGCTCACGGATGGCGGCGATGTCGCGGTCGGGGATCCTGCCCCGATTCCGAGTCACGTCGCCCGCCACCCGGCCAGTCTAGAGGTCCGCGCGGGTGTGACTACGCGGGTTCCAGCCGTTCCAGGCGCCCTTCGGTGAACGACGCGACCTGGTCGATCACCACCCGCAACCGGCCGGCGTCGTCGGCGGCGGCGTGGTAGTCGGGGGCGAACAACGGATCCAGGGTTGCCGGCGCCCCGGACAGCACGAACTGCACCGCCGCGGCGATCCGATCGCGCTGACGGGCCTGCAGATCGAGATGCCGGGGATCGGACATGATGAACTGCAGCGCCAGGATCTTCAGCACCGCCACCTCGGCGCGCACCACGGTCGGTACCTCCAGGTCGGCGTGGTAGCGCACCAGCCGACCCGCGCCGGCGACGTTGCGGGTCGCCGCGATCGCCGAGGACGCGAATCTGCCGACCAGCTCGCTGGTCAGCGTCTTCAACGCAACCGAGGCCGCCAGCGTGCCGTCGTACTTGCCGACCGCGGCCACCGCCGGCAGTCGCGACAGGCGCTCGGCGGCCTCCACGAGGTCGGCGGCGGCCAGACCGCCGCCCATGCCGTGGGACTGCCCGAGCCGGCCCAGCGCGCCGACCGCGTCGTCGTCGGCCAGCACCCGGAGATCGATACGCCCGGAGATCACCCCGTCTTCGACGTCGTGCACCGAGTAGGCCACGTCGTCGGCCCAGTCCATGATCTGGGCCTCCAGGCACGGCCTGCGATCCGGCGCGTCGCCGCGCACCCAGGCCGCGACCTCGGCGTCGTCGGCGTAGAACCCGAACTTCCCACCCTCGACAGGCCGGTACCAGGGGTACTTCGTCACCGCGTCCAGCGCGGCCCTGGTCAGGTTCAGCCCCGCGCTGCGTTCTTCGCTGTCAAGGACTTTCGGCTCCAGCCGGGTCAGGATGCGAAAGTTCTGCGCATTGCCCTCGAAACCGCCGCAGATCTCGGCGATCTCGTTGAGCGCCCGCTCACCGTTGTGCCCGTAGGGCGGGTGACCGATGTCGTGTGCCAGCCCGGCCAGGTCGACCAGGTCGGGGTCGGCACCCAACCCGACCGCCATACCCCGGCCGATCTGCGCGACCTCCAATGAGTGGGTGAGCCGGGTGCGCGGCGTCTCACTCTGCCGGGGGCCGACCACCTGGGTCTTGTCCGCCAGGCGCCGAAACGCGGCCGAGTGCAGCACCCGGGCCCGGTCCCGGGCGAAATCGGTGCGGTGCTCGGTGTCGGTACCCGGCAGCGCGGCACCCTTGGGCCGCTCGACCACCAGCCGCTGATGGTCGAACTCGACGTAAGGGTCCCGGGCGTCCCGGCGAGACAGATCTGTAGCCACCGCCGGACAGTCTGCCAGGCCATTGACCTTGTCATCGCTGCTGAGGTGTCGGCGGCACTAGATTGGCCCCATGCGTCTCGCCCGCCTGCTGACCGTGCTGCTCGTCGGTCTGCTCACCGCTCTGCTCACCTCCCCGGCCGCCGTGGCCGAACCGCCGTTCCGGTTGCCGACGTATCTGACCGACAACGCCGGAGCACTGGACGCCGCAGGACAGAGCGAAGTGCAGCAGGCGATCGACCGGCTCTACAACGACAAGCGCATCCGGCTGTGGGTGGTGTTCGTCGAGGACTTCTCCGGCCAGGACGCCCAGTCGTGGGCGCAAACCACGTACCGCCGCAGCGATCTGGGCAGCCAGGACGCGATTCTGGCGGTGGCGACGGTCGACCGCGCCTACGCCTTGCTCGCGCCCACCGACGCGGTGCGCGGTGTCGACGTCGACCAGATCCGCCGCGACGACGTCGAGCCGCTGCTGCGCACCGGGGACTGGGCCGGCGCCGCGGTCGCCGCAGCCGAGGGCCTGGCCGGTGGTGGTTCCGGCGGTGGGGGCTCGGTCAGCTGGGTCGGGGTACTCGTCGCTCTGGCGGTGATCGGGCTGGCACTGGCGATCCTCGTGCTGTGGCAGCGTCGCCGGCGGCGCCAACGGCGCGAGGCCGAATTCGCCGCGGCGCAGCGGGTCGACCCGGCGGATCCCGCCGCGCTGGCCGCGGTGCCCATCGACGCGCTCGACGATCTGTCCCGCAAGATCGTCGTCGACGTCGACAACGAGGTGCGTACCAGCGAAGGCGAGTTGACCCTGGCCGTCGAGGAATTCGGCGAGCGGGACACCGAGCCGTTCACCCGCGCGGTGACCAACGCGCGCACCACGCTGGCCCAGGCGCTCAACGTCCGGCACATCCTCGACGACGCGGTACCCGAGACCCCGGCGCAGCGTCGTGATCTGCTCACCCGCGTCATCGTCGCCGCCGCCAAGGCCGACCGGGAGCTCGAAGCCCAGCGTGAGGCGTTCGCCCAGATGCGTGACCTGGTGATCAACGCACCGAGTCGGCTGGACATCATGACCCGGCAGATGGTCGACCTGACGGCGCGGACCGCCCCAGCGGAACAGACGCTGGGTCAGCTCAGCACGCAGTTCGCCGAGTCCGCGCTGGTCTCGGTGGCCGACAACGTCGACGAGGCCAGGGAGCGCCTGGCGTTCGCCGACCAGAACATCACCACCGCCCGCGAGCTGGTGGCGCGGCCCGCCGACCGGCAGGGCGGGCTGGTCGACGCCATCCACGCCGCCGAAGCCGCGCTCGGCCAGGCTCGTACGCTCCTGGACGCGGTGGACAGCGCGTCGACGGACATCAATCGCGCCGTGACCGGCCTGCCGGCCCTGATCGCCGACGTGCAGAGTGGGATCAACCAGGCCGGCGCCCAGCTGGCACAGGGCAACGTCGCGGTCGCCACCGAACTGAGCGATGCCAGAGACGCTGCGGTACAGGCGGTCTCGCACGCCCAGAGTGACGGCAACGCCGACCCGCTGGGTGCCTTCACCCGGCTGACCCAGGCCGACGCCGAGCTGGACCGCCTGCTCGAGGAGGTCGCGGAGCAACGGGAGACGACCGAGCGTCTCAGCCGCACCTTCGACCAGGCGCTGTTCAACGCCCAGTCGCGGGTCCGCGGGGTGTCTGACTACATCGACACCCGCCGCGGTGCCATCGGCCCCGAGGCCCGGACCCGGTTGGCCGAGGCGGTGCGTCTGCTGCAGGCGGCGCAGGACAAGCGCGACACCAACCTGAGCGAGGCCATTGCGCACGCCAACGGCGCGGCCAGGTTGGCGGCGCAGGCGCAGTCGCTGGCCAACGCCGACGTCACTGCGGCGCAGCAACACTTCGGCGGTCCGTACGGACGCGGCGGTGGAGGCGGCCAGACCGGCGCGGTGATCGGCGGCATCCTCATCGGCAACCTGCTCTCGGGCGCGCTGCGTGGCGGCTTCGGCGGCGGCGGCTTCGGCGGAGGCTTCGGCGGCGGCGGTTTCGGTGGCGGTGGTGGCGGCGGGGGCTTCAGCGGGGGCGGCGGCCGCTTCTAACCCCTCCGGCGGAGGCTTCAGCGGGGGGGGCTTCACACCCACTTCGGTGGCCGCTTCTCGCCACTTCGCAGCAGCCGCTCGGCGCCCCGCACACCGAAAATTGCACCCAGGGCTGCTGCCGCGGCGGATTGGCGACCCTGGCTGCAATCTCGCGGTCTCAGCAGCCTTTGAGGCGGACGGCCAGGTAGTCGGAGACCTCGCTGATCGCCACCCGCTCCTGGGTCATCGCGTCCCGCTCGCGGATTGTCACGGCGTGGTCCTCGAGGGAGTCGAAGTCCAGCGTGACGCAGTACGGCGTGCCGATCTCGTCCTGCCGGCGGTAACGCCGCCCGATCGCCCCGGCATCGTCGAACTCCACATTCCACGACCTGCGCAGCTCGGCGGCCAGGTCGCGAGCCTTGGGCGACAGGTCGGCATTGCGGGACAGGGGCAGCACCGCGGCCTTGACCGGCGCCAGCCGCGGATCCAGGCGCAGCACGGTGCGCTTGTCGACACCGCCTTTGGCGTTGGGGGCCTCGTCCTCGGTGTAGGCGTCGATCAGAAACGCCATCAGCGAGCGGGTCAACCCGGCTGCGGGTTCGATGACGTAGGGCACGAACCTCGTCTCGGTGGCCTGATCGTAGAACGACAGGTCCGCACCGGAATGCTTGGCGTGCGTGGACAAGTCGAAGTCGGTGCGGTTGGCCACCCCCTCCAGCTCACCCCAGGGGCTGCCCGCGAAGCCGAACTTGTACTCGATGTCGACGGTGCGATCGGAGTAGTGCGACAGCTTCTCCTTCGGGTGCTCGTAGAGACGCAGATTGTCGCGGTTGATGCCGAGGTCGACGTACCACTGCAGCCGGGTGTCGATCCAGTACTGATGCCACTCGGGCGCGGTCGCGGGTTCGACGAAGAACTCCATCTCCATCTGCTCGAACTCGCGGGTGCGGAAGATGAAGTTGCCCGGCGTGATCTCGTTGCGGAAGCTCTTGCCGATCTGGCCGATGCCGAACGGCGGCTTCTTGCGCGCGGTGGTCACGACGTTGGCGAAGTTGACGAAGATGCCCTGAGCGGTCTCGGGACGCAGATAGTGCAGTCCCTCCTCGGTCTCGATCGGGCCCAGGTAGGTCTTGAGCATCATGTTGAAGTCGCGCGGCTCGGTCCACTGGCCCTTGGTGCCGCAGTCCGGACACACGATGTCGGTCATCGCGACCGAGTCCGGGTCCGACAAGCCCTTCTTCTCGGCGTACGCCTCCTGCATGTGATCCTGCCGGTGGCGCTTGTGGCAGTTCAGGCATTCCACCAGCGGATCGTTGAACACCTCGACGTGGCCGGAGGCCACCCAGACCTCGCGGGGCAGGATGATCGCGCTGTCCAGGCCGACGACGTCGTCACGGCCGGTGACGACCGCGCGCCACCACTGCCGCTTGATGTTCTCCTTGAGCTCGACACCCAACGGCCCGTAGTCCCAGGCGGATTTGGTGCCGCCGTAGATCTCGCCGGACTGGAAGACGAGTCCACGGCGCTTGGCCAGATTCGCAACGGTGTCGATGATCGAAGACGGAGCCACGGGTTGACAGCGTAGCGACGCCGACGGCCGACGCTCATCCGAGATCGATTGACATGCGCTCCCACGCATGTATCGTGGTCATTAATGGAAATCATTGCCACTAAGGCTGACCCGCCCGCCGGACACGACCACGGTGGCGCGCCGCCGCCCGAACTGCCGCCCCGCGCCGTCCTCGACACCGCCGGCGAGCTGTTGCGAGCCCTGGCTGCGCCGGTGCGCATCGCCATCGTGCTGCAGCTGCGCGAAGCCGCCCGATGCGTGCACGAACTGGTCGACGCGCTGGGCCTGCCCCAGCCCCTGGTCAGCCAGCATCTACGGATCCTCAAGGCGGCCGGGGTCGTCGACGGCGAGCGATCCGGCCGGGAAGTCTTCTACCGCTTGGTGGACCATCATCTGGCCGATATCGTCGTGGCTGCCGTGACCCACAGTGCCGAGGAGGTCGAACAGTGACTGGCGCCGTACGTGCGACCCGCCAACGCGCCGCCATCTCGGCGTTGCTGGAGAATCTGGACGATTTCCGCTCGGCGCAGGAACTGCACGACGAACTCCGCAAGCGCGGCGAAGGCATCGGCCTGACCACCGTCTACCGGACGTTGCAGCAGATGGCGGCCACCGGCACGGTCGACACGCTGCGCACCGACACCGGCGAATCGGTCTACCGGCTCTGCTCGGATCATCACCACCACCACCTGGTCTGCCGGGCCTGCGGCAGCACCGTCGAGATCCAGGGCAGCCAGGTGGAGAAGTGGGCCGCCGAGGTCGCCCGCAAGCACGGCTTCACCGAGGTCACCCACACCGTGGAGATCTTCGGGCTGTGCAGCCGCTGCGGCGCCCTGTCGTCAGACAACTGAGGCCCCGTCGGCAGACAACTGAGGCCCCGTCGGCAGACGCTCAGGCTCTCTCGTCAGACCGCTCAGGCTCTCTCGCCCTCACACGACTAGTGCACGACGCACGTCCGCGCCGGTGGCGAGCACCATCATCACCAGGGTGCGCAGCGCGTCGTCGCTCAACCCGCCTGCCGGGAAGTTGTACCGCAGCAGCACGTCACCGGTTTTCTTGGCCGAGCCGGACCCGGTCTTCGCGGCGCCGATCTTCTCGACCAGCGACACCGTGCCCAGCAGCGTGTCGTGGGCATGCTTGGCGACCGCGGCACGGATCTTCGCATTGAGCGGCAGATCCCACGCCAGCACCTGGGTCAGCGACACCATCTCGAGTCCCTCGGCGATGGTGACCACCCGCAACGAGGCGAACGTCTCGTCGTGACGCACCGTCAGCGCACCGTCGTCCTCGCGCTGCACCGGCAGGATCTCGGTGAGCGCGACCTCCAGCCGCTCCGACAACTCCAATTCAGGTCCCTCGGCCAAGCCGCTCCGGCCGCCCCATTCGGGCGCACCCGCTCAGGCACATCATTCGGCCCTGCCGCTCAGGCACATCATTCGGCTCTGCCGAAGCGACGGTTGCGGTTGACGTATTCCTCGCAAGCCGCCCACAAGTCGCGGCGGTCGTAGTCGGGCCACAGCTTGTCCTGGAAGACGTACTCGGCGTAGGCGGCCTGCCACAGCAGGAAGTTGCTGGCCCGCTGCTCCCCCGAGGTCCGGATGAACAGATCCACGTCGGGAATGTCGGCGCGGTGCAGATGCTTGGCGAACATGGCTTCGCTGATCCGACTCGGGTTGACTTTGCCGTCGACCGCCTCCTGCGCCAGCGCGCGGGTCGCTTCGACGATCTCGGTACGCCCGCCGTAGTTGACGCAGTAGTTGATCGTGATGACGTCGTTGCCGATCGTCATCTCCTCGGCGATGTCGAACTCCTTGATCACGCTGCGCCACATCCGGGGGCGCGAACCCACCCAGCGCATGTTGACGCCCATCGCGTTCAGGTTCTCCCGACGCCGGCGCACCACCTCCCGGTTGAAGCCCATCAGGAAGCGCACCTCCTCGGTGCTGCGCTTCCAGTTCTCGGTGGAGAACGCGTACACCGTCAGGTGTTTGATACCGATCTCGATGGCGCCGCAGGTGATGTCGATGAGCACCGCCTCACCCATCTTGTGGCCTTCGGTGCGGTGCAGGCCGCGCTGGGTGGCCCACCGCCCGTTACCGTCCATCACCACCGCGACGTGGTTGGGCACCTGGCCGGCCGGGATCTGCGGCGCGGACGCCTTGGACGTGTGCTGGGGCGGCCGGGAAAATCTGCCGTTGGTGTTGGGTGGCAGATCCGGAAACACCACCGGCCACGTCGAGGTGTCCGGGAACATCGGATAATCGTCAGGCGCCGGGGGCAGCTGAGGGTAGCTGGTCCGACCCTTCCGCCGCCCGGCGCGTTCCGTTGCCATGCGCCACATCCTGCCTGATGCCCGCCACGGCGCTCCGATCCACCCGCTCGACGAGGGGTAGCGTCCGCAGTTGCCGCTCCAGGTGCCACTGCAGGTGCGCCGCCACCAGACCGCTGGCCTGGCTGCGATGCGACCCCGACGACGTCTGCGCGTGCTCCCAGTCACCCTCGTAGAGCGCGGCCATCAGGTCCAGCACCGCCTGGGGTGGGGTGGCGGACCCGGAGGGCCGGCAGTGCACGCACACACTGCCGCCGGCCGCCACGTGGAAGGCCCGGTGCGGCCCCGGCGCGGCGCAGCGGGCGCAGTCGGTCAATGCCGGCGCCCAACCGGCGATTCCCATCGCCCGCAGCAGGTAGGCGTCGAGCAGCAGCTCGCGCGGGCGGCTGCCGTCGGCCACCGCGCGTAACGCGGCGACGGTGAGTTTGTGCAACGCGGGCGCCGGGGCCCGCTCCTCACCGGCGAGTCGCTCGGCGGTCTCCAGCATCGCGCACGCACAGGTGTAGCGGCCGTAGTCACTGACGATGTCGGAGGCGAACGCGTCGATGGCGGCCACCTGGGTGACGATGTCCAGGTTGCGGCCCGGATGCAGCTGAACGTCGATGTGCGCGAAAGGTTCCAGCCGCGCACCGAACTTGCTGCGGGTACGCCGCACCCCCTTGGCGACGGCCCGCACCAACCCGTGGTCACGCGTGAGCAGGGTCACGATGCGATCGGCTTCGCCGAGCTTGTGCTGGCGTAACACCACCGCCCGATCCCGGTACAGACGCATCGGCCCAGTCTCCCACTGCCGGGGGACGAAATGCGCTTCGCAGCGCCGATACCCTCGTAGGTGATGCCTGACGTTCCTCCCCCTCGAGACCGGCCCGGGGACCGCTTCCCCACCCTCGGCGAGCAGCTCTACCAGCTCGCCAACGGCACCGTGACGTCCGTCGACCTGGTCCGCAGGTCGCTGGAGGCAATCCAGGCCAGCCAGTCCACCCTCAACGCGTTCCGGGTGGTGCTCACCGACCAGGCACTCGCCGACGCCGCGGCAGCCGACCGGCTGCGCGCCTCGGGCCGTGACACCGCTGATCGTCCCCTGCTCGGCATCCCGATCGCGGTCAAGGACGACGTCGACGTCGCGGGCGTGCCCACCCGCTTCGGCGCGCAGGGCACCATCGACCCCGCCGGCACCGACGCCGAGGTGGTGCGTCGGCTGCGCGCCGCGGGAGCGGTGATCGTCGGCAAGACCAACACCTGTGAGCTCGGCCAGTGGCCGTTCACCAGCGGGCCGGCGTTCGGGCACACCCGCAACCCGTGGTCGCGTGAGCACACCCCGGGCGGCTCGTCCGGCGGTAGCGCGGCCGCGGTGGCCGCGGGCCTGGTCGCCGCGGCCATCGGCTCCGACGGCGCCGGCAGCGTGCGCATTCCGGCCGCCTGGACCCACCTGGTCGGCATCAAACCGCAGCGCGGGCGCATCTCGACGTGGCCGCTGCCCGAGGCGTTCAACGGCATCACCGTCAACGGAGTGCTGGCCCGCACGGTGGCCGACGCCGCCCTGGTGTTCGACGCCGTCGCCGGCAACGCCCCCGGCGACCTGCACACCCCGCCGCCGGTGACCGTGTCGGATTACGTGTCCCAGGCGCCCGGACCGCTGCGGGTGGCCATCTCGACCAAGTTCGCCTACGCGGTGTTCCGTCCCCGCCTGCACCCCGAGATCCGCACGGCCCTCGACAACGTCGCCGGCCAACTCGAACAGCTCGGGCACACCGTGACTTCCGCCGACCCCGACTACGACCTGCGCATGTCATGGAACTTCCTGGCCCGGTCGACGTCCGGCATCCCGCAGTGGATCGATCGGCTGGGACACCGCGTCGAACTGGACGAACGCACCCGCGCCAACGCCAGGGTCGGACGGCTGCTCTCCGAGCACATCCTGCGCAAAGCGCGCGCCCACGAGGCGGCCACGCAGCGTCGGGTCGGCTGGATCTTCAACCTGGCCGACGTGGTGATCGCGCCGACGACCGCGCTGCCGCCCCCGCAGGTGCACAGCTTCGACGGGCTCTCCGGCCTGGCCACCGACCGCGCGATGATCCGGGCCTGCCCGGCGACGTGGCCGTGGAACCTGCTGGGTTGGCCGTCGATCAGCGTGCCCGCCGGGTTCACCTCCGACGGGCTGCCCATCGGTGTGCAGCTGATGGGGCCGGCCAACAGCGAACCGCTGCTGGTGTCGCTGGCCGCGGCGCTGGAGGCACTCAACGGCTGGGCCACCCATCAGCCGCGGAACTGGTGGGACACCCGGATCGCCCCGCCGGAGCCGGCACCGGATACCACGAATCTCGCCGCTCCCGACTCGGTGGCGGGCGTCGTCGCGTAATGTCCCGACCGTGACCGGTCGCGTGATACTGCCTGCCGCGGCGGCGTTCGCGTGCGCCGTCGCCATTCCCACCGTCGTGGCGCCCGCCGCCCAGGCCGACAACCGGCGCCTCAACGAGAGCGTCGTGGTCAACGTCTACACAATCCAGCAGCACAACGACTGCGAGACCGACATCCAGATCAATCCGCAGCTGCAGCTGGCCGCGGAATGGCACACCAAGGACGTGCTCAACAACCGGGCCCTCAACGGCGACATCGGTTCCGACGGCTCCACGCCCCAGGACCGTGCCCGCAACGCGGGCTTCGTCGGCACGGTCGCCGAGACGGTGGCGATCAACCCGGCGCTGGCGATCAGTGGGATCGAGATCCTCAACCAGTGGTACTACCGACCCGATTACATGGCGATCATGTCGAACTGCGCCAACACCCAGATCGGGGTGTGGTCGGAGAACAGCCTGGACCGCACCGTCGTCGTCGCGGTCTACGGCCAGCCGGGCTAGAACCCGAGGCGGCCCAGTTGTTTCGGGTCGCGCTGCCAGTTCTTGGCGATCTTCACCCGCAGGTCGAGAAACACCTTGGTGCCCAAGAGCTTCTCGATCTGGGTGCGCGCGGCGGTGCCGACCTCGCGCAGCCTCGCCCCGCCTTTGCCGATCACGATGCCCTTCTGCGACTCCCGCTCCACGTAGAGGATGGCGTACACGTCGATCAACGGGTCGTCCTCGGGGCGGCCGGGCCGCTGCTCGACCTCATCGATGACCACGGCCAGCGAATGCGGCAGCTCGTCGCGCACACCCTCGAGAGCGGCCTCGCGGATCAGCTCGGCCATCAGGACTTCTTCGGGCTCGTCGGTCAGCTCACCGTCGGGGTAGAACGCCGGGCCGGGCGGAAGCTGCCCCACCAGGACATCGACGAGCACGTCGAGCTGAGCACCCGAGGTCGCCGACACCGGCACGATCTCGCTGTCGGGCCCGACCAGCTCGGCCACGGCCATCAACTGTTCGGCGACCCTGTCCTTGGACACCTTGTCGATCTTGGTGACGATCGCGATCACCGTCGTTCGCGGTGCGACCGCTCGGATCTGTTCGTAGATCCATCGGTCGCCGGGTCCGATCTTCTCGTCGGCGGGGATGCACAGCCCGATCACGTCCACCTCGGAATAGGTGTCCTTGACCAGGTCGTTGAGCCGCTGACCGAGCAGTGTCCGGGGCCGGTGCAGCCCCGGTGTATCGACCAGCACGATCTGGAAATCGTCGCGGTGCACGATGCCGCGGATGGTGTGGCGGGTGGTCTGCGGGCGGTTGGAGGTGATCGCGACCTTGCTGCCGACCAGGGCATTGGTCAGGGTGGACTTGCCGGTGTTCGGCCTGCCGACGAAACAGACGAAGCCGGAACGGAATTCGCTCATCGCCAACCCGCCGAATGTGAAACGTCGGCGCTTCGGGCGCCGATTTTTCGCACTGGGCGCACACTCGTGATCGTCACAGCGGCTGGCCCGCCCGGTCGGTGACGATCACCGCCGCCGCAGGGGCCATCTCCCGCACCGCGGCCACACCGGGATCGTCGGCCCCTCCTCCGACGAGCACGGCCGCCTCCAGGCCGGTCGCGCCGCTGGACACCGCCGCGGCGAGCGCGGCCTGCAGTGCGGTCAGCGGCAGAGCCGCCAGCCCGACGGGCGCTCCGGCATACGTGCGGCCGTCGAGGTCGCGCACCGCGGCCCCGCTGGTCGCCTCTGCCCGCGCCATCGCGCCACGGGCGAGCACCACCAGTTTGGCGTCCTCGGCGTCGAGCTCACTCATTCGCTGTCCTGTTCGTCGTCCTCGGGTTCGGGCTCGACCCGGCTGACCAGCACGGTGCCGATGCGGACCCGGCCACGGGGGTCCGGGCCGCCCTCGGCGCGCAGTAGCAACCCGTCCCAGTTCACCTCCGCACCGGGCAGAGGCACCCGGCCCAGCTCCAGCGCCAGCAGACCGCCGACGGTGTCGACGTCGAGGTCGTCGTCGAATTCGACATCGTAGAGCTCACCGAGGTCCTCGATGGACAGCCGCGACGACACCCGGTACTGGTTGTCGCCGAGCTCCTCGATGGGAGCGACCTCGTCGGTGTCGTACTCGTCGGCGATCTCGCCGACGATCTCCTCGAGCACGTCTTCGATGGTCACGAGGCCGGCGATCGCGCCGTACTCGTCGACCAACAGCGCCATGTGGTTGCGGTCGCGCTGCATCTCGCGCAGCAGTTCGTCGAGTGGCTTGGAGTCGGGCACGAAGACCGGCGCGCGCATGACCTCGGCCACCGAGGTGTCGCGGCCACCGCGGGTCGAGTAGTACGTCCGCTGCACCAGGTCCTTGAGATAGACGACACCGACGACGTCGTCGACGTTCTCCCCGATCACCGGGATGCGGGAGTGCCCGCTGCGGACCGCCAGGGAGGTCGCTTGACCGGCGGTCTTGTCACTTTCGATCCACACCATCTCGGTGCGGGGAACCATGACCTCGCGCGCCGGGGTGTCGCCGAGTTCGAAGACCGACTGGATCATCCGGCGTTCGTCGTCGGCGACCACGCCGCGCTGCTGGGCCAAGTCGACGACCTCGCGCAGTTCGATCTCCGAGGCGAACGGACCGTTGCGGAAACCGCGTCCGGGGGTGACGGCGTTGCCGATCAACACCAGCAGGCGACTCAGCGGCAGCAGCAGCACCGAGAACGCCTGCAGCGGAAGCGCCGTCACCAAGGCGATGGTGTAGGCGTTCTGCCTACCGACGGTGCGGGGGCCGACGCCGATGACGACGAAGCTGACCACCACCATGATCGCCGCGGCGGCGACCAGGCCCCAGGTCACCCCGAGGTGGCCGTCGAGGTAGGCGGCGAGCAGCACCGTGGCACTGACTTCGCAGGTGATGCGCAGCAGCACGATGAGGTTGATGAAGCGGGGTCGTTCCCCCATCACCCGCGACAGCCGCACCGCGCCCGGGCGTTCGTCGCGCACCAGCTCTTCGACACGCGCCATCGACACCGTGCTCAGCGCCGCGTCGGTGGCGGCGAACACGCCACCGAAGGCGACCAGCACGATGGCGCCGATGAGTTGTCCCAGCCCGCTCACAGCTGGTCGCGTTCGACGATGTCATCGAAATAGCGGGACTTGTCGAGCAGCCTGCGGTCCTTCTCGGTCTGGCGGTCCAGGTGATAGGCCTGCACCTGTTCGGCCACCCACTCCTCGAGCAGCTCACGCTGCAGCGCGAACATCTCTTTTTCCTCGTCCGGTTCGGCGTGGTCGTACCCGAGCAGATGCAGCACTCCGTGCACGGTGAGCAGCGCCAGTTCCTGGCCCAGCGAATGTCCCTGGTCGGCGGCCTGCTTGCCGGCGAACTCCGGGCACAGCACGATGTCGCCGAGCATGGCCGGCCCGGGTTCCGGCGCGTCGGGACGTCCACCGGGCTCGAGTTCGTCCATCGGAAAGCTCATCACGTCGGTCGGACCGGGTAGGTCCATCCAGCGCATGTGCAGGTCGGCCATCGCCGCGCTGTCGAGCAGCACCATCGACAGTTCGGCGGCGGGGTTGACGTCCATCTTGCGGATCACGAATCGGGCGACGCTGATCAGTTCCTCTTCGGAAACGTCGATGCCCGATTCGTTGGACACCTCAATGCTCATCGTGCGTGCTACCGCCTCGGCCGACCGGTCGGGCCCGACGCCCGGCGTTGGGCACGGTCCATCAGGGTCGGTTCCTCGGAGCGCGCGTAGGCGTCGACGATCTCCGAGACCAGTCGGTGCCGGACCACGTCGGCGCTGGTGAGCTCGGCGAAGTGGATGTCGTCGATGCCGTCGAGGATGCGCATCGCCGCACGCAATCCCGACGCCGCCCCACCAGGCAGGTCGACCTGCGTGATATCGCCTGTCACAACGATTTTCGAGCCGAAACCGAGCCGGGTCAGGAACATCTTCATCTGCTCGGCGGTGGTGTTCTGCGCCTCGTCGAGGATGATGAACGCATCGTTCAGGGTGTTATGGGTCAGCAGAAAATCCTCGGTGACATACAGCGAATCCGCTGCCGCGACTCGAATGCAGACGGCTTCCTCCGTGCCCACCGGCTCGATTCGATCGATGAAGCGCATCGGTCTGCCACCGCCGGTGGCGTCGTACTTGGCAAGTTTGCGCGGCAGGCGGAACGGGACGATGCCTTCGGGGAGGCGGATGTCGAGAATGTGCGCATCCGCGATGTGGTGCACCTCGCGCCCGCGGGCCAGCCCAGGCTTGCGTCCCAGTGCCTTTCGCGTGCGCCGGTAGACCACGCCACCCAGCGAGCGAACAAGGAATGTCACATCCTCGGCAAGCTGCAGGGACGCCGTCCCAAACTGAATTCGGCAGGTGCGGTTGTCCTGCGTCACCGGACCGCCGTCGCTGTCCAACAGCCCTTGCAGAACGGCAAGCCGCACTTCTGGCGCGTTGGCGAGATACTCGAACGGTACGAATTTGTCATCCGACTTCGTCCCCGCCAACGACAGCCGACGTAAACCTTCCGTCAGCGGGTTCTTGCTTCGCCCGCCTCGTCCGTTAGGGCCAACCAGGACATAGTCGACGTCCGACTTCCGCCGCACGATGATGCCGGGTATCAGCTGCTGTAGTGCATCCGCAAGTTCAGGATCTGTAGTCGCGAAGCTGGGCGAGGTGCGCAGCGATAGGCATCCGTCGCCGATCAACAACCCGAGTGCATAGGGATCGATCGGCACTGGTTCCGATTCGAAGGCGACTGGAGCACTCAACAGCGGCAACTCGTAGCGGTGATAATGCGCCGCCCTGAGGTTGCCGATCATCTCCTTGGTCTCGAGCACCCGCATCGGCTTACCGCGACGCTTGCCGTCCCGGGTCTGCACTGCCCAAAGGTGGTCGCCCGAAGCAAGTGTCGAGGCGCCATCCTGGGTGTGCACCCGATAGATCTCTTTGAATCCTTGCAGGTAGATACCCAAGACCTCAGTGGGTCGGCCATCGGAGCCGATGACTGCGTCCCCCACCTTCAGGTCCCCGATCGCCCGGAAGCCCCTGGGTGTCAACACGCGAGTGGACAGTGGCTGCGCTCGGCCACGCATGTACGCCAGCGGCGCCACCTCGATGACCCCGGCACCCATCAGCTTCGGGATCAGCTCGGGATCCATCATGTCGTGCAGCGCGTCGTAGAGCGGCCGCAGGTAGGGGTCGATCTTCTCACTCAGCGTGCCGGGCAGAAAGCCCAGGCGTTCGCCGGCTTCGACCGCGGGCCGGGTCAGGATGATCCGGCTGACCTGTTTGGCCTGCAACGCGCTGACGGCCTTGGCCATGGCGAGATACGTCTTGCCGGTACCGGCCGGGCCGATGCCGAACACGATGGTGTGGTTGTCGATCGCATCGACGTAGTGCTTCTGGTTCAGCGTCTTGGGCCGGATGGTCTTGCCGCGGCGCGACAAGATGTCCAGGGTCAGCACTTCGGCCGGGGAGGCTTCGCCGGCGCCGGTCAGCATCGCGACGCTGTGCGCGACGGC
>Ga0208330_1000245_pt1 | contig 29285 bp, 40 predicted proteins | sample DeeseametaMP1896_FD_184180 | JGI IMG/M metagenome (GOLD analysis project Ga0208330, IMG submission 184180) | Marine microbial communities from the Deep Pacific Ocean - MP1896 (SPAdes) | ecosystem: Environmental > Aquatic > Marine > Oceanic | place: East of Hawaii, North Pacific Ocean | collected... | reverse complement strand
TCAACACCTGCGCCGTCACGCAGGAGGCCGTGCGCAAGGCCCGGCAGGAGATCCGCCGCCTGCGCCGTGAAAACCCGGACGCCCGCGTCATCGTCACCGGCTGCGCCGCCCAGATCGACCCCGACAGCTTTGCCGCGATGGCAGAGGTCGACTCCGTCATCGGCAACACCGAGAAGATGGCCCCCGACACATGGAAAGGCCTCGCCGGCGATTTCATCGGCGAGACGGAAAAGGTGCAGGTCAACGACATCATGTCGGTGACCGAAACCGCCGGTCACCTGATCGACGGCTTCGGCACGCGGTCCCGCGCCTATGTCCAGGTGCAGAATGGCTGTGACCACCGCTGCACCTTCTGCATCATCCCCTATGGCCGGGGCAATTCGCGCTCTGTCCCCGCCGGTGTCGTGGTGGACCAGATCAAGCGGCTGGTGGACCAGGGATACAACGAGGTGGTGCTGACCGGGGTCGACCTGACCTCCTGGGGGGCCGACCTGCCCGGGGAACCGCGCCTGGGCGATCTGGTCATGCGCATCCTGCGGCTGACCGATGTGCCGCGCCTGCGCATCTCCTCGATCGATTCGATCGAGGCGGACGACAACCTGATGCTGGCCATCGCGTCAGAGCCGCGCCTGATGCCGCACCTGCACCTGTCATTGCAGCATGGCGACGACCTGATCCTGAAACGCATGAAACGCCGCCACCTGCGCGACGATGCCATCGCCTTTTGTCAGGAGGCCCGCCGGCTGCGCCCGGACATGACCTTTGGCGCCGACATCATCGCCGGGTTCCCGACCGAGTCCGAGGCGCATTTCGAGAACTCGCTGCGGCTGGTCTCGGACTGCGACCTGACATGGCTGCATGTCTTTCCCTACTCGGCCCGCCCCGGCACCCCCGCCGCGCGCATTCCGCAGCAGATCAACGGCACGGTCATCAAAGAGCGCGCCGCGCGCCTGCGCGCCGCCGGAGAGACGCAGGTGCAGGCGCATCTTGCCGCGCAGACCGGCCGCGACCACGCGGTGCTGATGGAGGCGCCCGACATGGGCCGGACCGAACAATTCACCGAGGTGCGTTTTGCCGCGTCTCAGCCCGTCGGCCAGATCGTGCCTGCGCGGATCACCGGCTTTGACGGCCAGCAACTGACGGCCTGAGCCCATGCACCCGAACCCCACCTTCCGGCAGACCGACCGGGATACCGCACTGGCACTTGTGCGGGCGCGGTCCTTCGGCACCCTCGTTCTCTCGACCGAGGGCGCGCCGCTGCTGGCGCATGTGCCCTTCCTGCTGTCTGAAAGCGGCACAGAGGCCGACCTTCATCTGGTGCGGTCCAACCCCATCGCGCGGGCCTGCGCCGCTCCACAACCCGTCACCCTAGCTGTGAGCGGACCGGACGGCTACATCTCGCCCGATTGGTACGGGATCGAGGACCAGGTGCCGACCTGGAACTACGTCGCCGTCCATCTGACCGGCCAGTTGCACCCCTGCCCGCTGGCGGAACTGGAGCCGCTTTTGGCGGCGCAAAGCGCCGCGTACGAGGGCCGCCTGCCCGGCAAATCGCCTTGGACGATGGACAAGATGAGCGCCGAGACCAAGGCGCGCTTCCTGCGGATGATCCTGCCGTTCCGGCTGGAGATCGGCGAGGTCCAGAGCACCTTCAAGCTGGGTCAGAACAAACCCGAAGAGGTCCGCCTTGCCGCCGCCGACAGGGTGACCGAGGGCTTCGGCAGCGAGCTTCAGGCCCTGGCCCGCGACATGCGGGAACCGCCCGCATCGCAGTGATTGCGCCCCGGCGCACCGGCCTCACGGATTTGGAAAATCGAAATCGGTTTACCGGGGTGAACCGATCCTTACCCGTTTGTACAAAATGCTGGAATCGATGTACGTTTCGTACGTTTTGTACAAAATTTCGGGGCGTCCACCCGGCATGAAAAAGGCCCCGCCGTCACCGGCAGGGCCTTCATGAAACTCGGGTCGAAGAGCAGCTTACTCTTCGTCGGCCTCGGCCATTGCCACGCGGGCCTTGTCGGCTGCACCCTTGGCGTCGACGTCGCGGTCCACCAGTTCGATGATGGCCATCGGAGCCATGTCACCGTAGCGGAAACCTGCTTTGAGAACACGGGTATAGCCGCCGCTACGCTCGGCGTAGCGCGGGCCGAGGATCTCGAAAAGCTTGGCGACGTCCTTGTCTTCCTTCAGCTGCGCGCGCGCCTGGCGGCGGGCGTGCAGATCACCGCGCTTGCCCAGGGTGATCAGCTTGTCCATGACGCGCTTGAGTTCCTTGGCCTTCGGCAGGGTGGTCTTGATCTGCTCATGTTCGATGAGCGAGCCGGCCATGTTCGCCCACAGCGCCTTGCGGTGCTCGTGGGTGCGGTTCAGGCGGCGGTAACCTTTTGCGTGACGCATTGTTTTTACTCCGTTTTTGCCCTCTACAGGCGGTTTTGCTTTGTCCGGCAGCCCATGCGTGCGGGCCACTCTCCTTGGGGCATCATGCCCGGGGTGGCGGGGTGAACCCCGCCCTACGCAGAACCCGTAGGGCGGGATTTATCCCGCCGATCCTAGAACGAGTCTTCCAGCTTCTTGGCCAGATCCTCGATGTTGTCCGGCGGCCAGTCCTCGACGTCCATGCCCAGGTGCAGGCCCATGCCCGACAGCACTTCCTTGATTTCGTTCAAGGATTTGCGGCCAAAGTTCGGCGTGCGCAGCATCTCGGCTTCGGTCTTCTGGATCAGGTCGCCGATGTAGACGATGTTGTCGTTCTTCAGGCAGTTGGCCGACCGAACCGACAGTTCCAGTTCGTCCACCTTCTTGAGAAGCAGCGGGTTGAATTCCAGCCCGTCGTCCTCGTCCTGGCGGCCCGCCGACTCCGGCTCTTCGAAGTTGACGAAGATCGACAGCTGGTCCTGCAGGATGCGCGCGGCAAAGGCCACCGCGTCTTCCGGCGTGATCGAACCGTCGGTTTCGATCTTCATGGTCAGCTTGTCATAGTCCAGCACCTGGCCCTCACGGGTGGGCTGCACGTCGTAGGCGACCTTCTTGACCGGCGAATAGATCGCGTCGATCGGGATCAGGCCGATGGGCGCGTCCTCGGGCTTGTTCTTGTCCGCGCTGACGTAGCCCTTGCCGGTGTTCACGGTGAATTCCATGTACACTTCGGCGCCTTCGTCGACGTGACAGATCACGTGCTCGCGGTTCAGGACCTCGATGCCCGCGCTTTCGGCGATGTCGCCGGCGGTCACGACGCCCGGCCCCTTGCCCGTCACGGACAGGCGCTTGGGGCCTTCGACTTCCATGCGCAGCGACACACCCTTGAGGTTCAGGATGATGTCGGTGACGTCTTCACGTACACCGGCCACGCTGGAGAATTCGTGCAGCACATTGTCGATCTGCACGCTGGTGATGGCGGCGCCCTGAAGCGACGACAGCAGGACGCGGCGCAGCGCGTTGCCCAGGGTCAGACCAAAGCCGCGCTCCAGCGGCTCGGCGACGACGGTGGCCATGCGCGACGGATCGGCGCCCGGCTTGATCTCAAGCTGCGTCGGCTTGATCAGTTCAGCCCAGTTCTTGTGGATCATGCAGTTCCCTCCATACCTGCCAGCGCCCCATGTCCGAAGGCACCGACGCCCGAGGTTTCAAAACGACGGCGCGAGGCCGGGCAAAAGGCCCGGCCCCGCGAAAATCTGTCCGATAGATCAGACGCGGCGGCGCTTCGGCGGGCGGCAACCGTTGTGGGCAATCGGCGTCACGTCGCGGATCGACGTGATGTTGAAGCCGACGGCAGCCAGCGCGCGCAGCGCGGATTCGCGGCCCGAACCGGGGCCCTGCACTTCGACTTCGAGCGTTTTCACGCCGTGTTCCTGCGCCTTCTTGCCGGCGTCTTCGGCGGCAAGCTGAGCGGCGTAGGGGGTCGATTTGCGCGAGCCCTTGAAGCCCATCGTGCCGGCCGACGACCAGGAGATCGCGTTGCCCTGCACGTCCGAGATCAGGATCTTGGTGTTGTTGAAGGACGAGTTCACATGCGCCACACCGGCTGCAATGTTCTTGGAGACCTTCTTCTTGCCGCCACCGCGGCGAGTATCGCGTGCCATGGTTCCGTTCTCCCCTTACTTCTTCTTGCCAGCGATGGGCTTTGCGGGGCCCTTGCGCGTGCGTGCGTTGGTGTGGGTCCGCTGACCGCGGACGGGGAGGTTGCGGCGATGGCGCAGGCCACGGTAGCAGCCGAGGTCCATCAGGCGCTTGACGTTCATCTGAACTTCGCGGCGCAGGTCACCTTCGACGGTCAGGTTGGCGTCGATGAACTCACGGACGGCCAAGACTTCTGCGTCGCTCAGCTCATTGACGCGGCGGGCCACGTCGATGTTGGTGGCCGCGCAGATTTCCTTGGCGGTGGACGGACCAATGCCGTGGATGTAGGTCAGCGCGATCGGGACGCGCTTGTGGGTCGGGATGTTGACGCCGGCAATACGTGCCAAGTCTCTGTTCCTTTCGTTGCGAGCCCGTAGCACCAGGCCCTTTTTTCACAACGGAAGCCCGGGCCATGCGGCTGCCGGGCGTCTGTCATAACTCAGGTGATCGTCCCGAATCCTGTTCCACGATTCGGGCAATTTATCCCTTGCGGGATGGGGCTACCTATTGGGCAGGGCCCAGAAGGTCAACCCCCTGTCAAGGCTATTTTCGCGACCATTGCGAACAGGGAAAATAGATCTCTGGCAGAGGGAAGATTCCGTCCGGCACAACCCGCACATAACCACCCTTTGTCTCGCTGATCCAGAGCCCGGTCTGCCACTGGCTGCCGCCATCGTCGCAGGTTGCCGTGACCGACAGGGACTGCCCGGGAACAAAACGGGCGCCCGACCAGTAACAGCGCGCGCCGTGGCTTTCGATCCCGGTGGGCATCAGCGACACGATATCCGCCATTTCGCGATCCTCGTAGGGAAGATCGCAATAGCCCGGGTTTTCGAGGAACTCTTCAGCTTTGGCCGGGGCGGCAGCGGACAGTCCGAGTGTCAGAAGGGCCGCCGCCGTCAGGCCTGATTTCATGCGTCGAGTTGCCCGGCGATCGCCGACTGGATCTCGGCGATCTCGCCAAGCCCGTCGACGCTGCTGTGCTTGCCCTGTGCGTAGTAGTAACCGATCAGCGGAGAGGTCTGCTTGTAGTAGGCCATCAGCCGCGTCCGCAGGCTGTCCTCGTTGTCATCGGCGCGACGCTTGAACTCGGTCCCGCCGCACTTCACGCATTTCCCGTCCTCGGGGATCGGCTTGGTCAGGTCGTTGTAGACCTCACCACAGCTGCCGCAGGTCGAGCGCGCGGTGATGCGCTGCACCAGGACATCGTCATCGACGCGCAGTTCGATCACCTTGTCCAGGGTCTGGCCCTCATCCGCGAGCAGCTTGCCCAGGGCGTCCGCCTGCGCCAGCGTGCGCGGGAAGCCATCGAAGATGAAGCCGTTGACCTTTACCGTCTCCAGCTTTTCGCGGATCAGACCGATCACGATCTCGTCCGTGACCAGATCACCGCGGGCCATCACGTCAGCGACGATCTTGCCCATTTCGGTGCCGCTGTCCTTGGCCTCGCGCAGCATGTCGCCGGTCGACAGTTGGACCATGCCACGGTTCTCTTCGAGAATACGTGCCTGTGTGCCCTTACCCGCCCCCGGCGGTCCCAAAAGAATGATGTTCATCGACGCGCTGGTGCCCCCCGTTTCTTGCGGCCCTTACCCTTGCCGCGCAGCTGCGACTTTTGAATAAGACCTTCGTACTGATGTGCCAAGAGATGACTCTGGACCTGTTGAATGGTGTCCATGGTCACGCTGACCACGATCAGAACCGAAGTGCCGCCAAAGTAGAACGGGATGGCGTATTGGGTGCGCAGGATCTCGGGCAGAAGGCAGACCGCCGTCAGGTAGAGAGAGCCCAGAACCAGTACGCGGTTCACGACGTATTCAAGATAATCCGCAGTCTTCTTGCCTGGACGGATGCCCGGCACGAAACCGTTCTGGTTCTTCAGGTTGTCCGCAACGTCATCGGGTTTGAACGAGACGTTGAAGGTGTAGAAATAGGCGAAGAAGACGATCATGCCGCCGAAGAACAGCAGGTAGAGCGGCTGTCCCGGGCCAAAGTAGGCAAGGATCGTCGACATGATCGGGCCGGTATCCGAGCCGCCCGAGAAGGTCGAGATCGTGACCGGCAGCAGCAGCAGGGAGCTTGCGAAGATCGCCGGGATGACGCCCGCCGGGTTGACCTTGACCGGCAGGTGAGATTGCTGGGCCTCGGTCATCTTCATGCCCACCTGGCGGCGTGGGTACTGGATCGTGATCTTTCGCAGCGCGCGCTCCATGAAGACGACGAAGGTGATGACCCCCACCACCATCAGGATCACGCCCACGATCACCGCCGGGCTGATCGCGCCCGACTGACCCTGGCTGAAGAACTGTGCCAGCGCGGCGGGAACCTCGGCGATGATGCCGACGAAGATGATCAACGAGATGCCGTTGCCGATGCCGCGCGCGGTGATCTGTTCACCCAGCCACATCAGGAACATGGTGCCGCCGACCAGCGTGATCATGCAGGCGGCCCGGAAGAACCAGCCCGGATCGGTCACAAGATCCCCGGCCTCCAGGCTGACCGCGAGGCCGTAGGACTGGATCACCGCCAGAGCCACCGTGCCGTAACGGGTGTACTGGTTGATCTTCTTGCGGCCCTGCTCACCCTCTTTCTTGAGCTGCTCCAGCGCCGGCACCATGGCCGTCAGAAGCTGCACCATGATCGAGGCCGAGATGTAGGGCATGATGCCCAGCGCAAAGATCCCCATGCGTCCCAGCGCGCCGCCGGTGAACATCGACACCATGCCCGCAACGCCTTGCCCGGCCTGCTCGACGAACTCTTGCAGCGCGGCGCCGTCGATCCCCGGAACGGGAATGTAGGTGCCAAGCCGGTAGACGATCAGAAGGGCGAGGGTGAAGAAGATGCGATTGCGCAGGTCGGTTGCTTTGCCAAGCGCCGCCCAGCTGGTGTTGGCGGCCATTTGCTCTGCTGCAGATACCATGCGGATCTCTCTTTTCAGTCAAACGCCGCCACGACGGGTTTTCCGTCGGGCGGCGCGCAATGGAAAACTGTTGGACATGTAAGCGGCGGGCGCGCCGCTCACAAGTCGTTATTCCGCCGCTGCCGCGGTGGTGACGGTCAGCGAACCGCCCTTGCCTTCAACGGCGGCGACAGCCGATTTCGACGCGCCAGTCACGTTGATGGTCAGGGCACCGGTCACGTCGCCCTTGGCGAGGACGCGGATGCCATCCAGCGAACGGCGGACGAGACCCGAGGAAACCAGGGTTTCTTCGGTGATGTTGCCGGCATCCAGCTTGCCCGCGTCGACGAATTTCTGGATCAGGCCCAGGTTGACGACGGCATATGCCTTGCGGTTCGGCTTGTTGAAGCCACGCTTGGGCAGGCGCTGGTACAGCGGCATCTGGCCGCCTTCGTAGCCGTTGATGGCCACACCCGAACGCGATTTCTGGCCTTTGATACCACGGCCGCCCATCTTGCCCTTGCCCGAACCGGGGCCGCGGCCGATGCGTTTCTTCGTCTTGGTTGCGCCGGGATTGTCGCGCAGTTCATTGAGTTTCATGTCGCTTCTCCTATGCCGGATGCTGCCCGCGAAGCGATGATGGACAGACCACGGCGTTTCTTGCTTGTGAATCGGGCCGGAAGGCCACCGGGGGCGTATAGCGAAGCACCCCGGCCAAGACAAGCCTTCCCTGAAGTTCGGACTCCTCCACGCGGCAGGGTCGCGGGTCGGGTATTCCCGACGGTCGGGAATCCCTGAATGGCATGGTCCGCGACGCCCCGCCAGGGTGTTGGCAATCGCGTACTCGTTACGTCTCGCGACCAACCCCGGAGACCTGACCATGCCCTTTGACGCCGATTGGCTCTTGATCCTTGGCATCGCCTCCGTCGCGGTCAGCAACCTTGCCTGCCTGCCCTATATCCGCGACATGCTGACCGGCAGCACCCGTCCGGTACGGTCGACTTGGCTGATCTGGTCGGTGCTTTCGGGGATCTGCCTGGTGTCCAACATCGACAAGGGCGCCGATGCCTCGCTGTTCTTTGTCGGCGTCGAAACCGCCGAAACGGTGCTGATCTTCGTGCTTTCGACCCGTTTTGGAATAGGGGGCGTTCTGCACGCCCGAGACCTGGCCATCTACGCGGTGGCGGCAATTGGCTTGGTCCTGTGGTGGATGACCGACGATGCCGTCTTTGCCCTGGCCATCGCCATCGGGATCAGTGCGCTGGGTGGCATCCCGACCGTTCTCAAGGCCTATGCAGCCCCCAGGACGGAAACCACGGCCTGCTGGGGCCTGTCGGCAGTGGCCTCGCTTCTGGGCCTCCTGTCGGTCGGATCCTTCTCGCCGGTTCTGCTCGCCTACCCGGCCTACCTGCTGGCCCTGTACTGCGCGATCCTGGCGGCCATGTTCCTCGGCTATCGCCGCGAACGGCGCGAACGCGAGGAGATGGCCCTGCGCCTTGCACCGCTGCGCCCGCTGGCAATGCAGGGCATTCCCGCCTGAGCCCTTGACTTCTGCATCGCAGCACCGCATTTAGCATTCAGTTGCCGCACCCGCCGCGTGAGCGGGGCTGACGGGCGAAAGCGCCCTCTCGGCACATCTTTTCCACATGGTTCCCATTTCACGCGGGGGTCCAGAACCGCAACAGGCGCGCCGGCACGATGCCTCGCGTCCCCGCTTGTGGTCTCACCCGTGCGCGCCGCGATCCTGATCGTGGTGGGAAACGCATGATTTCGCGGGCCCGGCCCGCACTAAAGGACGTACTCTTGGATTTCGACATGCTGGGGCTGCCGCCCCGCCTTCTGGCCAACCTGGCCGAACAGAACATCACCACCCCCACCCCGATTCAGACCCAGGCCATCCCGCACGCCATGAATGGCCGCGATGTCATGGGCCTGGCGCAGACCGGCACCGGCAAGACCGCCGCCTTCGGCCTGCCGCTGATTTCCACCCTGATGCGCAAACAGACCCGGCCCGCCGCCAAGTCCGTGCATGGCCTGATCCTTGCCCCGACGCGCGAGCTGGCAAAGCAGATCGTTGACAACCTGCGCATCTACGCCGCCGGAACCCCGGTCAAGATCGGCATCGTGACCGGTGGCACCTCGATCAACGCGCAGACCCAGCGGCTGGCCAAGGGCACCGACCTGCTGGTCGCAACCCCCGGCCGCCTCATCGACCTGATGGAGCGCAAATCCGTGCGCCTCGACGGGACAGACTTCCTGGTGCTGGACGAAGCCGACCAGATGCTGGACCTCGGGTTCATCCACGCGCTGCGCCAGATCGCCAAGCATCTGCCCGCAGAACGTCAGACCATGCTGTTTTCGGCCACGATGCCCAAGCAGATGGCAGAGATCGCGGCCACCTACCTGACCAACCCCGTGCGGATCGAGGTGACACCTCCGGGCAAACCCGTCGAGCGCATCGAGCAGAGCGTGCATTTCGTCGAACAGGCGCACAAGGCCTCCCTGCTGGTCAACCACCTGGACGGACACCGCGCAGAGGCCGCGCTGGTCTTTTCGCGCACCAAGCATGGCGCAGAGAAGCTGAAGAAGCACCTCGAAGCCAAGGGCTTTGCCGCCGGGTCGATCCACGGCAACAAGAGCCAGGGCCAGCGCGACCGCGCGCTCAAGGCGTTCCGTGACGGCGAACTGAAGGTGCTGGTCGCAACGGATGTGGCCGCGCGCGGCATCGATATTCCCTCGGTGCGCTACGTCTACAACTTTGATCTGCCGAACGTCGCCGACAACTATGTCCACCGCATCGGGCGTACGGCGCGCGCCGGGCTGGACGGCACGGCCATCGCCTATTGCGCGCCCACCGAGATGGGTGAGTTCCATGCGATCCTCAAGGTCATGGGCCGCGACATCGCAGTGGCGGGCGGTGAACCGTGGGAGCCGGTCAAGAAGCCCTCTCGTGGCGGTGGCGGCGGCGGAAACCGGCGCCCCGGCAATCGCCCCGGTGGCAACGCCGCGAAACCCGGACGCCCGCGGCGCAGCCGCACCCGTCGTTCCAAGGCGGCCTGAGTTTGACCGGGGGCGCTAAACGGCGCCCCCGAGCCTTACGGGGACCGATTTCGGCCCCCGGAACGCCCAGCCGGTGAACTCCACCGGCCCGGCCAGTTCCATCGCCGGAAACCTCTCGAACAGCAACGGCAGCGCGACCTCGGCGATCAATGATCGCGACGCCGCCGCCCCTGCGCAGAAGTGTGGACCAGCGCCGAACGCCAGGCTCGGCCGCGTGTCGCGCGACACGTCAAAGACCTCTGGCCGCTCAAAGACCTCCGGGTCGCGGTTTCCGATGCCGTACATCAGGAACACCCGGTCGCCCGGATCGAACCGGACCCCCTCCACCACGTCCTCCCGCGCCACCTCGCGCGGGCTCATACCGATTGGGGCCATCCAGCGGGTGAATTCCTCGAAGACATCCTGCCAGCTTGCCTCGCCCGCCCGCACCCGGGCCAGCTCTGCCGGGTGGGTCAAGAGCGCCCAGGCACAGCCCGCAATCGCGTCGCGCGGTTCGTTCTGCCCACCCGAGATCGCCAGCTTGATATTCGCCCGAACGCTATCCATCGGCAGCCCGGCGCGCATCTGCACGTCCAACAGGGACATTTCCGGCGGATCGCCCGCCTGCGCGTCGATAGCCGCATCGATCCGGGCCGTCGCCGCGTGGCACCGGGCCTCGACCTCCGGGTCGCCGGTGTAATTGGCAATCCCGTCGATCATTCCCTGGCTGACGGCATCCATCTCTTGCCAGGTCAGCCCGTGCAGCCCGGTGATTGCCCGCAAGGCCTCTCCCGACAGCCGCATGGCGTAGTCGGGGACAAGATCGCATTGCCCCTGCCGCGCCATGTCCTCCAGCGCATCCTGTGCCGCTGTGCGAAAGGCGTCGGACCAACGGTCGCGCACGGTACGGGGTGAATAGGCGGGGAAACAGGCGCGTCGTTCGGCCCCGTGTTCCTCGCCATCCTTGCGCATCATGTTTTCGCCCATCAGGCGGGTCATAAGCCCCTGCGGCTGGCGCGAGGAAAACACCTCGATCCGCTTTTCCTGCTCAAAGATCACGTTTCGCCGGGTGATCAGCGTCGCGCCCAGTTGCGGGACATAGGCAATGGGTATTTCTGCCTGCAACCGCGCCAGCGCCGGATAGGGATCGGCAACCAGTTCTGCGGGGGCCAGGTCGACCCGGGGCGCGTCGCTCATCGCACACGCACGGGCAAGGTCGCATAGCCCCGGAACCGCGCCAACGGCACCCGCGTGCGCGGGCCGTTCGCCGCCAGTTTCGGAAAACGCCGCACGAATTTCCCCAGAGCGATCTTGCCCTCGACCCGCGCCAGCGAGGCACCAAGACAGACGTGTATCCCGGTGATGAAAGCGATCTGCCGGTTGGGCCTGCGCCTGATGTCCAGCCGGTCGGGATCGGGAAAGACATCTGGATCGCGGTTCGCCGCCGCGATGGAGGTGTGGATATAGGTGCCCTTGGGCAACACGCCGGTCGACAGTTCGATATCCTCGCCGGCCAGCCGGTTGCCGATCTGCAGCGGGCTTTCAACCCGCAGGAACTCCTCGACCGCCGAACCGATCAGATCCGGGTCGTCCAGCAGCATCCGGTGCTGGTCGGGGTTGTCCATCAGCAGACCAACAGAGTTTCCGACGAAACTCGTCGTCGTCTCATGCCCCGCGTTCAGCAGGAAAATACAGTTCTGGATCAGCTCTTCCTGGGTCAGGCGCCGCCCCTCGTGTTCGCCGAAGATCAGCGATTCCAGCACCTCGCCTTCATGCGCGCCCTCCGGATTCCGGCGACGGTGGTCGATGAGGTCGCCCAGGATCTCGCCGAACTCCTCGACCGCGCGGTTTCCCTCGGCCAGACGGTCCTGCGGCACAACCGGGTCCAGCGCCCCCAGGATCGCCAGCGAATAGCCACGCAGTCGCGCGCGGTGTTCCTCGGGGATACCCAGCATGAAGCTGATGATCTCGGTCGGCAGGACCTTGGCGAAATCCTCGATCAGGTCCAGCTCTCCAAGGTCCTCGACCCGGTCCAGCAGTCGGTCCACGATCTTGTCGATCAGCGGTTCGAACTCGGCCAGTTTGCGCGGCGTGAAGGCGCCGGAGATCAGCTTGCGCACCACCGTGTGATAGGGAGGATCGTTGAAGATCAGGCTGGTCGTGTGGTGCTTTTGCAGCGGGCACTGGCCGAATTTCTCGCCAAAGGCCTCTGTCTTGTCGGACAGCATGTCACGGCTTCGATAGACCGCCATGCAATCGTCAAAGCGGGTCAGAAAGACAGAACCGTCCGCGTTGCGGTGAACCGGGTCTTCCTGCCGCAACCGGTGCAGGACGGGGTGTGGATTCTCTATGAAATCCGGGCCGATCGCGTTGAGATCGAAAGTCGAAACATCCAGTGCCATGAAAAAGCCTCCCGCAACGACTTTGCGGGAGGCTTTTCCGTTCGGCAAGGGGCCAAAGCCCGGTCAGCCAAGCTCGCCCGGCTTGTACCAATCGCCCATCTTCACGGTGGCCGCGTCGCCGACCATCTCGGCGAACATCGCCGGGTCCTGCGTACCGCCGTCCCGGCCGCGATAATGGTAGGGATAGACATAGGTCGGGGCGAAGTCGCGCACCGCGTCCGCCGCCGCCTCTGCCGTCATGGTGAACGGCAGGTTCATGCAGACAAATGCCAGGTCGATGCCGTCCAGTGCGCGCATGTCCGGGATGTCCTCGGTATCGCCCGAGACGTAGATGCGGAAATCGCCCATGGTCAGGACATAGCCGTTGTCGCGGCCCTTGGGGTGAAAGTTCTCGCGCCCTTCGGTCATGTTGTAGGCCGGGATCGCGTCCACCTGCAGACCGGTCAGGCTGGCGCTGGCGCCATTGGCAAGCGCGCTGGTGTTCACCTTCAACTCATCGGTCAGCATGTCGAAGACCGCCGGGTTGGTCAGCATCTGGGTGTTTTCCCCCTTCAGCGCGGTCAGGACGTCCGCATTGTAATGGTCCCCGTGCTGGTGCGTGATCAGGATCAGGTCGGCATCGGGAAAACTCTCGTACTCCGAAACTTCGCCCACCGGATCGACATAGATCGTGCCAACCGGAGTCTCCAGCACGATGGAGGCATGATGCACGGGATGCACCATGACCGTACCTTCCGAGGTCTGGAACTCGTTGGACAGGTGGCCGTCGGCCCGGCCCGCGAAGGGCAGTACCGTGATACTGCCTGCGGCAGCAGCGGTATGAAGGAAGTTGCGGCGGGTAAAGGTCATGGTTGGCGCTCCCTGTGGTCTGTTCTCCAGAAAGGGTAGTACGCCCCCGACCTTCGACAAATCGAACTTTGCAACAGGCCCCCGGTGAAACGAAAAACGCCCCCCGGACGGACCGGAGGGCGTTTCTGTTCACTTCGAAAAAGAGGCTCAGTCGCGCTCTTCGACGATTTCCACCAGATGCGGGATCTTGCGGATCATGCCGCGAACCGCCGGCGTATCTTCCAGCTCGCGCACGCGGTGCATCTTGTTCAGGCCCAGGCCGACCAGGGTCTGGCGCTGGATGGCGGGGCGACGGATCGGCGACCCGACCTGTTTGACGACAATGGTCTTAGCCATGATCAGGCCTCCTCGGTCTCGGCTGCGGGCGCTTCATCACGCTTGGGCAGGATGTCGGCGACCTTTTTGCCACGACGCTGCGCGACATTGCGCGGCGACTGCTGGTTGCGCAGGGCGTCCAGCGTGGCGTGGATCATCGCGTAGGGGTTCTGCGAGCCGGTCGACTTGGCGACAACGTCCTGAACGCCCAGCATCTCGAACACGGCACGCATCGGACCACCGGCGATGATACCGGTACCCTGGGGGGCGGTCCGCATGGTGATCTTGCCTGCGCCGTGATGGCCCTTGGCGTCGTGGTGCAGGGTGCGGCCCTCTTTCAGCGGCACGCGGATCATCTTGCGCTTGGCCTGCTCGGTGGCCTTGCGGATGGCCTCGGGGACCTCCTTGGCCTTGCCCTTGCCAAAGCCGACACGGCCTTTCTGGTCGCCCACGACGACGAGTGCGGCGAAGCCGAAACGCTTACCACCCTTGACGGTCTTGGACACACGGTTGATCGCCACCAGGCGATCGGCAAATTCGGGCGTCTGTTCTTCGCGGTCACGACGACCGCGGCCGCCGCCACGCTTGTTGTCACGTTCTGCCATAAGGCATTCCTTTTCTCGTGGTGCCAAGAGCACCGGTTTGTTCAATCGCAGTGGGCCGAACGGCCCCTCGATCATCGAGGCGTCTCCGCCTGCAAATGAAGCTGCGCCCGAAGGCGCAGCTTGCGAACGGTGCGCAAGAGCTGCGCACCGAAACTTCAGATCTTCAGGCCACCTTCACGCGCGGCGTCGGCCAGGGCCTTCACCTTGCCGTGGAAGAGGAAGCCACCGCGGTCGAAGTATGCTTCTTCGACACCGGCCGCCTTGGCGCGTTCGGCGATTGCCGCACCCACCTTGGCCGCGGCCTCGACGTTGTTCTTACCGATAACACCGAGGCTGGGCTCCAGCGAAGAGGCGGCGGCCAGGGTCTTGCCCTGGACGTCGTCGATCAGCTGGACCGAGATGTTCTTGTTCGATCGGTGCACGCTCAGGCGCACGCGCCCTGCATTGACCTTGCGAAGTTTGTTCCGGACGCGCAAGCGGCGCTTCTGGAACAATACACGTTTGCTATTTGCCATGTTCCTGCGTCCTTACTTCTTCTTGCCTTCCTTCTGGAAGATGTACTCGCCCTTATAGCGAATACCCTTCCCCTTATACGGCTCTGGCCGGCGCCAGTCGCGAATGTTGGCCGCGACCTGGCCCACCTGCTGGTTGTCATGCCCTTCGATTATGATCTCGGTGGGCTTGGGGCAGGTGATGGTGATGCCGTCAGGGATCTCGAAATCCACATCGTGCGACAGGCCGAGGTTCAGCTTTAGGACCTTGCCTGCCAGCTGAGCGCGGTAGCCGACGCCCTGGATTTCCAGTTCCTTCTTGAAGGTGTTCTGGACGCCGTGGACGAGGTTCGCAACCACAGTGCGGGACATGCCCCACTGCTGGCGTGCGCGCTTGGACTTGCCACGCGGTTCCACCGAGATTGCGTTTTCCTCGACCGTGAGGGTCACGTCATCCGTGGCCGTAAAGCTCTGGGTGCCTTTCGGGCCCTTCACTTCGATGGTCTGGCCGGAGACGCTGGCCGAGACGCCCGAGGGCAGTTCGACCGGCTTCTTACCAATACGAGACATGTGATCAGGCCTCCTTAGAATACGGTGCAGAGCACTTCGCCGCCGACGTTGGCTGCGCGTGCATTTGCGTCCGACATCACACCCTTGGGGGTGGAGACAATCGACACACCCAGACCCTGACGGACCTGCGGGATGTCATTGACACTCATGTAGACGCGGCGGCCGGGTTTGGAGACCCGCTTCACTTCGCGAATGACAGGCGTGCCGTCGAAGTACTTGAGGCTGATCTCGAATGCGGGGTGGCCGCGCTCGTCCGTGCTGCTTTCGTAGCCGCGGATGTAGCCTTCGTCAGCCAGCACATCCAGAACCCAGCCGCGCAGCTTGGACGCCGGTGTCGACGTCGTGGACTTGCCACGCGATTGTGCGTTGCGGATACGGGTGAGCATATCGCCGATAGGATCGTTCATCTCATCCCCTCCTTACCAGCTCGACTTCACGACGCCGGGCAGCTTGCCGTTCGAACCGAGTTCGCGCAGGGCGATCCGGCTGATCTTGAGCTTGCGGTAGTAGGCGTGCGGACGGCCCGTCAGCTGGCAGCGGTTGTGCAGCCGAGTGGGCGAGGAATTGCGCGGCAGCTTGGCCAGCTTGAGGCGGGCCTTGAAGCGCTCTTCCATCGGCTTCGATTCGTCGGTTGCAATTTCTTTCAGTTCAGCGCGCTTGGCGGCATACCGGGCCACCAGGCGCTCGCGCTTCTTCTCGCGCTCGATCATTGCTTTTTTAGCCATGATATCGCTCCTATTACGCCTTGGTGAACGGCATGTTGAAATGGGTCAGCAGCGCTCGGGCCTGTGCATCGGCCGAATGCTCGCCATATTCCTTCGCGTTGGTCGTGATGATCACGTCCATGCCCCAGACCTCGTCGACCTTGTCGAAATCGATCTCGGGGAACACGATGTGTTCCTTCAGGCCCATTGCAAAGTTGCCGCGACCGTCGAAGGACGGTTTCACGCCGCGGAAGTCGCGGATGCGCGGCATTGCAACGGTCACCAGGCGGTCGAGGAATTCATACATGCGCACGTCACGCAGGGTGACCTTGGCGCCGATGATCATGCCTTCGCGCAGGCGGAAGGGGGCGTGCGAGTGCTTGGCCTTGGTGCCGACGGCCTGCTGGCCGGCGATCTTGGTCAGGTCCTCGACGGCCGACTTGGCCTTTTTCGAGTCACGAACCGCCTCGGCGCCGCAACCGATGTTCAGCACGATCTTCTGCAGGCTCGGGATCTGCATGTCGTTCGTGTAGCCGAACTGCTCTTTCATCGCGGCCTTGATCGTCTCGCGATACTGGGCCTTCATGCGCGGGGTGTAGTTGTCCATATCAAGCATCGATCACGTCCCCCGTGGTCTTGGCAAAGCGAACCTTCTTGTCGCCTTCCATGCGGAAACCAACGCGGGTCGGTTTGCCGTTGGCATCGACATAAGCCAGGTTCGACAGGTCCACGGGCAGCGCCTTGGGCACGCGGCCGCCTTGGCTGGTCTGGCTCTGGCGGGTGTGGCGAATGGCGACATTCAGCCCGTCGACGATGGCCTTGCCGGCCTTGGGGTCGACGCTGACGATCTCACCGGTCTTGCCCTTGTCCTTGCCGGTCAGGACGATGACGGTGTCACCTTTTTTCAGTTTCGCGGCCATCTTACAGCACCTCCGGGGCGAGCGAGATGATCTTCATGAAGTTCTTGGCGCGCAACTCGCGCACAACCGGTCCGAAGATACGCGTACCGACCGGCTCGCCATTGTTGCCGAGGATCACGGCAGCGTTGCGGTCAAAGCGGATCGAGGTGCCGTCTTCACGACGAACTTCCTTGGCGGTGCGCACGACGACGGCCTTGCGGACGTCACCCTTTTTCACGCGACCACGCGGAATGGCCTCTTTCACCGACACCACGATGATGTCGCCGGCAGAGGCATAGCGGCGGTGGGAACCGCCCAGAACCTTGATGCACTGAACTTTCCGGGCTCCGGAATTGTCAGCGACATCCAGATTGGTCTGCATCTGGATCATAAGTTTTCTCCCGACGTCCCGGGCCGCTCACAAGAGAACATTGACCCGGGGGTTTCGTATGCAACCGAGCCCCGCGAACGGGGCTCGGCTCTGCCCTTTACTGGGCGGTTTCTGCCTCGGCGGACATCTGCGCCTCAAAGCGAGCCTTTTCGGCGGCGGCCGCTTCGGCGCGCGCCTTGTTGTGCTCGTCAAGCATCTCGGCGCTCATCACTTCCCACCGCTTGGTCTTGGACTTCGGCGCGCATTCGCGGATCATCACGCTGTCGCCGACGTTGAAGGCACCGGCCTCGTCATGGGCGCGGTACTTCTTGGATTTCTTGATGGTCTTCTGCAGCACGGGGTGCTTGAAGCGACGGACGACCTGAACGGTCACGGTCTGGGCGTTGGCGGTCGATGTGACGGTGCCTTGCAGGATACGCTTGGGCATCTGTTACGCCTCCGCAGTCGAGGCCGCAGCAGCGGCTTTTTCGTTCAGGATGGTGTTGATGCGCGCGACGTCGCGGCGCACCTGGCGCATGCGCGCCGTGTTTTCCAGCTGGCTCGTGGCCGCCTGGAAGCGGAGGTTGAAAGCCTCCTTTTTCAGCTGGACAAGCTGGTCCCGGAGTTCGTCCGGGGACTTGTCACGGAGGTCCTGGGCGTTCATGCGCCTCTCCTTTGTTGCAACATCACCGGTAGGCCCCTGCCTGCGAGCATGCAGGGTCACCCTGATTCCGGTGGAGTCCGTGGATGAGCGGCCCCATTAGGCCAGAATCCCAGCCCATGCAAGGACTATCTGGTCCGGCACGGAGCCTTTGCCGTCAGCGCTCGCGGCAGCCGCCGATCACATAGTCGAACCGATCGCCCAGGGAGGTTGCCGGAAAGCGCGCGTTCGAGCGCGATCCGCGGAAGTCGGTCAGCTCGAAGACATAGCTCTCACCGGTCATCAGACCGGCGCGAAAGTCCCTGAAACGCTCTGGCAGGAAGGCCGCCTTGCCGCTGGTGGATTCGCCCCATCGTTCCGAAATCGGTGCGTTATCACCAAACTTGTAGCGCACCGGGACCGTGTCCCGGGTGCTGCCGATATATCCGCCGGAGACCACAAAGATCTCGTGACCGCCCTTGCCGTCGCACCGTACGAAGGTCGAGACGGGCGCATCCGTCATGCGCAGGTGGGCCTTGTCGCTTTCGAGCACGACATAAGAGGTGTCTTCGCCGGAAAACGGGTCCGATTTCTCGACAAATGTCCATTTCGAGGGGTCGGGCGCATCCGGCGCGTCAGCTTCTGGGGCCGGGGCGGGCGCGGGGTCAAAACCTGCGAGGGAATCGTAACAGATCAGGCGGGCCTGATCGTCCGTCAGCCCGAGGCAGGGCGATAGATCCTGTGCCTGTGCGGCCAAGGGGACAAGCCCCACAACGATGGAAACAATGGCAAACCGCATGGCCAACCTCCTCTTTAAATCACCTGTCTTCGTCCCGGAAACACGGCGCACCGCATTGGCCCAAGTGTCTCGTAGCCCTGTTGTTTTTCTACGCCAACCGGTTTGTTCGAACAATTTCCACCGGCGGCTAGCGGGGCGGGTCGTCCGACTAACGCAGCAGTTCCAATGCCACGCTCGCGGCAGAATAGGTGACATGGGCCGAGACAAAGATTGCCGATGCACTGTAGGCGTTGGCCCCCTCCTCTTCTCCTTGCGCCGGGCCCGGGGCCGCCTCTTCTACCTTTGCCATTGCGGGGTCCGTGGGCAGGTCGGACCCGAAATGCGCGGAGACGGCCGTCGCACTATAGGTCAGGCTGACAAAACTGGTCTCGAGGACCGCGCTCCCTTCTGCCCTGCGCGCGACCCGCGACGCCGCCTGCCCCTGGCGCAAGCATTCACCCTCGGCACAGGCTGCCTGCACCAGGGCCTTGCCGCGATGCCCCACGGAGTTGGCGGATTGGCCCCGCTCCAAACTCTGCAAAAGTGCCTGGTGGCGATGAGGCTTTGCCGCCAATGGCCCGCTCCCGGTGATGTGACTGTCCATCTGAATCCCCGAATTATCTCCGTTCCTAGTACGCGGGGAGAAAGGTGAATTCTTGGTCTACGAATGGCCGTAAACTGTCGGGGATTCGAAAGGGACCCCGGTACGGAAATTAACCAATGCTCAACGCTTCCGTGGGAGTCATGTCAAAACCTGAAAGAAAGAGCGCGCGCGCCTGCGTCTTCTTCTCGCGCTCCGTTCTGCCCGCTTGCCGAGGCATTCGTGGCCTCGGTATAGTCGCACCTGACGAGCAGGGAGATGCAGCGCATGTCGGATCGGTCGACCTCTGGCGACGACGCGCTTTACAGCCGGATCGGGGTCGACGGACAGTCTCATGCCCTGATGCTGGAACAGGCCGCGCGCATCGCGCAGCTGGGCTATTTCGTCTTCAACGTGCGACAGTCCATCGTCGAGGTCTGCTCGGTCCGCCACGCGGCGATATTCGGGCAGACCCCGCAGGAATTCATCGCCTCCGTCAGCGGCCTGGAAGGCGAGATGGAGATGATCCACCCCGAGGATCGCAACCTGCTGCGCGAGGCCTATCAGCGCCTCCTGCAGGGTGAGACCATCGAGATGGAATACCGCTTTTTCCGCCCTGATCGCAGCCTTGGCTACATCCGCGAAATCGTCGCCCCCGAGGCTGGCGAGACCGGTGAGATCGTGCGCGGCCTGGGCAGCAGCCTGGATGTCACCGATGCCCGCCGCGCCGAGGAACGCCGCGCCCAGGCCAACCGGCTCGCCGCCCTGGGTGAATTGACCGCCGGTGTCGCGCATGACGTCAACAACATCCTGGCCGTGGTCATGGGCAACGCCGAACTGCTCCAGCAAGAGGCCGAGAGCGCGCTGACCGACCAGCTGCTGACGGAAATCGTCACCGCCTCCAAACGCGGCGGCACCCTGACCCGCAGCCTGTTGAATTTTGCCCAAAAGGCCACGATCCGACCTGTCGCACTGGATCTGGGCGAAGAAACGGCGCGCGCCGTCGCCATGTTCGCAAGGACCTCCTTCAAAAAGCCGACCATTTTTGTCGATCGCACGCCAGGGGTCATTCCCATCTTTGCCGACCGCGACAACTTGCAATCGGTGATCCTGAACATCCTCATCAATGCATTGGACGCCATCCGCGAAGGCGGGACGATCCAGATCAGCAGTGAAACAGCAGCCGCCAGCCCGATGGTCGCAGTTGGCGAATACGCCTGCCTGTCGATCCGGGACGACGGCAAGGGCATCGCCGCCCAGCATCTGGCCCGCGTCACCGAACCCTTCTTCACGACCAAGCCGCGTTCCAAGGGGTCGGGCCTGGGTCTGTCGATGGCGGCCGGTTTCATGCGGCAGCTGGGCGGCGAAATCGCCATCGAGTCTGAGCCGGATGTCGGGACCTGCGTCCGCCTGTTCTTTCCGCTGCACAAGGGCAAATGCACGGTTGAGACCCCGGCGCCCACCGGCGAGCCTGCGCAATTCGACAAGCTGCATGTGCTGTTGCTGGAAGATGAGGCCTCGATCCGCAACGTGCTGCTGCGCAACCTGCGCAGCTGGGGGTTCTCCGTCACAGCCACAGCCTCTGCCGAGGAGGCCCTGATGGCCATTGATGGCGCCACGTTCGACCTTGCGCTGCTGGACAACCATGTCCCCGGCGCCTCCACCGGCGCCGAGATTGCCGCGCAGATAAAGGCCCGGCACCCGACGACACCGACAATCCTGCTGACGGGCCTCGCCAAGCCCGGCACAGGTGGTGAGGGGTCAGGGATCGACCTCGTCCTGGCAAAACCGGTGCCCGCCCCGGACCTGCGCGCGGCGATCACGACCTTGCTTGAGAAAGTCAGGCCCATGCCTCGACAGTCGGTCACCCCGGGGGGCTGACAACCTCCGCCCGTTCGGCGCTCGATCTCTCTGGTGGAGAGCTTGCAAGCTAGGCCGGACCGCGCCTCACTCCCACTTGTAGTTAAAGCTGACGGAGACCCGGTTTTCCTCGGCCATGTTCAGCGGCACCTCGTGGCGCAGCCAGCTTTCCCACAACAGAACCTCGCCCACCCCAGGCGCCACGTAGATGAAAGAGCGCAGCTCCTCGCGGCAGCCCTTTTTGCGCGTCGGGGCGGCCATCATCATCGCCAGCCGGGGGTCCTCCAGCTTCAGCGCAGAGGCGCCTTCGGGCATGGCCACATAGGTGGTCCCGGAAATCACCGAATGCGGATGGATATGGCTGGAATGCGTCCCACCCTCGGGCAGGATGTTGATCCAGATATCCTCGAGCACCAGGCTCTTGTCACCCAGATCGAATTCGAGATCCTCGGCAAAGGCCGCCACATGCTTGTCGAGAACCTTTACGAGATCGGCGAAGATCGGGAAGCGCCAGGGCAGATCCGTCAGCGAAGCATAGGAGGTGTAGCCGGGATACCCCTGCTCCTCGCACCAGTCCTGTCCCGCCTCGTCATCCTCGGCGATGGAATAGCACGAACCTTCCAGTTCATCGGTGTCGATGGCGCCATGCTCGGACAGCCGGGCCTGGTAGAGACGGGTGGCAAAAAGCGAACGGATCTGGGTCATGTCCGCGCTTTAGCCCAAGGTGACCACCGGGGGAAATGGAATCTCAACCTCTCGGCGGCATGGTCGCAGCCAAACGAGAAGTGAGAACAGAATGTTCCCGATCCGCTGCCTGATCCTGATGGCACTGCTGGCCCTTGGCAACGCCGCCGCCGCGCAAAGCGCGTCTCTTTTCCCGCATGGTGACAGTAGCGCGCGCGCGCCTCTCGTGGCCATGCGCAAACCCTCGCCCATGCCGCAGGCGCAAGGCGGCAGCCTGTTCGCCGGGGGCCAAAGACTCGGCTTCCTGGCCCCTCTGCCCAAGCCCGTCGATCAGCCGCGGGCCGACCGGGGCGACGCGCTGGCGGGCAATACCGCCGCCGCGAAATTGCTTAGCCTTATTGCCGAGGCGGAATCGGCCCATGGCGGCTACGATGCCGTGATCCACGGCGCTCGTGTCAAACCGCCCAAGCGTCCCACTGAAATGACGGTTCAGGAAATCCTGAACTGGATCAAGGCCACGCCAGGCCAGCCCCACGCCATCGGGCGCTATCAGTTCATTCCCGATACACTGCGGCACCTGATCCGGGAACTTGGCGTTCATCCCGGCGCGCGCTTCTCCCCCGATCTGCAGGACCGTCTGGCGCATGAGCTTCTGGCCGATGCCGGTTTCCTGGCCTTCCAGCGCAAGGAGATCACGCGGCGCAGTTTCATGTACCGGCTGGCCAAGGTCTGGGCCGGTCTCCCCCTGCCCTCAGGCGAAAGCTATTACGAGGGTTACGCCGGCAACAAGGCGACGATGACCTGGGCGCGGTTCGATGGAGCGATGGCAAAGATTTTTGCGGGGTGACCGTTACGCTCCCATGACGAACTCGGTCTTGTTGGCCATCACATATCTCACGACCGTGTCGGCAAGCATGTTTGACCAGGACGATTCCGAAACAGGATCATCGGCGAACCGAAGGGTCTCATCGAGTCCACAAAATGCGTCCTCGAACTCACTCAGCACATCGCCATGACGCGATCTCGGCAATTCGCAGATTTCGTGCAGGAGATCATGGTCCACCGGGTCTTCCAGAGAAAATCGCGCCATGGCTCGAGTCATTTCCGGAATGATCCGCCGGTATACCAGCGCCACCTCCGCCGGCGCGAACCGGTCCAGCACCTCGGGTATCTCAATGGCAAGAAAGGGGCTGTTGAAAAAGAACTGGTCTACCCCGCCATTCAGTATCTCCCCCTTCAGATTGGCCTCGGTGATTAACAAGGCCTGACCCCAGGACATAGTGCCTGAGTTTACGAACCTCATCATGTCCTTGTTGTCGAACCGTGGCATGCGACGGCCTGCGGTGTCGTGGAATTTGGCCAGCGGCGGCAGCAAGACGTCACCAAGAGTCTCTAACAACAAGTGAGGGCTTTGGCCTTCCACCAATGTGGGAAACCGCGTCGCGGGCGCCCGCCAAGGCATGATCGGATCGACACGTTTCACTAAGAACCTCAAGAATCTGAAATCTGGATCGCACTACGCAGGATAAACAAAAAAACCCCCGCCGCTGTCGCGCCGGGGGCCAAACTTTTTGGGACGGGTCACAGACCCTTCCCTTACCAGTCCTCGCGGACCACGACGCGGGTCTTGATCGGCAGCTTCATGGCGGCCAGACGCAGCGCCTCGCGGGCGATTTCCTCGTTCACGCCGTCGATCTCGAACATCACGCGACCGGGCTTGACCTTGCAGGTCCAGCGGTCGACCGAGCCCTTACCCTTACCCATACGAACTTCGATGGGCTTGGCGGTCACGGGGGTGTCCGGGAAGATACGGATCCAGACGCGGCCCTGACGCTTCATGTGACGCGTCATGGCACGACGGGCTGCCTCGATCTGGCGCGCGGTCACGCGCTCGGGCTCAAGAGCCTTGAGGCCGTAGCCGCCAAAGTTCAGATCGGAACCGCCCTTGGCCAGGCCCTTGATACGGCCCTTCTGAACCTTGCGGAATTTAGTACGCTTTGGCTGAAGCATGGTTACCTCCGATCATCCCGGCGGCCGCCACCGGCACCACGGGGGGCCGGACCGTCCTGGAGTTCCTGGTTCTTGCGGTCGCGGGCTTGCGGATCATGTTCCATGATCTCACCCTTGAAAATCCAGACCTTGATGCCGATGATGCCGTAAGGCGTGGTTGCCTCGACGTTGGCATAGTCGATGTCGGCGCGCAGCGTGTGCAGCGGCACGCGGCCTTCGCGGTACCATTCGGTCCGTGCGATTTCCGCGCCACCCAGACGGCCAGCCACGTTCACCCGGATACCCTGGGCGCCCATGCGCATGGCGTTCTGCACAGCCCGCTTCATCGCGCGGCGGAAGGAGACACGGCGCTCCAGCTGCTGGGCGATCGACTCGCCGACCAGCTGTGCGTCGAGCTCGGGCTTGCGGACCTCAACGATGTTGAGGTGCAGTTCCGAGTCGGTCATCGACGAGAGCTTCTTGCGCAGCACCTCGATGTCCGCGCCCTTCTTGCCGATGATGACACCGGGGCGCGCGGTATGCACCGTGACGCGGCACTTCTTGTGCGGACGCTCGATGATAACGCGGCTGATGCCAGCCTGCTTCGGCGGGTTGCGGTACTCGTTGAAGATGAACTCGCGGATCTTGAGATCCTCGAGAAGCAGATCACCATAGTCCTTGGTGTCGGCGTACCAGCGGCTGTCCCAGGTGCGGTTCACCTGCAGGCGCATGCCGATCGGATTGGTCTTGTTACCCATTAGGCTTGCTCCTCAACCTGGCGCACCTTGATGGTGAGTTCCGAGAACGGCTTGTTGATCCGGCCAAAACGACCGCGTGCCCGGGGGCGTCCGCGCTTCATGACCAGGTTCTTGCCCACATAAGCCTCGGCAACGACGAGTTCGTCGACGTCCAGACCGTGGTTGTTCTCGGCGTTGGCGATGGCCGACTGCAGGCACTTTCTCACGTCAACGGCGATCCGCTTTTTCGAGAAGGTCAGGTCCGTGAGGGCCTTGTCCACCTTCTTGCCGCGGATCAACTGTGCGACGAGGTTGAGTTTCTGCGGGCTGGTGCGCAGCATGCGCAGCTTTGCCATCGCTTCGTTGTCCGCCACGCGGCGGGGATTCTTATCCTTGCCCATGGCTTACTTCCTCTTCGCTTTCTTGTCGGCTGCGTGACCGTAGTAGGTACGGGTCGGTGCGTATTCGCCGAACTTCTGGCCGATCATGTCCTCGGACACGTTGACCGGGATATGCTTCTGGCCGTTGTAGACGCCAAACGTCAAACCCACGAACTGGGGCAGGATCGTCGAGCGGCGCGACCAGATCTTGATGACTTCGTTGCGGCCCGATTCACGCGACTTCTCTGCCTTCTTGAGGACATAGGAATCGACGAACGGACCTTTCCAGACGGAACGCGACATGGATTACCGCCCCTTCTTCTTGGCGTGACGCGAGCGGATGATCAGCTTCTGCGACGCCTTGTTGGTGTTGCGGGTGCGCTTGCCCTTGGTCGGCTTGCCCCAGGGCGTCACCGGGTGACGACCACCCGAGGTCCGGCCTTCACCACCGCCGTGCGGGTGGTCGATCGGGTTCATGACGACACCGCGGACGGAGGGACGCTTGCCCATGTGGCGGACGCGACCGGCCTTGCCGAGGTTCTGGTTCGAGTTGTCGGGGTTCGAGACCGCACCAACCGTGGCCAGGCATTCCTGGCGTACCAGGCGCAGCTCGCCCGAGCTGAGGCGGATCTGGGCATAGCCACCGTCACGACCGACGAACTGGGCATAGGTGCCCGCGGCGCGTGCGATCTGGCCACCCTTGCCAGGCTTCAGCTCGATGTTGTGGACGATGGTACCGATCGGCATACCGCTGAAGGGCATGCAGTTACCGGGCTTGATGTCCGCTTTGGTCGAGGAAACGACCTTGTCGCCCACGCCCAGGCGCTGGGGGGCGAGGATGTAGGCCTGTTCGCCGTCGTCATACTGGACGAGCGCGATGAAGGCGGTACGGTTGGGGTCATATTCGATACGCACCACGATGCCGTTGACATCGAACTTGTTGCGCTTGAAATCGACGATCCGGTAGAGGCGTTTTGCGCCACCGCCGCGGCGGCGAGCGGTAATCCGTCCGGTGTTGTTCCGGCCACCCTTCTTCGTCAGACCTTCGGTGAGGGCCTTGACGGGGCGTCCTTTGTACAGCTCCGAACGGTCGATCAGCACCAGCCCGCGCTGGCCCGGCGTCGTCGGCTTGTACGACTTGAGTGCCATGCTTTCTGTCTTCCGTTAGCTAGCGCCCCGGAAAGGGTCCGGGGCTATGTGAAAGGCCCCTCGACATACGTCCGCAGGTGCCCGGTGGTATAGGCCCCCGAAGGTGCCCGAATCTCAACATCCGCAGACAATAGCAAAGCCCCGGACGAATCCGGGGCTGCTGCGGATGGGGTCGTTTAGTCGATGTAAACTTGGGCGTCAATCCACCTGCTGTTCGACACCCCATTTTCCCGCCTACCCCGTACTAGTCCCCATCAGTTTTTCCTACGCTTGCATTGGTAGGTCAGATCTGTGCGTTCAATCGTCCAGACCACAACATCCCTGGACACGAACTTCGGATATGCCGGAAACACGCCTCGGACAGCGCCTTCTGACATGGACTTGCCTGCATTGGGGACCCAAGCGGTTCGGCCATCCAACTTGTCCTCAACCCGTTTCACACGCATATTGTTTGCATAGACCTTTCCCTTGCGAACTCGGACTCGGGCGTCAAAACTTGCCTTGCTCAGCAAAGTAGATCGCCTTTCACTTCCCGGGATGAAGAGCGTACCAACGCCACTTACTCTTTTTCCGTTGAAAGTCCTGGTATCGGAATAGACAGAAACAACTTGTCCCTGTCTTTTCGTCTCCATTTTGCAATCCCAGGTGCCGATCAAAAGCTCTTCGATCGTTTGGGCTGAAGAAATCCTCGGCGAAAGCAACAAAGCGGCCAAAAACAACGAAAAAAAACGTGACAAACTCGCCTCCTCAACATGAATCAGATATTTGGTCTTCTTTGGTGAAAATTGCGCAGCAGCCTCACCAACCTTCGAAAGTGTCTCATTTCCCCGAAGCGGGGTCGACCACGAATACGCTCCCTAAAAATATCTTCCCGCCAAACAGAAAAGGCCCCCGCATCACTGCGAGGGCCTTTCCATTTTCCGTAGGGCGGGGTTCACCCCGCCGCCGCACTCAAAGACCGGTGTTCACGTCGATCGTGTTGCCCTCTTCGAGGGTGACATAGGCCTTCTTGACGTCCTTGCGGCGGCCCATCTGGCCGCGGAAACGCTTTTGCTTGCCCTTGGTGATGGTCGTGTTGACCGCCTTCACCTTGACACCGAACAGCGCCTCGACCGCTTCCTTGATCTGCGGTTTGGCCGCGTCGATCGCCACTTCGAAGACCACCGCGCCGTTCTCGGACGCCATGGTGGATTTCTCGGTGATGATCGGCTTGCGGATCACGTCGTAATGTTCTGCCTTCGCGCTCATTTCAGACGAGCCTCCAGTGCTTCGACACCCGCCTTGGTCAGAACCAGCGTGTCACGCTTGAGGATGTCATAGACGTTTGCGCCCTGGCTCGGCAGCACATCGAGACCTTCGATGTTGGCCGCTGCGCGGACGAAGTTTTCGCTGACCTCGGCGCCGTCGATGATCAGCGCGCGCTTCCAGCCCAGGTTCGCGACCTGCTTGGCAAGGGTCTTGCTCTTGCCGTCGCAGTCCGCTGCCTCGATCACCACCAGCGACCCGTCCTTCACCTTGGACGAGAGCGCGTGCATCAGGCCCAGCTTGCGGACCTTCTTGGGCAGCTCATGGCCGTGCGAACGCGGGGTCGGACCCTTGTAGATGCCACCCTTGCGGAAGATCGGCGCGTTGCGGGAGCCGTGGCGTGCGCCGCCGGTGCCCTTCTGGCGATAGATCTTCTTCTTGGAGTAGGACACTTCCGAGCGGGTCTTGACCTTGTGCGTACCGGCCTGCGCCTTGTTGCGCTGCCAGCGGACGACGCGGTGGAGAATGTCGGCGCGCGGCTCCAGCCCGAACAGGGCCTCGTCCAGCTCGACTTCGCCCGCGGCACCGCCGTCGAGATTGATCACGTCGAGTTTCATTCGTCGCCTTCCTTCTTCTCGGCTTCGATTTCAGCCTCGGCGGCCTTCAGCGCTTCGGCTTCGGCGGCGGCCTGCTCTTCGGCAAGACGCTTGGCTTCGGCTTCGGCCTCTGCGGCTGCGGCTTCTGCGGCTTCCTCGGCGGCTTTCATCGCTTCCCGCTTGGCGCTCATCAGCGCGGCGGGGAGAATGACGTTCTCCGGGGTCGGCTTCTTGACAGCGTCCTTGACGGTCACCCAGGATCCCTTGGGGCCGGGAACGGCACCCTTGATCATGATGATGCCACGGTCGCTGTCGGTGCGGACGACCTGCAGGTTCTGCGTGGTCACGCGGACAGAGCCCATGTGGCCGGCCATCTTCTTGCCCTTGAACACCTTGCCGGGGTTCTGACACTGGCCGGTCGAGCCGTGCGAACGGTGCGAGATCGACACACCGTGCGTGGCGCGCAGACCGCCGAAGTTGTGGCGCTTCATGCCACCGGCAAAACCTTTACCGATGGTGATGCCGCTGACGTCCACGAACTGACCTTCGAAGTAGTGGTCGGCGATGATTTCCTCACCCACTTCGATCAGGTTCTCGGGGTCGACGCGGAATTCCACGACTTTCCGCTTGGGTTCGACCTTGGCAACGGCGAAATGGCCGCGCATCGCCTGGCTGACGCGCTTGACCTTTGCGGTACCGGCGCCCAGCTGGACAGCGGTATAGCCGTGCTGGTCATTTGTGCGCTGCGCGACAACCTGAAGGGTGTCGAGTTGCAGCACGGTGACGGGGATCTGCTTGCCGTCTTCCATGAAGAGACGGGTCATGCCGATCTTCTTTGCGATCACTCCAGAGCGCATGTTCATCGGCCTCCCTTATACCTTGATTTCGACGTCAACGCCGGCGGCGAGGTCGAGCTTCATCAGGGCGTCCACGGTCTGCGGGGTCGGATCGACGATGTCCAGCAGGCGCTTGTGCGTGCGGATCTCGAACTGGTCGCGCGACTTCTTGTTGACGTGCGGACCACGCAGAACGGTATATTTCTCGATCTTGTTCGGCAGCGGGATGGGACCGCGGACCGTTGCGCCGGTGCGCTTGGCGGTGTTGACGATTTCCTGGGTGCTGGCGTCCAGCACGCGGTAATCGAACGCCTTGAGCCGGATACGGATGTTCTGGTTCATTGAACAGCCTTGTTCACGATGTTGGGGTTGAGAGGAGGATCTGCGACCACCGCAAACCTTCGTCGAACCCGGAAGTGTCAGGGCGCCCCGGTCAGGGCGCCCTTCCTTGATTGTCAGCCGAGTGGCACGGCGCGCTTTACTCGATGATCTTCGACACGACGCCCGAACCCACGGTGCGGCCGCCTTCACGGATGGCGAAGCGCAGGC
>Ga0208330_1000242_pt1 | contig 29491 bp, 25 predicted proteins | sample DeeseametaMP1896_FD_184180 | JGI IMG/M metagenome (GOLD analysis project Ga0208330, IMG submission 184180) | Marine microbial communities from the Deep Pacific Ocean - MP1896 (SPAdes) | ecosystem: Environmental > Aquatic > Marine > Oceanic | place: East of Hawaii, North Pacific Ocean | collected... | reverse complement strand
CATCTCGTAGAGCATCTTGTTGGACAGGGCGACGATGTCGTTCTCGCGCACGCCCGGTTTCAGCTCTTCGTAGATCATGTGGTAGACGCCATCGACCATGCTGGCCGCCTGGGTCAGCAGCTGGATCTCGTCCCAGTTCTTGATCTCGCGCGCCGCCAGCATGATCTGCTGGCCGTCGACCACGTTGATGCCCTCTTCCTTGAGGGCGTGGAACATCGCGGTTTCGGCGTAATCGACCCCCACCGGCATGCCTGCCATGCCCGCATCCTTGATCAGCTGGGCGATCATCTTGGCGTATTTCTGCATCAGGCCGAAATCGGGCGGGATGGTGCCGCGCATGCCGACAACGCCGGCCAGGCAGTGATCGGGCTCCAGCCAGTCGGAGTGCCGCTTGTGGTGCACCGCGGCGGAGCCGAAATCCCAGACATAAGGGCTGTCGTCCCCGGTGAGCAGGCAGAAGCGGCACATCTTGTCCCGCTCCCATTCGCCGATCTTGGTGGCGGTGACGTAGCGAATGTTGTTCACGTCGAAGAGCAGCAGCGACCCAGCCTGCGAGTTCTGCAGCGACTGCCGCGTGCGGGCCAGGCGATAGCGGCGCAGGCGGTCATGGTCGATCCGACGTTCGAAATCCACCGAGGTATGTCCCCAGGCGGGCAGGCGCTCGCGCCATTCCCAGTTGGGTTCAAGGTCCTTGGGGGTCAGCAGGTTCGGCATCAGGGCGCGTGACATGAGTGGCTCCTTCGGGTCGCGCGGGCGGCCCGTTCATCAGGGTGAAAATTGCTGGAAAAGGGTGGCGTTACTGGATGCACCAACCGCCGTCGACATGGACCATCTGGCCCGTCATGTAGTCGCTGTCGTCACTGGCAAGGAAGGATGCGGTGCCGGTGATGTCCTTGGGATAGGAGACGCGCTTGATCTGCAGGGCGTCGCGGACAATGTCATCGTAGGCCTGTCCTTCGCGCTGCTTGAAGCCGATATCGACAAGGTCCTTGTCCAGTTGCTCCCACAGCGGCGTGACCACGACGCCGGGCGCATAGCCGTTGACGGTGATATTGTGCTCGGCCAGCCCCAGTGCGCCGCAATGGGTCAGCGCAAGGCAGCCGTATTTCGAGGTGCAATAGACGGTCACATCGACCAGCGGTTTGCGCGAGGCGATGCTGCCGACGTTGATGATCTTGTAAGGGTGATCGTCCATCGGGCCCTGTGCGATCATCTGGCGGGCGGTTTCCTGCATGCCCAGCCACATCGCCTTGGTGTTGACGTTCATGATCATGTCCCAATTGTCTTCGTCGATATCCATGAAGAACCGGGGCTTGTTGAGGCCGGCGTTGAACAGGCCGACATTGATCGAGCCGAAGGCCTCGACCGTCGCGGCAACGGAAGCGGCGTTGTCCTCGCGCTTGGTCACGTCCATCCTGACGCCGATGGCCGTGCCGTTTCCTGCCGCGTTGATCTTGGCGGCCATGTCCTGCGCGGCGTCGCCGTCAAGGTCGCCCAGGCAGACGTTGGCGCCCTGGGCGGCAAAGGCTTCGGCATTGGCGGCACCCATGCCGCGCGCGGCGCCGGTGATCAGGATGTTCTTGCCCTTCAGGCGGTTGGGGTCCATGAGTCTCTCCTCCTCGGATCATGTTGTCCCGCGTCATGCAAACAGCGCCTCGGCCCTTTGCTGGGCCCGTTGCAACGCCTCGCGCGGGGGGATCAGACCGCGCAGCATGTCGTGGAATTCCTCGCCGCAGACCTGGATGATCCCGGTGATCTGGGGCACCGGCGGTCGCGGCCAGAACTGCAGCTCGTCGCGCCAGGACATGGCGTCCACCGCCTCGAAGATGGGCGAGGCGCGGCGCACCTCGGCATCTGCGGCGACGGAATAGCGCGGGTTGGTGCGGCTGCCGTTCTGAACGTAAAGCTTCTGTGCCTCGGCGCTGGTAAAGACGCGCAGCGCCTCGGCGGCGGCGGGCAGGCGGTCGGGCGCGATATTGGCGGGAATGCCCATGACATAGCCGCCAACCGGCGCCACGTTCGCGGCGCCCGGCCCGTGCGGATGCGGCAGATAGCCGGTCTGGCCGAAGGCGGGCGAGGACGGGTCCAGTTCAAAGTAGGGCGCCAGTAGCGTATAGCCGTAGGCCATCGCGATCTTGCCCGCCGCGAAGGGCCGGACCCGTTCGTACCAGGACATGGACAGGATGTCGGGCGGGGAATAGCGCAAGAGCTCCAGCAGGTATTCCGCTGCCATGAGCCCCTTGTCGGTGTCGATGGTGATCCGATACCGGCGTGTGGCCAGATCGTCTGTGTCAAAGCCGCCCGCCACCTCTGGCAGGTCCAGCACCGGTTGGCCGAAATCGGCCAGCGTCATCAGAAAGGTATGTCCCAGCGCCGTGCCGCGCGCCGCGTTCCAGGCGATGCCATAGCGGCCCTTCTGCGGGTCGTGCATGTGGCGTGCGGCCTTCAGCAGCTGCTCGGTGTTGGCGGGCGGTTCCAGGCCGGCATCCGCGAACAGATCCTTGCGATAGAACAGCAGCTCCGGCGTGGTCTGGGCGGGCACACCATAGGGCCGTCCGCCCCAATGGGTCGCCTTCCAGCCGGCGGTGTGGAAATCCGCCGGGTCCAGCCGCTCGACATCCATCGCGTCGTCCAGCGGCATCAGAACACCCCTGGAGGCGAATTCGCCCACCCAGGGCAGGTCCAGCGCGATGATGTCGTACCGGCTGGCCTTGCGTTCGGCGTTCCGCAGGGCCTCTTCGCGCAGCCGGTCGATGGAAAACGCGCGTTGGTGGATGCCGGTGCCGATCACCTGTTCGAACTGCCGCTTGAGGTTTTCCATGACCATGAAGGTCGGGTCGCCATGCACCAGCACGCGGATGCCGCCGGGGACCTTCAGGGGTTCGGGCAGGATCTGGATCGGCTGGATCGACCGCGTGGTCATGTAGGAGCCGCCGAAATAATAGTCGCGGTCCTCGGCGGCCCCCTTGTCAGCGCCGAAATAGGTTTCCGTCAGCCGCCGCACCCGCCCCGAAAGCCGCGCCCACTGGTCCAGCAGCTTTTCGCTGGGATGCATCGAGAAACTCTTGCCGGTCTTGGTGCGTGGGCGCTGGTCGATCAGCCCGGCGTCTATCATCTCCTTCAGACGCCGGTTCGCGGTGGCATAGGGCACGTTCGAGGCTGCGATGAGTGATGTCGGCGTGGTGATCTTGGCCTCGAGGTGGCCCTTGATCAGGTGCATCGCCATGCGAAAGATCGGGTTCGGAGCGCTGAGTTCGATGGTGGTTTCGCGCTCGTTCTCGCATTCTTCGAGATAGGCCAGGATGTGCAACATCTCGCCCGTGGCCAGCTGGGACTGCATCCGGTCTTCGGTATGTCCGTCCATCGCGTTCATCGGTCGGTTCGCGGCCTCTCGTGCCTTGCCCTCTGCGCCTGTCGCAGAATTGTTCAAATTGGATGGCCCTGGATGGCGCATCGCTTCTCCTCCGCAAGATGTTCAAATTGTGGGGGTCAGCGTACAGCCATTTTATCCAAACTGGACTTCACAATATTCAAACTGGATATTTTTGCCGGGGCCCGGGGCGGGCAAAAGCCCCACATTCAGTCCCAGTCGTCCGGTGCGCCGGATGACGATTCCCCCGGGAGGTGGGGAATCGGACAAGAATTGACAATTCGGGAGGAGACCCAGATGAAACTTCGTACCGTTCTCGCCGCGACTGCAGCCACGGTTGCATTTTCCGGGGCTGTACAGGCCGAGACCTACAGGATCGGCATCACCCAGAACAACGTCGGTGTGGACAGCTACCAGACCACCTATGAAAAGGCCTTTATCGCCGCGGCCGAGGCCAATCCCAACGTCGAGGTTGTCGTGCTGGACGGGGGTGGCGACGTCGCCCGCCAGATCGCCCAGATGGAAGACCTGATCCAGCAGGCGGTCGATGCGATCATCATCTGGCCGACCAACGGCGAGGCCGTGATCCCGGCGGTGCGCAAGGCGCACAAGGCCGGCATTCCGGTCATCGTGACCAATTCGAACATCGCCGACGCGGGGTTCGATTTCGTCGCGTCCTTCTCGGGTCCCGACAATATCACCCAGGGCGCCCGGGCCGCAGAGATCATGTGCGACAAGTTCAAGGAAATGGGCATCGAGAACGAGGCCAAGGTGGTCCATATCACCGGGCAGCCGGGCTATACCACCGCGATCGAACGCGCCAAGGGCTTTGACGACCGTCTGCCCGAGGTCTGCCCGAACGTGACCCAGATCGACAAGCAGCCGGGCGACTGGAACCGCGAAAAGTCGCAAAAGGTCATGGAGGCCTTCCTGGTCAAGTACGACGACATCGACGGCGTTTATGCCGGGGATGACAACATGGGTGTCGGCGCGCTGAACGCCGCCAAGGCCGCAGGCCGCGACGGCATCATCTTTGTCGGCGCCACCAACTTTGCCGTCGGATACGAGGCGATGGAACGCGGCGAATACTGGGGCTCGATCTACCAGTCGCCCGTGGATGACGCCGAGGCCGCGCTCAAGACCGCGCTCGACGTGCTGAACGGTGACGACGTGCCTTTCCTCAACTACTTCGACACGCCGAAGATCACCCAGGACAACATGGGCGATTTCACCAAGCCGGTCTTCTGAGACCGACCCTGTTCCGGGCACGCCGCGGCGTGCCCGGGCCTGACAGTTGCCTACAGGAAATGGTTGGGAGGTCGACATGGGCCGTGTGTCCGGACGATCCTGCATTGTCACAGGCGCCGCCCAGGGGATTGGACGCGCCATCGGCGAGGCCCTTCTGGACGAAGGGGCCGACGTTTGTTTTGCCGATATCAACGCGGGCAAGGTGGCCGAGGTTGCCGAGGCCAGCCAGAAGAGGGCCTCCGCCGCCGGCGGGCGCGCGATCCATGCGCCGGTCGACGTGACCGATAGGGCCACCGTCCAGGCCATGATCGCCCACACCGTCGATGCCTTCGGCAAGCTGGACGTCAAGTTCAACAACGCCGGCGTCAACAAGCCGATGAATTTCCTCGACGTGACCGAGGAGAACTGGAACTTTGTCATGGGGGTGAACGGGCTTGGATGCCTGATCGGCATGCAGGAAGCCGCCAAGCAGTTCATCCGGCAGGGGTCTTTCGGCAAGATCATCAACACGGCGTCTGTCGCCAGCCGGCAGGGCTATGACAACGTCGCGCCCTATTGCGCGTCGAAATGGGGGGTGGTTGCGCTGACGCAATCCGGGGCCCGCGACCTGGCCAGGCATGACATCACCGTCACGGGCTTTGCGCCGGGCGTCGTCGCGACCGAAATGTGGGAACAGGTGGACCGCGACCTGATGGACATCGGTGCGGCCCAGAGTCCGGGCCAGGCGATGGAGGAGTTTTCCTCGGTGATCCTGAAAGGCCGCGTCGCCACGCCGGCGGACGTGACCGGAACGACTACGTTCCTGGCCTCGAAGGAGAGCGACTACATGACCGGCCAGATCGTGATGATCGACGGCGGCATGACTCTGGTTTGAAGGACGCCCCGGAGGGAGGCGGAATGGTCGCGGGGCGCTAGGTCTCCGTGATGGGTCCGCATTGGGGCAAGAGGGGGGAGCAATGGCTCACATCATCAAGAGAGACCTGGGGGGGCAGCTTGCCCGTCAGGGCATTCTCATCGCTTTCGCATTGTTCATGATCGGCTTTTCGCTCGCCAACGGGCGCTTTCTCGATCCGGACAACATCATGGGGGTCGTGCGCTCTTCGGCCATCCTGGGGGTCATGGCGCTGGGGGTGACCTTTGTCGTCATCAGCGGCAACCTCGACCTCTCGGTGGGGTCGATGATGTCCTTTTCGACCATCGTGGTGCTGGACCTGCACGACAAGATCGGCCCGACACTGGCAATCCCGGCGATGTTCGCCATGACGCTTTGCCTGGGGGCCTTCATCGGCTTCCTCGTGGGATACCTGAAGCTCAACTCTCTGATCGTCACCCTTGGGATGCTTTCGGCCATCCACGGGCTGACCCTGACCTATTCCGGCGGCCAGAACATGGACATCGCCGACAAGGAAGGCACCTGGTTCAGCGTCTTCGGGCAGGGCGAGATGATCGGCATCCCGGTGCCCATCATGCTCTTTGCGCTGCTGGCCTCGATCCTTGGCATCGGACTGGCCAAGACGCCCTTTGGCCGCAAGGTCTATGCCGTGGGCGGCAACGGAACCGCCGCCACCTTCTCGGGCATTCCCCGCGCCCGCGTTGTCTTTACCTGCTACCTCGTCTCGGCCTTCTGCGTCGCCACCGCCGGGCTGATCCAGGCCAGCCGCTCTCTCGGATCGCAAAACACCGTGGGGCAGGGGCTGGAGCTGGAGGTGCTGGCGGCGGTCATCCTTGGCGGGGCCTCGTTGATGGGCGGCTCGGGGACCATCTTCAAGACGGTGATCGGTGTCCTGATCCTGGGATTCATCCAGAACGGGCTGCTGCTGGTCGGATTGCAGTTCTACGTCCAGTACGTCGTCACCTGGGTCATCATCATTCTTGCCGTCTGGCTGGACATCGCCGCCAAGCGGGGCCGTCTCTGGTCGCCCATCGCCTGAGGAGAAGAGATCATGCAAGCAGGTACACTCAGCAGCTTCCTGAAGCGCGGCGCCATCTGGGGCTTCATCGCTCTGGAACTGCTCTTCTTCACCGTGGCGGGCGAATTCCTGTCGCTCAGCGAAAAGGCCTTCATGGATCTCGACAACATGCTGCTGCTGTTCAAGCAGTCGGCGCCGATCGGGATCATCGCGATGGGCATGACGATCATCATGGTCAATGGCAACATCGACCTGTCGGTGGGCGCAACCTATGCGCTCAGCGCCATCGTCCTGCTGGACAGCATGACATGGCCGATCTTCGGCGGCATGGGCGACTGGGCGATCCCGATGGCCTGGCTGGCGGCATTGGCCACGGGCACGCTCTTGGGGGCGCTGAACGGGTTGGTCGTCTGGAAAACCGGGGTCGATGCCTTCATCGTCACCCTGGGATCGATGCTGGGCTATCGCGGGCTGGTCTTCATGTACAACGGCGAGCAGCCCACCAGCCACCTGAACTGGACGCTGGTGGATTTCGCCGAGGCGCAGTTCCTGGGCATCCACACGGCGACATGGTTCCTGCTGGCGGTGACGGCGGCGATCTGGTTCCTGATGAACCGCACGGTGCATGGCCGCAACGCCTATGCCATCGGCGACAACCGCGAGGCGGCGGTCAATGCCGGGATCAAGGTGGGACCGCATATGATGATCAACTTCATGATCATCGGCTTTCTGGCGGCGCTGTCGGCGGTGGTCTTCTATTCCGAAAGCGGCTCGGTCAATCCCAACGACGGCGAGCTCTATGAACTCTGGGTCATCACCGCCGTTGTCCTTGGCGGCACCAAGCTGACCGGCGGCGCGGGGTCGATCGTTTCGACCTTTGGCGGGGTGCTGGCGATCCAGCTCTTGCGCAAGGGGCTGTCCCACATCGGCGCGGATACGGAAACCGTCAACCTTGTGATCGGCCTGATCCTGATCGCGGTTCTCTTTCTGGACCGGCAGCTGAACCTCAAGGGCAAAGAGGAGTTGAAGGTATGACCCAGGAAACCCCCGTTCTGCGACTGGAAGACATCGTAAAGACATTCCCCGGTGTACGGGCCCTCGATGGTGTGTCCTTGTCCATCATGCCGGGCGAGGTTCATGCCCTCATGGGGGAAAACGGCGCCGGGAAATCCACCCTGATGAAGGTGCTTGGCGGCATTCACCAGCCCAACGAAGGCAAGATCTTTGTCGATGAGCAGCCGGTTGTCATGAACGGTCCGCTAGACGCCAAGGCAAAGGGCATCGTGTTCATCCACCAGGAACTCAGCCTTGCCGAGGAACTGAGCGTGGCCGAGAACATCTATCTTGGGGAATTGCCGCGTAAGCGGTTCGGGCTGGTCGACTGGGCCAAGCTGGAGGCCAAGACCAACGTGATCCTCGAAAAGCTCAAGGTCGGGTTCAATGCCAAGACCCGCGTCGGCGACCTGTCCATCGCCAATCAGCAGATGGTCGAGATCGCCCGGGCGCTGACCGTGGATGCCAAGGCGGTGATCTTCGACGAGCCTACCGCCTCATTGACCGATGCGGAAAAGGTGGTTCTCTTCGAGGTGATCTCGGACTTGCAGGCACAGGGCGTGGGTATTGCCTATATCTCGCACCGGATGGAAGAGATCTTCAAGATTACCGACCGGATCAGCGTTCTGCGCGACGGGCAGTATCAGGGCACGGTTGTCACCGCCGAAACCAACGAGGAAGGCGTGACCCAGATGATGATCGGGCGCAAGCTCGACCTGTCGCGGAACGAAAGCCACCATGAGTTGGGCGACGTCGCGCTCGAAGTGCGCGGGTTGAGCTGTGGCAAGCTCTACCAGGACGTCAGCTTTGAGGTGCGCCGCGGCGAAGTCGTGGGCTTCTATGGCCTTGTCGGGGCCGGTCGCACCGAGATCGCGGAAACCCTGTTCGGCCTGCGCGATCCGTCGGCGGGCACGATCCTGATGGATGGCGAAGAGGTGCGGATTCATTCGCCGGTCGATGCCATCGCCAAGGGAATTTCGCTGGTGCCGGAGGACCGCAAGGGGCAGGGGCTGGTGCTGGGCATGAACTGTCGGGACAACATGACCCTGCCGCAGGTGGATGACCTGAAAGCGGGTCCTTTCGTTGCCGAAGGGTCCGAGATCGCGATTTTTGACCAATACCGGGACAAGCTGGACATCCGGACACCGGGTTGGAAGCAGACCGTGGGCAACCTGTCGGGCGGCAACCAGCAGAAGATCGTGATCGGAAAATGGCTGTCGATGCACCCCAATGTGCTGATCGTGGATGAACCGACACGGGGCATCGACGTCGGCAGCAAGTCAGAGATCCACAACCTGATCCGCGAACTGGCGGCGCAGGGCTATGCGGTGATCGTCATCTCTTCGGAAATGCCCGAGGTGCTGCACGTCAGCGACAGGATCATCGCCATGTATTCGGGTCGGATCATGCGCACCTTTACCTCGGACGAGGTGACGGAAGACAACCTGATCCAGGCGATTTCCGGTATCGGCTCCGAGGGGCAGGTGGCCTAGCGCGCCACCTGATCAAAGCCCGCAGGCGGCGCGCTCTTCCTCTGTCAGGAGATCGCCCAGGGCCTCTGCCAGCGGGCGCAGATGCGCGCCATAACGGCGCCAGCGGGCAACCGAGGTGCCGTAGACCGGTTCGCGCACCTGCGCCACCGAGGCGGTGTTGACCTGCCGCGACGAGGCCGTGTGATCCAGCACCTGCGATGACCAGTCGAGGCCGAGAAAATCCAGCACGTCCCGCGCCATGCCCTCGGGATCGGCCACCAGCGCCTCGTAGGACACGTCTCGGACGCGATCCGGGAGCAGGGCGGTCCAGCGTTTCGCGTTCAGGTCGAACTGTCGGTAGGCCTCGGCCAGGTCCGCAAGGTCGGTCGAAACCGGCTGGTTGTGCCCAAAGTTCTGCACCCAGTTCGACAACAGGCAATCCAGCGGGTGCCGCCGCATGATCAGGAACTTCGCCTCTGGCAACGCCAGAGCCAGCAAACCGATATAAAGCTGGTTCCCCGGCAGCTTATCCGTCACGCGGCGGCTGCGCAGACCCTCGCGGTGCAAGAAGGCCTGGTATTCTTCGCCCAGCTTGGTGAAATCGTCGTCGGTCAGGCTGTCGTCCGGGTCGCGTTCTTCCAGGACCGCACGCAGGTGAGGGCTGGACTGGAACGACCGCTGTACGGCCAGCATCTCGCCCCCGGCCTGAACCTCCGGGTGACGCGACAGCATCTGTTCCATCAAAGTCGTGCCGGAGCGGGGCATGCCGCAGACAAAGATCGGGGCGACACCGCGCAGCCCGGCGCCCGCGTGGCGGTCCAGCAGAGCGGGTGTCACAAGGCTGCGCATCCGCTCGGCCCGTTCGGTATGGGGCTGACGGTCATAGGGATGGGCCTTCCGCGTCAGGCGGTTGCCTTCGGCATAATGCGCAAAGGCCGTGCCGTGTTCTCCGAGGTCGTCAAACCCCTTGCCCAGGGCGAATTCCAGCGTGGCGCGCGCCTCGTCCGGCAGGGTGTCCGCCTGGTCCGCCAGGGTCTGTAGGTTCGTCCACTCTGGGCTGTCGACGCGGGTCTTGCGCAGGTGGACCAGCCGCGCCAGCGCCGACAGGCCCATGCCCGGCAGTCGGGCGGCGGTCATCAGCGCCTCGGCCGCCTGGTCCATGCGGCCCGAAGCGGCGAGGATATTGCCAAGGTGCAGCCAGGCCTCGCCGGTCCGGGGGGCCAGTTCGATGGCGCGCCTTGCGTGATGTTCGGCGGTTTCATGGCGCTCCCGGCGATAGAGCGCGGCTGCGAGGTTTACATGCACCGCGACCGATTGGGGATCGACGGCCAACGCCCGGAACAGCGCATCCACCGAATGCTGGATGTTGCCAGTGCGCAGGTAGGCCTGTGCGAGGTTCAGATGCAGGTCCAGTACCGACCCGTCCAGCGCGATGGCGCGCTCCAGGCGGGGAATGGCGCGGGCATAGTCCTCGGCCAGAACAAGCGCCGCGCCGAGGTTCGCCTGGGCCAGGGCATAGTTCGGCGCCGCTTCGACGGCGGCTTCGAACTGCGCGCGCGCTTCTTCCATGCGACCGGCCTGCACCAGCAGCGTCCCCAAGTCGACCAGCGCCACCGCGTCGTCGGGCTGATGGGCAACCACCTCCTGCAACAACGTCATTCCGGCCTGTGCGTCTCCCGATTGGGCCAGGTTCAGGGCTTTGAGATGGATCAGCCGGGGATGTCCGGGGTATTGATCCAACAGGGTTTCCAGAGCCGCGCCGGCCTCGGTGAACCGCCCGGCGTTCTGGTGGCGGGAGATGCGGGCCAATTCGGCGTTGACGGCCTCCAGGGCGGCGGCATCGGTTGGCGCGGCGGTCCGGGTCATGGGGCGGCTGGGCTTTCTGTCAGGGGCGGGGCAAGGAAAAACGGCCCGGGGAGATCACTCCGCGGGCCGTCGGTGACTTGGTCGCAAGCCGGGCAGGTCCCGGTCGGCTCAGGCGGCGCGGGACAGGAGGCCAAGCGCCTCGGCACGCCGGGCCAGGGCATCGCGAAGCGCGGGCGGCAGGTGGCGCGCGGCCGAGATGCGCGGCGCGGCCATTTCCGGGATCGCCGGTGCCTCGGTGCGTTCGGCGCCGTTCACGAACCCGTCGCGGCCCACGAAATCGACATAGCTTTCCGCTGCGCAGCCCTCGGCCAGCAGCAGTTCATGCGTGCCGGTCTCGACGTGGAAATAGGTGAAGCCGTCCGTGGGCATCCGCGCCTCGCGCGTGATGCTGCTGCCGTTGATGAGCGCGGAGGCGTTCACCAGGTAGCCGTCGATGCCGATGGCGTGATCGGGCGACACCAGCAGGTCGCGTGCCGGCACGTTCTCGGCCAGGGCGCCGGCGCGGATGCGGATCGGGTTGACCTTGGAGGGATTGGACAACGAGGTCTCCACCGGTTGTTCACCCAGCCATTGCACGGTGCTGATCCCGCCATCGGCGGTCAGCACCCGGTCGCCCGCGCGCAGATCCTGAACGGCTTTTTCGCCCTCGGGCGTCGCGATCATCGTGCCTTCGAGGAAGCACAGCAGGTTGGCGGTCAGGTTGTCGATGGTGATCGTGTTGGTGCCGGGATTGCTGGCGGTGAACCGGATTTGGGAATAGACGGTCCCGCTGTCCGGCACCGTGATGACCTGGCTCGAGGCGTTCGCGTTGGTGACGACATAGTTGCTGCCGGGCAGAAGCGCGTTGCCGTTGTTCGGATCGACCGCGACAAAGGTGATGTTCCAGGTTCCGGACAGGTAGGTGCCGATGGTGAATTGCAGCCCGTTGCCCGAGAAATACTGGTTCGGCTCCGTCCCGGCGACGTTCAGCGTAAAGGCACCGCCTGTGGCGAAATCGGAGAGGCTCAGCTGTGCGAGCGAGTTGGGAGCATAGGCCACGGTTTCCGTGCCCGGGTTCCCGGCTGCCGAACTCAGGACAAAGGTGATCCCTTCCTCGTCGAAGGTGATGCTGGGGGTCGCCCCGTTCGAGGCGACAAGCGCGCCGCCGTCGTTGAAATCGAATACCGCCATCAGATCCACCTTCTGTTTCGAGCAACAATTTATAAGAGATTACGGGTTCTTTTATTCCCGTATTGTTATGCGGTTCCGGGACGCTTGAAAAGCCCCCATAAGGTTGCAAGAACAGGAGTGTATTCGCCTTTGACCCCGGAGCCGCCCCGACATGGACATTGCCACGCTGACGCCTGAGAGTTTTGAACCGCTGATCGGAGAGCCGGTCACGGTGACAACGACCGAAGGTTCGATCGAGCTGCGGATCACGCGGGTCGAGCCCAGGGGCGATGCCCCCGAGGAGGGCATGCGCGCGCCTTTCACACTGACCCTTGTCGGGCCTGTTGCGCCAATCCTGGAGCAGGGGGCCTGGCCGATGACGCTGCCCGGTCTCGGAGAGATGGCGCTGTTCCTCTCGCCTTTCGCGCAGGTCGGGGACGAGACGCGTTACGAAATCAACTTCAGCTAGGGGCATCCTGCGGGGACCATTCCATCGCCAGATGCACCCCCAGGTCCTCGCCGGGGACAAAGCCCAACCGCTGGTAGAGTGCACGGGCGCGGATATTGCGATGTTCGACGCTCAACCTCAGCGGCAGGGCGGCGGTGCGGGCCTCTTGCTGAAGGCAGTGCAAGAGGTGGCTGCCGATGCCCTGGCCACGGACGCCGGCCACAAGCGACAGGTCGATGACACGGATTTCACCCGGCGCGCGCAGGACCCGAAATTGGCCCACAGGGGTGCCTTGCAACTGGATGATGTCCCAGCGGTGGTCGGGATAGCCCCGGGCATAGGACTGTGCCTGCGCGTCGAATTGCAGCTCCAGCATCTGTGTCAGCGCCGGAGGCGGTAGGGGCAGGGCTGCCAGGTCCTCGCGCGTTTCCGTATAAAGGCGCAGCAGAAAGGTCCGGTCCGCATCGCGGACCGGGCGCAATCGCGGTTCTTGCGTGATCCCGCTCAGTTCAGCACGATCTCGATATCGGCACCGCCCGCGCGGCGCGGTACGGCGGTCATGTACAGATCGGCGGCGCCCATGCGTGGATGCCAGACCCGGTGCAATCCGTCGCCATCGCTCACCAGCGGCGCGCTGTCAGAACTGTCGAAGACGGCTGTGACGCTTTCGCGGCGGGGCAGGTGTCCGGGACGGTCCAGACCCGAATGACCGGCTTCGACCGCCTTGAGCCGCAACACCAGGTCGCCATGCTGGGATGTGGAGATCCGGAACCTGTCGCCGATCAGCGGCATCAATTCCTCGGCGGTGGCGTCGTGCCAGCGCGGCGGGCGCAGCGCGCCGGAGGCCGTTGCTGCCGGTCCGCCGTGCAGGATGTCGGGCCCCGTGGCGTCGCCGCGCGCAAATGCGGCGCCCGGCAGGGCTGCGAGCCCGGCCAGTGCGGCCTTGCCCGCCAGCACGGCCCGGCGCGAGACTGTCAACAGAACACTCATGGCGTTCTCCTTTCTGTTCCGGTCCGGTTCAGCTGCGCGAGGGGAAGATGCCCTGAAGCGCGATGATATAGTTGATCGCGAGATAGGGGTTCATGATGTTGAAGGACTGCTGTCCGCCATTGTTCTGAACCGCGACGCTCACCGATGCCGGATCCATGACGACATCTTCGGACGGCGAGTTGGGCCGGAAGATGTTGGTGCCCCCGGCCAGGATGTTGCCGGACGGATCGGAAACCGATCCGCTGCGGCTCTCGGCCCGCATCTGGGCCGTGGCACTGTGATTGTGCGACGGCATGTTGGCGATGGTCAGGGTCCGGGTCTCGGCACCGCCCTTCTGGCCTTCGCGATAGTCGGAAAGCCCGGGACCGTGGCGGGGGCCGATCGGCATCCGGCCACGCAGGTCGGGCAGGGCAAAGGTCGTGCGGCCGTCGCCGCCGTAGATGGTGCCCAGGAGCGAGAAAAGTGCACTGTACTGGCTGATGGGCAGCAGCTGCCCGTCGCAGAACGCCCAGCCGCGTGGAGCAAAGTTACCCGCGAAAATCGTGACCTGTGCGAGGAATGGATCCGCCATGAGAGTATGTCCCTGTTTTACGATGGTGGTTATAATTGGTTGAAACTCTAGGAGGGAATGCAACTCTGTGTAAAGCTTTAACACAACTATGCGTTTTGCCGGTTGGGTCGGCCACACGTATTGGACAGGGGGCGGGTGCTGGTGAGCAGGGCCGCCGACCGCCAACTCACGTGGGGCCGGGGATGACGGCGGTCGGTGCCGCTGGTTGCCTGAGGGCCGGCACCGTCGTTTGGTGGCGAGTTTCGGCAAAGGTGACCCGGGTCACGCCCCGGGCGGCTGCTCACGCTGGAAAACCGCTTTCGCGCCCCAGATGGCCACGCCCGCCAGAACGCCCCAGAACGCGCCGCTGATCCCCAGCAGGGACATTCCGCTTCCGGCGATCAGAAAGGTCAGGGCAGGGGCCTCCAGCTGGTCCGCCCGAGAAAAGGCGGCGGTAGTCGCGGCGACAAAGGCCGGGATCAGCGCCAGACCGGCGACGGCAGTGATCACCGCTGTCGGCGCAAGGCTGGCCAGCGAGGTGACGGCGGTCGCGGCAAACGCCAGCGCCACATAGCAGATACCCGAGACGACGGCGGCCCAGTACCGGCCGGACGGGTCGCGCCCGGCGTCCTCTCCGGCCATCATGGACGCGGTGATGGCCGACATGTTGACCGGGATCGCGCCAAAGGGGGCAATGAGCAGACTGACAATCCCGGTGCTGCGCAGCAAGGAGGGACGGTTGACGCCATAACCGTTCAGCTCGAGCACCGCGAAGCCCGGAATGTTCTGCCCGGCCATCGTGATCAGGTAGAGCGGCAAGGCGACCGAGATCGCCGATTGCAGGGAAAAGCTGGGCGGCACGATATCAAGAACGGGTGCCCAGCTGACAGCGGCAGCGTCCGGATGTCCGGAAGGTTCGACCGCCAGGACCAGCACCAGAACGAACGTGACCACGGCCAGGGGCATGGCCGCCAGTCGGTTCCAGGCCAGGCCCACCACCCAGGCCACGACGATGGGCAGAACCAATAGGGGCAGGGTCCCGAGTGCCAGCGCGGGGGCGAGACAGAGTTTCAGGAGAACCCCCGCCAGGAGCGCGCTGGCAATCGGTTTGGGGATCGCGGCGACGGCGCGGCCCAGGGCCGGGACGATCCCTGTCAGGACGATCAGCCCGGCGCAAATGATCAGGGCGCCCACCGCCTCGCCGAACCCTCCGGCCAGCATGGCCGTTGCCGCCAGGAAGGCGGCCCCCGGTGTCGACCAGGCAACGGCGGCAGGGGTGCGGGTGACAACGGGCAACCAGATGCTGCAGATCCCCATGCCGATGGTCGCGAAGAACAGTCCGGTGGCGGCCTGGGCGTCGGACGCGCCCATCGCCGTCAATCCGGCCAGAACGATTGCAAAGGAGGCCGCGTAGCCGACGAAGGCGGCCAACACCCCCATGTTGAGTGCCGAAAGTGAAAAGTCTTTGATCATGAGAGGGTCCGCCGCTGACTGACTCGGCACCCTACTTGACCGAGGATGCCGCGAACCTCCAGATCGGACATTTCCGAGATCGAGGTCGTTTCATCCGCGAAATGACATTTTTGACAGCGGCCAACCTCGTGTCGGACACAATCGAACGGGGCCTGCCACTTTCTGCGCCCCGGCGGCAGTGGTTCTGGACACAGCCGATTTTCCATGCCACCTGTTGCCGCGATGGTGTCGTGCACGGGTCAATCCCGAGCCGGCTGAAAAGGGAATGCGGTGCGAGAGTTTCCTCTCTATTCCGCGACTGCCCCCGCAACTGTAAGCGGCGAGCAACCCGTCAATCCACTGGATCAACCACGATCCGGGAAGGGACGGTGCGCTTTGACCCGCGAGTCAGGAGACCTGCCATCACTTGATTGCAACCAACCGGGCGGAGGGCCCGAGGAGGATTAGATGACAGTTTCACAGGGTCCAGTCCCGTGCGCTTGCCTGTTTCCTCTTAACGAGGGCAGGGCATGGATGCACATGTATACCTGATTTCAGCCAGTTACGTCAGCGCCGCCCGGTTCCGCACGCTTGCCGATGCATTGGTCGACGCGGCTACGTGTCATGCGGTTGCCCTGCGTCTCGAAGGGGAGGGCGCAAGCCTCTGGCGGACTCTGGATTCCCTGGCCGCCGAGGGCGCCAGCCGGATCCAGCTGCGGCCCATCGGCTTGCCGTTCTCGCAAAGCCTCGAACGGTGGCTGCCCGGGGCGGCTGCAAGCTGGCTGCACAGGCGCGGTGACACCTCTCTCGAACTCTATTTCGCACGCCCGGCAGAGGAAGACACACGTATCGTCCGAAATGCCGCGCAGGCGCGGGTTCCGGCCACGCGCATCCACCCAAAGCCGGATGGTGAACTTGGCAAGGGCTGGGATGTTCCGCCGGATTTTCGCCATCACCTGCTGGTCTGCGCCGGTCCGCGCTGTCACCTGAAGGATGCGCCGCATCTGGCCGAGGTTCTCAAGGCCGAACTGCGCCGGGCAGGCGTCAGTGCCGCCTGTCTCGTGACCACGACGGGCTGCCTGTTTCCCTGCAATGCCGGCCCGGTGATCGTGCATTACCCCGAAGGCCATTGGTACCGCGTGACCGACATGGCCGAGGTGCGCGCGGTCGTCTCTCAGGCGATCTGCGCCGGGACGACCCCCCGACATCTTTTGATTCACAAGACCGGAGAGACCCATGAATCCGCTTAAACTCTGTTTCGTCCTTGCCCTGGCTGCAGGGGCGGCCCAGGCCGAGCCAGTGACAATCGAAAGCTGTGGCGCGTCTTTCACCTATGACGCGCCGCCCAGCCGGGCGATCACGCTCAACCAGCAGGCCACCGAGGTCATGCTTGCGCTTGGCCTGCAGGACCGCATGGTCGGCACCGCCTACATGGACGACGCGATCCCCGAACAATGGCGCGCCGCCTATGACACCGTGCCCGTGCTGGCCGAGAAATATCCCGCCGCCGAAGTTGTGCTGGCGCAAGAACCGGACTTCCTGTTCGCGGGGTTCGGCTCGGCCTTTTCCGAGGACAATCTGGGGGACGTGCACCAATGGCATGACCTGGGCATCGGCACCTATCTGGTCGATGCCTCCTGCAAGGCCGCGCACCCAAAGGACGTGTCCCTGACACAGGCCCCGATCCTGCGCGACATCGAGGTGATCGGCGACATCTTTGGCGTGGCGGATCGTGCGGACGTGCTGATCGCCGAAACGCGGGCACGTATCGACGCGGTGCAGAATGACCCGGCGGGCGGCGGGCGGACCGCCTTCATCTATGACAGCGGCACGGATACGCCCTATTCCATCGGCTGTTGCGGCGGTCCGGCGCTGCTGGCCCGCACCGCCGGGTTGAAGAGCATCAGCGCGGACGTGTCGGGCACCTGGATCGACCTTGCCTGGGAACGGGTCGTGGCCGAGGACCCTGACGTGATCCTGCTGATCGAGGCGGACTGGTCCACCGCGGCGGACAAGCGGGCGCACCTGGAAAACGATCCGGTGTTGGCCGAATTGTCGGCGGTCCGGAACGGCCGCTACGTCGTTGTGCCCTTTTCCGAGACCCTGCTTGGCATGCGGTTCGCCGATGGGGTCGAGCGTGTGAACGCGCAGCTCAAGGCGTTGGACTAAGTGCCGGCCCGGTTCCCGATCCTTCTTGTCGCGACCCTGGGGTGCCTGGTGGCCGTCGCCCTGGCCGGTGTTCTTTGGGGGACGGCCCAGATCTCCTGGGCAGACCGGCTGGCCATCCTGATGCGGGACGAGACCGCCCCGCGCGGGTTGTCCCTGATCGTCTGGCAGTGGCGGATCCCGCGTGTCCTGGCGGTGGGGCTGATCGGGGCCGGGCTGGCGCTGGCAGGGGCGTTGATGCAGACGGCCCTGCGCAATCCGATGGCGGATCCCTATCTAATGGGGCTGTCGTCGGGAGCCTCGGCTGCGGCGGTGGCCGCGATCATCTGGCTTCCGGCCAGCATGACCGATCGGCTTGGGGTGCCTCTGATCGCGTTTCTCGGGGCGGCGCTGGCCTTTGTCATGACCATTGGCCTGTCGCAGAGACGCGGCAGGATGCCGGACCCGTTGGTGGTGATCCTTGCAGGCGTCGCCGTATCGCTGATGTTCCAGTCGCTGACGGCCTTTTTCCTCTATGTCGGTGATCCGCACGCCACCCGCAGCGCGATGGGCTGGCTGATGGGGACGGCGGCAGGCACGCAATGGCAAGAGGTGCCGATGCTGGGATTGGGCCTTGTCGCGGTGGGAGCGGGTGCGCTGCGCCATGCAAACGCGCTGGACGCGACCCTTCTGGGTGAGGAACGGGCGCAGGCGCTTGGCTTTCGCACCGGGCGCATCCGGCTGCTGATCTTCTTGTCGACGGTGCTCTTGACCGGCCTTGCGGTGTCGGTGGCGGGGATCGTCGGCTTCATCGGCCTGATCGTGCCGCATATGGCCCGATTGCTGACCGGTGCCCGGCACCGGGTTCTGCTGCCCCTGACGATGGCCCTGGGCGCAGTGGTCCTGATCGCGGTCGATCTGCTGTGCCGGGTGCTGCTGGCGCCCGAGGAACTGCCGCTTGGGGTGCTTCTGGCGCTCTTCGCGGCGCCGCCTTTCATCCTTATCCTGCGGGGGATCCGTCGTGCTGCATGAGCCCATTCGCGAAGAGGCCGCCCTGTGCATTCGCAACCTCAGCGTCTCTGTCGAGGGCAGGGGGGTCGTGCAGGACGCGTCGCTGAGTGTGCCCAGGGGCGAAATCCACGGTTTGCTGGGTCCGAACGGGGCAGGCAAGACAACGCTCTTGCGCACCTTGTACCGCGCCAGCCGGCCGGCCTCGGGGCAGATCGCCGCCTTTGGCCGGGACATGTACAGCTATAGCCACGCCGAATGGGCGCACTTGCTGGGCGCATTGGTGCAAAGTGCAGGGTTGCTGGCCGGATTGACGCCCCGGGACATCGTGGAAATCGGGCTTGAGGCGCAGGGGTTGGAGCGCGGCGAGATCCGGGACCGCCGGGACGAGGCGCTTGGGATGGTCGGGTTGACCGACAAGGCGGACCAATCGGCTGACCGCCTTTCGGGTGGCGAGCTGCAACGCTGCTATTTCGCGCAACTCCTGGCCTGCGATCCCCGGGTCTACGTTCTGGACGAACCGACCAATCACCTGGATCTGCACTATCAACTGGTGCTGCTGGACGAGGTGCGACGCAGGGGCCGGACGGTGCTGATGTGCCTTCACGACTTGACGCTTGCGATGCGCTATTGCCACAAGGTTTACCTGATGCAATCCGGCCGGATCGTGGCCAGCGGGCCCCCTGCGGAGCTGCTGAGCCGCGACATGCTGATGACCCATTACAGGGTGGATGCCGAGTTTCGCGGCAAGGCGCTGGAGGTCACCGGTCCGATCTGACCCCGTTGACCGGAGAGGGCGGGCGCCGGTTGGTCGGCGGGCCGGACCCAGTGTTCCTCTGTGCCGACGAGCCGACCTTTCGCCTCGATCCTCTGACGCATCGCAGGTCATGCGCCTGTTGACCGATCTGGCACCGACGAAAGAGAGTGCCGTGCTGCTGGTCGGTCACGATCCGGACCTGATCGCAAAAGCTATTGCCCACCACCTTTACAGGCGCGCAACCTGCACCAAGGCGGAATGGGCGCTGCATCCCTGACCAAGCCGGGAGGTTCCCACATCCAGTGTCAGCACGTTGGGGTTGCCGTCAGGATCTATATTGCCGCCGGGGTCCCCGAACCAGGCCCCTGTCGGCAGCGCCACGACGCCCGGATTGATGTCACTGGAAACCGACGCCCGTGCCCGGCAGACGCCACGTCCGTTGAAGACCCGCAGCAGATCGCCCGTGTTGATGTCGCGCGCCGCTGCATCGTCCGGATGGATGACGAGTGTTTCGGGCCGTGCGCCCTCCACATCGGCAAGCGCGGCCTCAAGCTGGCTGTGCAGCTTGTCCCCCGGCTGAGGCGAAACAAGGTGCAAGGGCGCCGCCGCGGTTGCGCTGCCCAGCCATTCGGACGGCGGAAACCAGATCGGATGACCGGGGCAATCGTCGTAGCCGAAACTGTCGATCGTTTCGGAAAAGACCTCGATACGGCCAGACGGGGTGCCCAGCCGGAAGGCATCGGGATCCTCGCGGAACGGCGCGAAAAACGTACGGTTCGGTCCTTCGGCCTGGATGGGAAGCCTGACCCAGTTACGCTCTTTCAAGGCCTCCAGATCGGGCACGTCGATGCCGGTATCTGCCGCGGCGTTTCGATATCCTGCGTAGAGCTTTCCGATCCATTCTGCCGACGTCAGACCTTCCGTGAACTGGTCGCCCACGCCGCAGCGGTCCGCAAGACCGCCGAAGATGTCGTAGTCGTCCCGTGCCTGACCCACGGGCGGGATCAATCGGGGCATATGGAACAGGTAGTCGTCCAGATTGGTGCGGCCGATATCCTCGCGCTCGTAGGGGGTCGTGGCGGGAAAGACGATGTCAGCGCGCTTGGCTGTCGCAGTCCACCACGGCTCGTTGACGATGATCGTCTCTGGTCGCTGCCAGGCCTCGTGCAGGGCGTTGAGGTCCTGGTGATGGTGGTAGGGATTGCCCCCCGCCCAGTAGATCAACCGGATATCGGGGTAGGTCTTTCGCTGCCCGTCGAAATCGTAGGGCTGTCCGGGATTGCGGAGCATATCGCCGATGCGCGCCACCGGGATCGTTTCTGCGACCGGGTTGGTCAGTTGCGGGAAGGTCATGCCGCGCAGCCCGATGAGCGACTTGCCCACGCCGCCGATCGCACCGTACCCATAGCCGACGCCGCCGCCCGGCAGGCCGATCTGGCCAAGCATCGCGGCCAGGACAACCGACATCCAGTAGGGTTGCTCGCCATGTTCGGCACGCTGGAGGGACCAGGCCACGGTGATCAGCGTGCGGGTCGTGGCCATGCGCCGCGCGAGAGAGCGGATCGCCTCGGGGGCCACGCCACACAGGGGCGCCGCCCAGTCCGGCGTCTTGGGCACGCCATCGGTGGCGCCTATCAGGTAGGGGCGAAAACGGTCGTAGCCCACCGTGTGGCTGGCCAGGAAGACGCGATCGACAAGTCCCTCTTCCTCAAGAACACAGGCAAGTGCCAGCATCAGAGCGGTATCCGATCCGGGGCGGACAGGCATCCAGTCGCAGCCTTCGGGCGCGTCTGTGCGTTGCGGTCCGATGTTCACGCAGCGCATGCCTTTGGCCGCAAACCTGTCGAACCAGCCGGCGGTCTGGTGTTCGGTGATGCCGCCCATGCTGACTTGCGAGTTCTTCGGGTTGATCCCGCCGAACATCACCAAGGTCTCGGTGTGGTCGTGGATTGTCTGCCATCCGTCCTGATGCTCGTAAAGCAACTGCAGGAAATCCACGCCCAGCACATGTGGCATGATGGATTGCGCACACCCGGTGGAGTAGCTGCCGAAGGACGCGACATAGCCCCCGATGCAATTCAGAAACCTGTGCACCTGGCTTTGGGCATGATGGAAACGCCCGGCCGAGCCCCAGCCATAGGACCCGCCAAAGATCGCCGTGTTGCCATGTTTCTGGCGTATGCGGTCAATCTCTGCGGCCGCGATGTCGAGCGCTTCATCCCAGGGCAGTTCGACAAAGTCCTGCTCGCCACGTCCACCGCGCTCTCGCGTTTCGAGCCAGCCGCGCCGGAACGAGGGGCGGGTGACGCGTGTCTTGTGATGGACAGCGGCCGGGAGAACATCCGGGATCCGCGAGGGATGCGGGTCTTCGGAGAAGCCCCTTGTTGCGGTGATCCGATCACCCTCCACATCGACCTCGAACGCCCCCCAATGGCTGGAGGTTACCTTTGTCGATGGCGCGGATTTGTCGGCCATTTGCCTTCTCCATACAGGTGCAGGATTCTTGCCCGCCCGGACGTGTTAACACGACGTGGGCGCAGTTGCCCTATACTCTGCCATAACCGCAGGGGCATCTGCACCCGGTCTTTCGATGCTGTTTTCTTGTCGGACGAGGTCCGCACATTCGATGGTATTCCGTCTTGGCAAGCGCAACGCATGATCTCTTCGACATGCTCCGGCGTGGACTGTGCTGGCGGGCGCGATCAAAAAGGGCTGCGTGGGCAGCGATGGAGATTGAGCATGCCCAGTATCAGTGAAATCGGCTATGTCTGCGTCCGGCACCAATCATAACGCCGGGCAACTCTCGGCGCAGGCATTGGCCGGCAGGGCTACGCCTCCGGGGCCGCCAGCCAAGCGCGAGGCCGGGTTGGCCGTCGAGATCCGCAGCCGATGCCCCGTCTCCACTATGTTACGCCAGCCCTGGGGCGCCGAAGAGATGCCACGGGACGTCTGTGAAGCGCCGCTGGATCAAACCGGAGTCGGGCAGCAACCGGACAAGTCCCGGAATGGCCAAGTCGATGCCATCGCCGAACAAAACCGTCGGAGGCCTGGAGCCGCAGGGGGACGCGCGGGTTTTCGGCAAGGAAACGCGGCAGAACACGGCTGAGCGCAAACTGCGCGACTCCGACCGAACAGGACAGGGTGACAGTGCCCTCCAGCGCGATCTTGTCCCGGCGCACCGCCGCTTCGGCGGCCTCCATGCATGCCTGCGCTATCTTGGCGTGACGAAACGCGGCCGCGTCGGCCTCCGTCAGCGACATCAGTCTTGAATCCCTGTTCAGGCACCGCGCTCCAAGCGCCTCTTCGAGGCTTTTGACCTGCCGGCTGATCCGCGACTTGGGAGTATCCAGCGTTCGCGCGGCGACCGAGTCCCGCTGTTTCTCGACGACCTGGACCAGGCAACGGGCCGGATTGAGGTCCGTTGTCCGGTCCCTATTTGCGGCCCTCGTTCCAGATACGGAACGAAGCTTTCCGAAATCTACGAATTTTCGCAGCTTCGTCCTGATCGAAGATTTGCACCTATCAAGGCAGGCGAACATGACCGTGCAACACAGAGTTCCAGACCATACATCCCTGGCCGCGATCACAGAACTTACGCAGCCATTTCCAGTTTCACTGCAGGGGATGATGCCACCGATGCCCATGCGGGGGCGTCCGTTGTTGTAGGACCAGGGCCAAAGGCTTGCGACGCGCCTATGCGGATGAGGCGGCGCTAAAAGCGGACCGGGCCGCGCAGCCTATGGTGGGCAACATCCGGGACGAGGCTGGCAATCCTTTACGGCGCGGAACGTGATGCGGCTCGACCGGCAAGGAATTGGCAGAAAGACGGATGTAGACTTGGCGCTTACGGCTCTGGAAGATGGCGACCGCTTGCGCCGGTGGACATCCGCTCACCAGGACGGGCCACATCGAGTCTCTGGACGATAGGCGCATGCTATCGAATTGGGGCCGCCAAGGGCTGACTATTCCCCCCTAATCGACGAATATATGCTTGGAGGCTTCATTGTAGACGTCTTGCAGATCGCCGGAACCTGCGGGCAAATTCGCCAAGCCAAATTTCTTGTCCCAAGGGGACACTGTGCTTGTCGCCACATACTTGAGAACCGAAAAAGCCGCAGGGGTGGAAACATAGTCGATCCGATCTTTCGGATAGTCCGATTGAAGATAATCCAGATTGACACTGCCCTGAGAATAATAAAGCGGAGACCCAAAAGCTTCGTCCATCCTTGATTTTGGTATCTCCACAAGGATGTAAAAGGCCAGATCCGCGGTTGGCGTTCCATCCAGCAGCGTCGCGCTAGCCGAAAGCATTTCACCATGTTCAACGATCAAATCCCCCCTGACAAAGCCGGGATCGAGTGACAGGCTCTCTGAATTACCGCCACAGGTCTGATCCATCAGACGGACTTCTTTGCCTGGAACCGGTGTGCCCTCGGCGTCCACCGCGAAGATCTTGACGTCTTTCAAGACTTGCAAGGTAGGTGGCCGCGGAGAGAAATAGACCGAGAACCCACGAATGACCAGGGGTTCTTGCTCATCCCAGGCTTTATACCAAGGGCGCCCCTCGGGCAGCAGTCGTGGCGCCGCCGGATATTGATCCAGATAGGGGACCCTAATAAACTTGTGCAGTTTCTGATCCTCTGCGGCTGGACGATAACTTATGCGCACCCGGACCCTGGTTGAATCCATATCATCCTGTTTGATCTCGTGGGGGTGATGCCGGGCAAAGTGTTGCGGTATCGACATGATCTCCTGCTCACTGAGAAATAGGGGGAGATCGTCCGGAAAATCCACAGTGCGGTAGAAACTTGAACTTTCCCTCAGGGAAACCGCCGCGCAATGCGCTTCCGACGGGCCCGGCAACATCTTTCCCTTACGCGCTCGGCCGTTTCCCGAAAAGTACAGGCAGCCATCCCCAAGGAGGAACGGGTAGTTGTCGATCTGCAGGTCTCTCACTTGAACTGCGATCTCGTGAATTGCCACATTGCAATTCGGCTTGAATAGAAATTCTTTGAGCCGATCATTATCGCCCGATTTCCAATTCTCAAAATTCTGGTCGTTGAGCCTTTGCCAGTCTTGCGAATTATAGAAATCTTCAGGGTGGCTTGCCTCGATAGACCAATATTTGGAGATGGCTATATTTGGCCGCCCCTCCTTGTGCATGAAAGTACCTTCAAGCTCCATTGTCCTGAGCTCCGGCAAGTCCGGGGCTGGGTGGTCAAACGAAACCTCGTTTCCAAAGCGGTCTCGGGGTACATTGCGTTTGATCCGAGTGACTTCTATCGAAGCTTCCCATCTCAATCGTATCTCCCGGATGTGCTCTTCATCGTAGAACTTTCGGATCAATGGGCCGTGCAATGCCTGCCGAACATAGTCCTTGGGAAGTCCAGCCCCGGCGAGTTTCAGGAAAGTATCATCAGTGTCTATCTCATCCAAACCGGCCTGATCCAAAAGCGAAACGCTCAATCCTATCCGGTCGGACAACGCTTTTCTTGTGGCGTCTCCCAAAGTGTCCGTTGCGACAAAATAGACTTCTCCAAATTTGGAAGGTGCAAAGGCAAGACCATTCTGAATCCTTTCCACTTTGCCAGGATCAATGCCGAGTGCGTTAATTGCTTGGGAACCGATCCAATATTGGAAGCTTTTGGGAGGGATGCTGGAACAGAAGGTCGCCGTTTCTAGACCGTCTCTGTCAAGTCCCAAGCGGCGCGAACGCCAAGCGAAGAAGCGCAAGTTTCTCAGGATTGGATCGCACAGGAACACGATAATTTTCGAACTCTTTCCCAAAGGGACGCCGTTCGCTGTTTCGGGCAATCCGGAAACGGACTCTTCGGTCAGTTTATCAACCCGGAGTACAGGCATGTTCGTGTCGGTCTGAACGTGAATGCTGCTGGCTCCAACGCAGCCAAAATCGCACAATACCAAGGTGTCGGCGGCACTAGCGTCGGCCATTTCAGACGTCTTTGGTGTCATACCTGTATCATGCGTGTTTCTGTGTCGAACCTTGGCGCCAAATCGATTCCATACACGATCGTAAATCGCATCGATCCTCCGGCGACCAAGTAGCCTTACGGCAACTTTTTTCGACTTTTTTCTGACACTCATTACGTGAACTCGATCTGGTTTTCTATTTCGAAGACGTCGCCTGAATTTTCCGGGTCAGCAGTCAATCGTCACCTGTCTTTTTCATGCAACTCTTCATCGCAAATGATCGCCTTCTGTTCAGAAAGCTCTTCTATCATCTCGTTCATACGGGCGGTGTGAACCTCTCCAGCCGCCAAAGGCGCATCATCGCCAGTGCTTGCAGAGCCCCGCACAAGGCGCTTGAGAAACACCCGCATGACATGCGCAACGCCATCTGGCGTGACCTGGCGCAGATCCGGTGCGAAATAAGCGCCGCGATTATAGGCGCCTGTGATGATCTCGAACGACGGGAAGTACTGGACGTTGTGGAACTGCCTCGAAACGTCTTCGGCGGCGGCCCTCAGGACCGATTTGCTGTAGCAGGTCGCACTCAGAGCGTCGGTTTCGGAGTAGGTGGCGATAAGCGGCACCGGCGACACTGTAAAAATCACCTTTGCCTTGGGGTTGATCGTCTTCAGTGCCGCCAGGAAGGCGAGAAGATCATCTTTCACCTCGGCGTATCCCAGATTCTGAAACTCGAAATTGGCCGGGTTCGCAGCCGAGGTGACGCTGCCTGGCGTGACCGGAAATGCGGCTCCGTCGCGACGGTCGAACCAGCCTTCGGTCAGGCCCAGGGTGAAAACGAACACATCCAGGGTTTCCAGCATCTGGCGGACATGGGCCATGTGCGTTTCTCGCGCGGTCTCGACGGCGGCAACGGAGGCAAATGTTTCGCCGATGTTGGGGCGAAACGGATCGATGTAGCCGTCTTTGACGCGCCAGGCCGTCTCGATCGGGGTAAACCTTCCGTAGGCCCGGTCGACCAGTTGTCTCAACTGACGTGTAGAGTAGATATTGCCATATCGGGCGCTGAAGAGACCATAGCCGCGCGCGTCGGCCGTTTCCTTGTCCATGCCATCGGGCGCAGGTTCGGCAACGTAATAGGTCAGGCCACTCTTGACGAGCGCCTTGGCCACATGCTGTGCGAAACAACTGCCTGCAGTGGCGACCCGACTCTTGGTATCAATAATGGGTGTCAGATCGTGACCCGGCGAGACGTCTGCAGGCGACAGGCGCGCGACAGAGCGTGACCAGAAGCGGTGCGCCGGAATTTTGGTGTAGGGATTGGTTGTTGGCTCAGGCTTGCGGTCCGACCATTCGTGAAGGGCCGTGTCAAAACGCTCCAGGTCCCGCTGCGGAATTTCCACTGCGTCGCTGGCCTTCTGCAGCCGGTGATAGATACCGGCGACCATTTCAGGCAAGGTGCGCAATCGCGGGCCGACCTTGTAGATTTGGTCGGGACGGTCCAGGCGGTTGGTTGCCATCGGGTGGTTGAGGCTGGGCATCCGGTCATTCGCGGCCAGGGGGTCGGGCAGGAGGTCCGAGAGGCAGGCGGCGGGCAGCTCGAGTTCGAGCGGTTCAAGAACAGACCTCAGTATGTCTTCGACCACAAAGGACCTGGGGTGATTGCCGGTGAAGAAGAACACGCCGCGATCGAACCAATGCGCAAAGTGCGCCTCCGGATTGGTCATGTTCCTGGACAGGTCTTTCAGGAAGAGTTGTTTGAGCGCTGCGAATTCAGACTGATACCCCATCAGGTCGAGAAACTCGGGGTTGTAGAGCCGGCAGGTTTCCGCTTGCGGGAGCCCCCTTTTCCAAGCGGTTGCCATGATACGCGGGATATTGCCCCACCCGCCTCCCGCGGCGGGAGAGCGGGGCACAATGGCCAGGCGATCCGGTGTGAAGCCATTGAAAACGATGTAGGGGAAGATCAGGCAACGTGGATGCGCCGAGACCCTGTCCCAGAGTTGTGGCAGTCTGCGCTGGACCCCCTGTGCGAGAATGACATCGTACCGCTGGATGGCTTCTTCCGTAACGGTCTCGGCTGTCTGTGCGGTGGGAACGATATGATCCACCTCATGGCCAATGGCCTCAAGTACTTGCTTGATGACCAAGCCGTTGCAGTTTGCGAGAGCCAGGATTTTCACGAAAAAACATCCATTTGGTTGGGCGTGGGCAGGATCTGGATCCCGCGGGTTTATGGCGCGGGCTATCGTCCCATGACTGTTAGAAAGAGCGTGGGCGAAACCGTGACCGGTTCAGGCTTGACGCTTGCATTTTCAGCGATCCTTGCGGGCGAAAAAGGTCGAGCCGTCCCCATGTTGCACACCCTCACTTTTTCACTCAATGGAATTGAGATGTGTTTTCCAAGATCCCTCACGAACAGAGGGTTTGCAAGCAGGTCTTGGCCTTGTGTCAGGCCCCAGAACAAGGTTCGCAAGGCAAGTGCATGATACGTCCTCAGGAAAAGCGATCCTGGATAGAGGACAAGCCGAGCCAACCCGCCATAGGGGGTGCATCAAGCGATGAGAATCAGCGGTCACAAATGCCTATCCGCTCGCGGCGAAACCTCCTCGGAACAGGTGGCCCGCCAATTCAAACGGAGCCGTACCGGCTTCGTCCAGCCGCTTCTGCAAAGCCTGACTGCCCTGGGGCCGGCGCGCATTGACGACAAGGGCCGCTTTGCGCTGTGACTGTGCGTTCGGTCAGAACATGCTATCCTTTGATATCAAGGCACTGACCCGGCTTTGGGTGCGCAATAAATCAAACGGATCAAGATGCCCGGACCCGAGCCGCACGCCTTCTGGATTGTCGATAGCGACCCACGACGCCCCCGCGCCAGCTATCATTCGTATCTTTGGACCGGCAACGGCGGGAACCGAAAAGCACGCGCGATTGCCATTCTGAAACGCCTGATGTGGCGGGACTGGTATTGCCGCTGCTGCGGTGACGATCTGCCCGACTATGTGCGCGCAGATGCCCGGTTTTGCCGCGAAGCCTGCCGCGAGTTTTAGAAGGTCCAGAGCCAAACCGTCACAAAGCAAGAGAGATTCACTCAGCAGCCTGCTTCTTCGACAATCTTTACAAGGTCTTTCATCACCGCTTCCTGCAGTCGCTTTAGACGCTCAACTTTCAAAGTAATCATGCCTAACGAGGCCGCTTCGGGGTAGGCAAGCTCTGCCTTGATGGTCGCTGACCTGATCTCAGTACCAAGTTTGATTGCAGCGCGCCCGGAAATGGCTGCCATCCGATCTGCCTCTTCCACGGGTTCACAGTCCTGTGCAGCCACGGGAGCTGCTATCAGAGGAAGCACGAACGATATTCTCGTCATGAGGTTCCTTCCAGACACAAACCAACTTCTCAGATTGGGCCTACTTGTCCCTTGAGGGCAGTTTCTGAAATATCTTGAAAAACAATCAATTTTTTCTGCCGGGACCGGCGCTGACTTCAACTGCCCGGCAATCGAACCCGATTTTGTGGATGTGAGCAAAATGCTCCCCGCGCCGGTTCCTATGCCGAAAGCTGGCAGGATTGAGCCCCCCACGTGGCGCATCGCTTTGCGTTCAAGCGCAATTGGGATGGTGGTGCTTTGGCGGGTACGCCCGCCGGAGGCGGCTTTTTCTTTTTAAGTTCAGGGATTTATGGCGGAGAGACAGGGAGACTACGCCGATTTGGCTAGGTGTCTGATATAGCGCCTTTTTTCGCCCTGATGATGTCCAATGGTGATGTTGTCCGAGATGTACAACGCACTGTGACACGGGCACAAGGCCCGCGCAAGACACCGTGATGGACCTGCATTGACGTCTAGACAAGCACGAGGATACGGCAACAGGGGGCCTCGGTGAGGCCTGTGGAGGCACGAGAGCGAGGTTTGCGGGGCGGGGGAGAGGGACAGGAGTGCGGGCACCAAGGGCTGCCTGAGAGACCGGCACAGCACGCCCGAGGGAGGGGCTTGCAGGGTGGGGATGCCTCGGCAATGGGGGCCACCATTAAGGAGAACAGACGCCATGTTGAACCGCGCCGGGTTTGCCGGAGGCTCCAACTCCTGAGTAGGATGGAGCATCATGAGCAAGACCACGAACAAGTTTTCCCCTGAAGTGCGCGAGCGC
>Ga0208330_1000241_pt1 | contig 29581 bp, 22 predicted proteins | sample DeeseametaMP1896_FD_184180 | JGI IMG/M metagenome (GOLD analysis project Ga0208330, IMG submission 184180) | Marine microbial communities from the Deep Pacific Ocean - MP1896 (SPAdes) | ecosystem: Environmental > Aquatic > Marine > Oceanic | place: East of Hawaii, North Pacific Ocean | collected... | reverse complement strand
GACGGCCCCGAACTCCTCGCGCCGGACGACGTCGCCCTCACCGAGGGTCACGGCGCGCCAGGTGTACTGCGCGGTGCTCGACAGGTCCGCGAGCGGGGTACGGCCGAGGACCTCGCGGTCGATGGTGGCCAGCGCCTCGTCGACGCCGGCACCGAGGGTGCCGGCGCCGTCCTGGAGGGTCGGGACGAGTGCCTCGAGCAGGCCGGAGATGGCGGGGACGCCGACGGCGTCCTCGACCGGGGAGACGATCGTCTCGATGACGGTGACCACCGGGCCGAGCAGTCCGCCGAGCCAGCCGACCAGGCCGGTGGCGTTGCCCTGCACGGGCGTGGCGACGACCGGGGCCGGCTCGGCCGCCGCGTCGCCGACGTAGAACTTCAGGGTCTCCGAGCTGCCGGCGTACACGTCGTCGCCGGGGAAGGTGGCCGAGACGCTGGTGACGCGGGAGGCGCCGGTGACCGGGGCCTGGCGGCGGGCGTCGCCGGAGGCGTCGGTGACGGCGGGGGTGGCGTCGTCGCCGAGGGCGAGGACGACCGAGCGGCCGGGGACGCGCTCGCCGTAGCGCTCGGAGTCGGCGGTGACGTCGACGAGGCGGCCGACGAGCTCGGCGTCGGTGCCGGGCTGGCCGCGGGTGTGGCCGCGGTAGAACACGTGGGTCGCACGCGGCGTCAGCTGCGTGGTCGCAGTGGCCGAGTCGCCGGTGTAGAGGTCGTCGGTGGTGACCTCGGCGGCGACGGTGAGCTCGCCGGTGGCGAGGTCGGGCAGGTCGAGAGTGGCGGTGCCGGCACCGGTGGCGTCTGTGGTGACGACGACGGGCTCGAGCTCCTCGACGCCGGGCAGGGTGAGGGTGACCTCGCGCTCGCCGAGGGGCTGACCCGTGACGCCGGTGCCGACGATCGAGGTCTGCACGCCGACGGTCAGGTCCTCGCCGGTGACGCTGGTCGACGGCAGGCTCAGCGCGACGGCTGCGTGGTTGTCGACGGTGAAGGACACCGGCGGCTGGGCCTCCTCGGAGCGGTTGGTGCAGCCGAGGTTGAGGAAGCCGGACTTCTGCGCGGAGCGGGTCCAGGAGCGGGCGACGTAGGCGCCACGAGGCTGTCCGACCGAGGACCAGGAGTAGGTCTTGGCGCCGGTGCCGGACTGCTGGTCGGAGCCGACGACGGTGCCGTCGGCGCGGGTGACCTGGAAGCGGGTGTAGGGCGACCCCTGGCCGGCGACGCAGTTGTTGGAGGCCCCGTTGGCCTCGCGGACGACGACGACGCCGGAGGCGGTGCTGTCGGTGGTCGGGCTGCTGAGCGCGGCGTGGGCCGGGGCGGTCGGGAGGAGGGCGAGTCCGGGGACGGCGACGAGCGCTGCCACGGTCGCCGCGAGGCGTCGCGGCAGGCGTGGGGGCAGGGGTCGGCGCAGGACGGGACGACTGAGCACGGGGGCTCCTGTGGGGGGAGGTCGGACATGGAGGGAGCACACGACCGAGCAAGGTGGGTTCCCTCCCCAGCCGACGGGTGGAGGGACGGGCCTCCCACCCGGGCCGGAACGTACTCACGGGGGTATCGAGCCGTAAAGAGGCGGTATCAATGTTGTCCGCCTGCGGCGCGTGCCAGCGGTCGGCCACCGGGCCGCTGAGGTGTCAGTCGGCTGTCAGGTCACGCGTGTTCCGGGGGTGTTCCAGGTCACCCGCGGGCCCGGTCGGCCAGCGGCGTACCGGACTAGACAGGGGGGCCTGTCAGATGGGGTGCGGCCGGGATACGACGAATTCTTTCTCACCCATACTGCGCAGTAAGGGTGAGAAAGAATGCGGACTAACCCGGCCGCGCGACCCCTGTGACGCCAGGGACGGAAGTGACTTCAGCCGCGCGACGCGGCGTACGCCGCGATGTCGGCCAGCGCGGAAGGGTCGTCGAGCGCGCCCGAGGCGACGACGTCCTCGGGCGGGGCACCGCGGAGGATCTTCTTGACCGGCACCTCGAGCTTCTTGCCCGACAGCGTGCGCGGCAGGGCCCGGACGACCTGGAGCGTGTCGGGGACGTGGCGGGGAGAGAGCCGGCTGCGCAGCACCCCGGCGATCGTCCGCGGCAGGTCATCCGACGCAGACACCCCCGGCGCGAGCGACACGAACAGCACCAGCTCCCCCGCCCCGCCGACCGGGTCCTCGAGGTGCACCACGAGCGAGTCCTTGACCTCAGGAAGCTCCTCCACGACCCGGTAGAACTCCGACGTCCCCAGCCGCACTCCCCCGCGGTTGAGCGTGGCGTCCGAGCGCCCGGTGATGACCAGCGAGCCGCGCGAGGTGACGGTCACCCAGTCGCCGTGCCGCCACACGCCGGGGATCTCCTCGAAGTACGCCGAGTGGTACCGCGACCCGTCCTCGTCGCCCCAGAAGCCGACCGGCATCGACGGCATGGGGCGGGTGATGACGAGCTCGCCGACCTGGTCGACCACCGGCTCCCAGTCACCCGCCCCCAGCGCGGACTCGGCGTAGGCCTCGACCCCGATCCCGGGCAGCCGCGCGGAGATCTCGCCCTCCCACACGGGGGTCAGCGGGGTCGCGCCGACGAAGGCGTTGCACACGTCGGTGCCACCCGACATCGAGCCGAGCTGGGCGGTCGACGAGACCGCCGAGTGCACCCACCGGAACCCCTCGGCCGGCAGCGGCGCACCGGTCGACCCGACACCCCGCAGCCGGGAGAGGTCGACCGCGGAGCCTGGGGTCAGCCCCTCCTTGCGGCACGCCATCAGGAACGGCGCGGACGTGCCGTAGTAGGTCAGCTCCGCGTCGGCGGCGAGCTCCCACTGCGACATGAGCGAGGGGTGGGCGGGGTTGCCGTCGAAGAGGACGACGGTCGAGCCGACGAGCAGCCCGGAGACGAGGTAGTTCCACATCATCCAGCCGGTCGTGGAGAACCACGAGAACCGGTCCTCGGGCCCCAGGTCGGTGAACAGCGCCAGCGCGGCCGCGTGGCCGAGGGTGATGCCGCCGTGGCCGTGCAGGATCGCCTTCGGCAGCCCGGTGGTGCCGCTGGAGAACAGCACGTAGAGCGGGTGGTCGAACGGCACCGGCTCGAAGGCCACGACCTCGCGCAGGTCGGGGTGCAGGTCGCCCCACAGCACGGTGTGCCGGGAGTCGGTGCTGGCGGGGCCGGTCGAGGCGGCGTCGAGGTAGGGCAGGTGGATCACGCCGGTCACCGACGGCAGCGCGGCCAGCACCTCGGCGACCTCCGCCTCGCGCGAGACCGGCTTGTCGCCGTACCGGTAGCCGTCGACGACCATCAGCACCGTCGGCTCGATCTGCCCGAGGCGGTCGACGACCGACTGGGTGCCGAACTCCGGGGCCACCGAGCAGAACACCGCGCCCAGCGAGGCGGTCGCGAGCAGCAGGACCAGCGTCTCGCCGATGTTGGGCGCGTACGCCGCCACGCGGTCGCCCCGCTCGACCCCGAGCGACACCAGGCCTGCCCGGACGCGGGCGACGTCGAGCCGCAACTCGGCGGCGGTCCAGGTGCGCTCCTCGCGCGACTGGGACCGCGAGACGACCACGACGTCGTCCTCGGCACGGCCGGGCAGCGCGAGCATCGCCTCGGCGTAGTTGGTGGTGACCTCGGGGAACCACACGGCTCCCGGCAGCCGCTCGTCGGCCAGCGCCACCGTCGGCTCGGGCGAGGCCGGCAGCCGCAGCTCGCGCCACACCTCGAGCCAGAAGGTGTCGAGGTGCTCGAGGCTCCACGTGCGCAGCGCCTCGTAGTCACGCCCGAGGTCGACGCCGTAGTCGTGCTCCAGCCGCAGCGCGAAGCGGCCCAGTCGGGACTCCTCCCACGCGGCGGGCTCCCACAGGGTCGGAGGGACGGTCCGAGATGTGTCCTCGCTCACCCGACCACCCTAGAGCGGTCCGCGGACACCGGTCCCACCGACCTGAGCGCCTACCGTGGTTGACGTGGACAACCAGGGCGCCTCGTCGACCGCACACGGTGGTCGAGCGGCGAGGAGCGCCGGCGACGAGCGGGCGTCGAGACCACACACACCGGCGACCCGCCCCTTCCTGATCACCACGCTCGTCCTGCTGACCACGATCACCGCGATCACCAGCAGCCTGGGCGCCCCGCTGGTGCCGAGCGTGGTCGACGCCTTCGACGTCCGCCTGACGACCGCGCAGTGGAGCCTGACGGCCGCGCTGCTCGCGGGGGCGGTGAGCACGCCGGTGGTGGGACGCTTCGCGGCCGGGAGGGTACGCCGCCCGACCATCCTCGCGGGTCTGGCGACGGTCCTGGCTGGCACCGGCCTGGCCGCGGCGTCAGTGCCGCTGGGCAGCTTCGGCCTGCTCGTGGCGGCCCGGGCGCTGCAGGGCATCGGGATGTCGCTCCTGCCGCTGGCGATGGCGGTGGCCAGGGACGAGACGACAGGCGAGCGCACCTCCCGCGCGATCGCGTTGCTGAGCGTGACGATGGTGGCGGGCGCGGGGCTGGGGTACCCCCTCACCGCACTGATGGCCGAGCTCGGCGGACTCGTCGCGGCCTACCTGCTCGGCGCGGTGCTGACCGCCATCAGCCTGCTGATGGCCTGGCGCTTCGTCCCACCGGCCCCGGGCGACGACCGCGGCCGCGTCGACTGGGTCGGGGCCGCGGGGCTGACGGTCGCGATGCTGGCGACGCTGCTCGCGGTCTCCGAGGGCGAGGTGTGGGGCTGGACCAGCGCCCGGACGATCGGCCTGGGGACCCTCGGGGTGCTCGGGCTGGCCGGCTGGACGGCGTACACGCTGCGCAGCAGGTTCCCCCTCGTCGACCTCCGCCTGGCCGTGCGCCCCGGCATCGCCGCGCCCAACCTGGTGGCCGTCGTCGCCGGGCTGGGGATGTACTCCCTGCTCACGCTCGTCGTCGTCCTCGTCCGCGCCGACTCCCCCGGCTTCGGCCTCGGGGAGAGCGTGCTCGCGGCCGGCATGGTGCTCGTGCCCTACTCCCTCATGTCGGTCCTCGGCAACCAGCTCGCCCGCCTCGTGCTGGCCCGGGTCGGCCGCCGCACCCTGCTGCCGGCGGGCAGCCTGATGTTCATGAGCGCCACGCTTGCGCTGGCGGTCTGGCACGACCACCTGTGGCAGGCGCTGGCCGTGATGGCCCTCGGCGGCCTCGGCTCGGGCTTCACCTTCTCCAGCCTCGCGGTGCTGATGGTCCCCCACGTCCCCGCCGCCGAGACCGGCTCGGCGATGGCGTTCAACCAGGTGCTGCGCTACCTCGGCTTCACCACCGGCTCGGCCGTCTCGGTCGCCCTGATGGCGGCGTACGGCGGTGGCGAGACCGGCTTCCAGGCAGCCCTGTTCACGATCGCCGGGATCTGGGTCGTCGCGATCGTCGGCGCCATCGCCCTCGACCGCCGCCCACCCGACGGTCGAGCAGGCGAGCGTGCCCGTCACACCGCCCGCGAGTCGTCCCGGCTGAGCCTGTCGCCGTGGATCAGATCGGTTCCACGCCTGCTACGAGCCACTGTCCGTCGGTCCAGACGAGTCTGATCTCGACCGTGCTGACGTCCAGCCTGGGCGCCACCAGCTGCGAGCTGCGAGTCGTCTGGTTGAGATAGAGCAGGGCCGTGGCCTCCTCGCCCTCGATCGTCTCCAGCCCGGAGGCCAGTACCTCGGTCGTGAGCACGGCGCGGTATCTCCTGGCCCTCGGTTCTACTGTCGACCCGGTGTACTCGGTGTACTCCCGAGCAAAGCTCGGCGTGAGAAAGGCCCGGGCTGCTTCGACGTCCTCGTCCAGCCGGGCGTGGTCATAGCTCAAGATCGCCACGGCAGCCTTCTCCGCGACCTCCAGAGCGTCCTGGCGTCGGTCCTCGCGCGTGGACGCCTCGAGGGCAGTCCGTGCCAGGAGACCGGTGCCGACGCACGCCAGAGCCAGCAGGAGAATGACCACCACTCGCCACGTGGACAGGCCCTGAGCCTGTCTCGGCCCCGGGCCAGGCATGTCGCGGACCCTCTCCTCGGAGTCGTGCTGAGCCGTTCGCTTCACGTGACCGTCGCAATCTCGTCCAGGAGCCACTCACCCTCGACGCGCTGCATGGCGAGCCGCAGCCTGAACCGGCGTTCCTCACCTTGCTGTGCCGAACGGTTGTCCACCCTCACGTCCATCGCCACCAGCACCATCACGGAGTCGTCACCGGTGGAGTCGCCGAGCGCTGTCGCCACGACCTCGCCGGCCGACCGCGCCTTCTCACGCCTGATGATGGGTCGCAGCTGCTTCACCGCTTCGCCGAAGCTCGAGCGGAAGTTCTCGGTCCCCAGGGCCAGCAGGGCGTCGAAGCTGCCGTCGAGCTCTCGGTAGTCGTACGTCGTGAAGGTCTGGGCAGCCCTGCGGGCAGCCTCGAGCGCGGCTTCACGGTCGTCGGAGTCGTGGGTGGAGGAACGCAGGCTGAGGCCACTCCACGCTGCGACGACCATGCAGGGCACCACCACCAGGACCACCAGGAGCGGTCGAGCACGCAGCCTGGGCGACCTCACGAGGACCCCCTCCGGGACAGGGAGCCGACCAACAGGTCCTGCCAGCTGACGGCCTGGCTCTCCGGTGCATCCATCCTCCCCAAGACCAGCAGGGGACCGTCGGGACCGCTGACGACCCCCGTCCGCTGGTTGAGCACTACGGACCCGGGGGGAGATGCGTCGGTGCTCTTCTCCGAGCGGCCCCCGTCCTCGTAGGACCGAGTCGGTACGTCGTCGGGGCCGAGCTTGCCCAGGCGTGGATTGTCCACCTTCTGGGTCGCCGGGTCGTAGGTGTCGCCGGGGAGCTTCGGGACGTTCTGCGATCCACGCACCGTGGTGCTGCTGCCAGGCGGCTCGGCACAGTAGGCGTTCAGGTTCGCGCGCTTGTCCGGGTTGCCCAGCTCCTCGACCGGCTCGGCCTGCACGGACTTGACCGTGCCGGAGTACCCCTCCGAGGTGCACACACCGCTGGAGTAGTCCAAGGCCACGTCGAAGTGTACGAAGCCGTCGCCCTGCACCACGTTGAAGGTGTTCTGGATGAGTCGGGGAAAGGCGACGAGGAAGACCCGCACGCCGTCCAGGCGGGCCTCGACGATGTCGCCGACGGTCAGGAGGTCCTGCATGAGCAACGGTAGCTGCTGGTCGTTGTCCTTCACCAGGTCGATGACGTCGGGGAGGGTGGCCGACGTCTCCCGGATGAGTGACCGGACCGAGTCATCGGCGGCTGCGACCTCGTCGGTCACCAGCTCCAGGTCCCGGGCCCACGCCTCGAGGGAGCGTGAGGTGTCTCGTTGGGTGCCGAGGACTGTGCGGCCGTTGATGAGGACCTCACGGGTGTCAGGCAGCGCGACGGTGAGGTCTTCGACGATGTTGTCGGTCTGCTCCACGATGGTCCTGAGCTCTGGGCCGAGCCCGCCCAGACCCTTGCCGACCTCGGCCACCACCGTTCGCAGCGCCCGCCTGTCCACCGACTCGACGAGCTCCTGCACGCTGAGCAGGACCCCGTCGAGACGCGGCGGGATGTCGGTCTCCCCACGCTCGACGACATCGCCGTCGGCCAGGAACGGTTCGCCGACCTGGTTCGGCTGCAGGTCGACGTACTGCTCCCCGATCGCGGAGCGGTTCTCCACCACGGCTCGCACATCGCGGGGGACCTCGCTGTCCGGCTCGAGCGCCATCACGATCGAGACCCCGTCGTCGGTCAGCTCCACAGCGTCCACCCGGCCGACCGCCACGCCCCGGTAGGTCACCTCCGCGTTGGGGAAGATGCCTCCGGCGTGGGCGGTGGTGGCCCGCACCTGGATGGGACGGTTCCACAGGTAGCGATCCAGCCCGACGTACTGGAGGCCCACGATGGTGGTACCGAGCGAGGCGATCACCAGGAACACCAGAAGACGCAGACGGTAACGACCATGGCTCATCGCCCCAGACCTCCAAGTCCTTCGAGCAGCTCGCGCCCGCCCATGACGTCGGGAGGCGGACTCGACTGCTTCTTGCGACCCGCTGGTTCGGGTACCGGAGTGAGGGGTCCCCGCACGCAGTTGGGTCCGAACTGGCCGCACTGGATGCGTGGCTCAGGGTCACCCAGCGCCGGTCCGGGCCCGAAGCCATCGCGCAGCAGCGCGGCGAGGTCGATCTCCAGCTCGCCCGCCAGCTGCACGTAGTCCCCGGCGATCCCGCCATAGATGTTGCGGGCGAACGGGTAGGTCAACAACGTGTCCAGGGTGTCGAAGAACGACGGTGCGGCCTTGGCGATCTCAGTGAGGATCGGGTCCAGCAGGCGCAGGTTGGCCACCGTGTCGGCCTTCGTGCGCCCGATGACCCGGCTCGCCACCTGACCGAGGCCGTCGAGCTCGGCGAGGGCTTGGGTCAGGGCGCGCCGCTGTCCCGCCAGCGCCTCGATGCCCGAGGGCAGCTCATCGAGGGCGCTCTCGACCACCACGCGGTCGGCGGCCACGGTCCTGCTGATCTGGTCCAGTCCGTCGATGGCGCGCACGATGTCGCCCCGGCGGCGGTTGAGGGTGGCCACCACGGCGTCCAGGTCGCGCAGCCCGGTCCGCACCGTCTTCTCGCGGCCTTGCAGCGCCAAGTTCAGCTCGCGGGTCACGACCTCCAGCTGGCCGATCCCGCCGCCGTTGAGTAGGGCCGATGCCCCGCTGAGAAGTGTCTCCACCTCCACCCCGGCGCCCGTCCTGGACAGAGGAATGACCTCCCCCTCCCTCATCGCATCTGGCGGACCGTCTCCAGGACTCTCGAGCTCGATGTACTTCTCGCCCAACAGGCTGGTCTGCTCGATGCTGGCCGTGGCCTGTCGAGGGATCTCCGCGTCCGGTTCGATCGTCAGGACCGCTCGGGCGGCGTAGTCATCGGCGAGCTCGACGGAGCTGACCACTCCCACCTTGACGCCGTCGAGCTTCACCGTCGCCAGCGGGACCAGGTCCAGGACGTCGTCGAAGACCGCGGAGATCTCGTAGCCGTCCTGGACCCGCGACCCCGGTAGCCCCACGTCCTGGAGCTGGGGGGCCCGTGAGCATCCGCTGGTGGTCAGCGCGGCCACGACGGCGACCATCAGCCATCGTCTCATCGTCGTCCTCCCGAGCCTTCGACGACTCCGTCACCGAGCTCGGCGCCCTCACCGAGGGGCTGGGGCAGCCCCTGGAGCAACGGTTCCACCGGATCGACGAGCGTGTTGACGATGGGGCACAGCCGACCCAGGCCGTTGCTGGAGATGAGCTGGCAGAGCACCAGGCTCGGGTCCGTCGTCAGGGTGCCGTTGACGGCGATGCGCGCGGTGAGCGCGGACGTCTGCGGGTCAAAGGTCCCGATGAAGTTCTGCAGTGTCACCGGCGCGAGGTTGAGTGTCTCGCGCAGGGCCTGCTCCTCCTTGAGAATGGTGCGGGTGACATCCAGGAGACCAGCCGTGTTGCGCGTCAGCGCCGGACCGCTGTCCCGCACGAGCGAGCGGACCTCCTGCATGGCAACGGCGAGTCCATCCACCGTTCCCACCAGAGCGTCACGTTGCGCCGCCAGGCTGCCGGAGACTGCCTCCAGCGTGGAGGCCAGTCGGCGCACCGGGGCATCACTGGCTGCCAGCGCACGGGTCAGTTGAGCAAGATTGGTGAGGGTCGAGGCGAGGTCATCGCCGGTCCCCGAGGCAGTCTCGACGGCGCGGCTGAACTCGGTCACGGTGTCGTTGAGTCGCGAACCGTTGCCCTTCAACGTCCGTGAACCCGCCTGGAGGAGATCGTTGAGGGCTCCGTCCCGGTTCGCCCCACGCGGGCCGAGTGCTGTGGACAGGTCCTGCACCTCTTGCAGGACCTCGTCGACCTCCACCGGGACAGCAGTGCGTTCCAAGGGGATCTCGCTGTCCGGCTCGAGCGCCGGGCCACCGCTGTAGACGGGCGTCAGCTCCAGCCGACGGTCGCTGACCAGCGTGGGGGCGACCACGACCGCCCGGGCCTGGGCCGGGATACGCAGGTCGTCGTCGACGGTGAAGCTCACCTGGACCGCAGTCCCTTGGGGCTCGAGGCCGGTGATCTCGCCGACCTTGATCCCCAGCACACTCACCTGGCTGCCCACGTACAGGCCGACGGTCCGTGGGAAGACGGCTCGGTACTCGGCGCCGCTGCCGGTGACGGCGGGGGCGGCTGCCACAGCTCCGGCGGTCGCGAGAACACCCACGACCAGCCACACGGCGATCCTGCGGCCTCGCGCCCACCGCTCCTTCATGCTCACCGGACGGCTCCATCCTGCTGGGGGGGGTCGGGGACGACCTGGGGGGTCAGGCCGAAGAGGGCGGCGTCGAACCAGCGACCGTTGCCCAGCACGGTCGTGTAGTAGCGCAACAGCGGGGCGTACAAACGCACGCTCTCCTCCAGGTCGCCCTTGTTGCGTCGCAGCGTGGCAACCGTGGTCTGCAGCTCCTGCAGCGCAGGGCTGAGGTCTTCACGGGTGGCCCTCACCGTGGCTGTGATCTCCTGGGCAAGGCGCTGCGTGGCGTCGAGGAGTCTCTCGATGGCCAGGCGTCGCTGCTCCAAGACCGACAAGAAGGCGCCGGCGTCGCGGACCAAGGCGCTGATGGTCTGCGAGCGATCCGCCAAGATCCGGGTGACGGAAGCAGACTTGCGTACGAGGTTCTGCAGCTCCTGGTCGCGCCGTGAGACCACGCGGGACAACGACGCCACACCGTCGAGCGCCTGCCGGGTCTGGGGCGAGGCCCCATTCAGCACCTCGGTGACGGCACGGAACGAGGATGCAAGGGCATCAGTGTCGATGTCCTGCACGCGCCGGGTGAGTCCACCGAGAACGGCTTGGAGGTCGAAGGGCACCTCGGTGCGCTCGATCGGCACCCTGTCGCCCTCGAGCTCGCCGGTTCCTGCGGACGTCAAGGCGATGTACTCGGTGCCCAGCAGCGTCTCGACCTTCAGGGCAGCGCGGGTGGCGCCGCCCAGCTCGACGCCGTCGTCGACCTCGAGCGAGACGGCCACCACCTCGTCGGCGAGAGCGAGGTCCTTGACCGTTCCAACCTTCACCCCGGAGATCCTGACGGGGTCGCCTGTCTTCAATCCGGCAGCATGAGCCAGCTCCACGACGATCTCTCTCTTCCCGAAGAGACCATTGATCCGGCCAGCCGACAGACCAGCACCCACCATGAGGGCGAGCGCCATGATGCCGACCAGACCGAACAGCGGCAGGCTCCTTCTCCTCATGGCCGACACAGCGCTTCGTTGTTGCGGAGTCCAGGGGCTGTGATGGACGGCGTGTTCGGCAGTGTCAAGGTGATGTCCAGTTGGCAGACGAAGAAGTTGAGGTAGCCGCCGTAGCTCGCGGCCCGCGTGAACGAGTTGAGCTTGATCGGGAGCAGGTCCACCAGCTCCTGCAATTGGTCCTTGGTGTCGGCGAAGGCCGATGCTGCCGCACGCAGCGACGCGATGTCTCGAGTGAGGGGAGGACGTGCCTCTTGGAGCAGGTCCGCAGTGGACGTGCTCAGGTCCGCGATCCCGTCGAGGACCCCCCCGATCACGACGCGGTCCTCTGCGAGGCCGGAGGACAATCGGCCCAGCTGGTCGACCAGGGCACGCAGGCCGTCACCGCGATCGTCCACGGTGTCCAGCACCACGTTCAGGTTGTCGATCACGCGGCCGATCACCACGTCGCGCTCAGCGAGATCTTGGGTCAGGGTGGCTGTGTTGGCGACCAGCGACGCGACGGTTCCGCCCTCACCCTGCAGCGTGCGCACCACCTGGAGGGCCAACTGGTTCACCTGCTCCGGGTCGAGGACGTTGAAGATCGGTCGGAAACCGTCGAGCAGGACGGTCAGGTCGAGGGCCGCCTTGGTCCTGCCCAGCGGGATGGTCCCGCCCGGCTGCAGCAGGTCGTCAGCCGCGGTGCCTGGCGTGACGACCAGGCTCAGGTATCGGGCTCCGACCAGATCGCGGTAGCGCAGCTCGGCGCGCGTCTGCAGGGGCAACTGCACTGATTCATCGACCGTGAACTCGACCACGGCACGTTGGTCGGCGTCGAGCACCACGTCGTGGACCCGGCCCACCCGGACGCCGGACATCCTCACCTCGTCGCCGGGAACCACCCGGGTGGCGTCGGCGAACACGGCACGGTAGGGAACTGGGTCTCTCGGATTGGTGCCGGCGATGGTGGAGAACAGGATGCCCGTCGTCCCCAAGGTCAGGGCGAGGAAGCCGATCAGTCCCAAGGTCGATGCCGGCGGTCTCCGGAAGCGGGGTCTCACTGGTCCTCCTTCGTCCTCAGGCCGGAGGTGACGTTCGCCACCATGTCGAAGAAGGGCGAGAGCAGGCCGTCGCTGGTCTCTGCGCTGCTCTCGGGCAGTGGGAGGTCGAGGCTGTCGAGAAGGCCTTGAGGAAGATCGAGCCCGGGGAGAGGATCGCGCTCGCCGTCCTGCTCCTGCTCCTGCTCCTGCTGCTGCCCCGTATCAAGCGGAGTAGCGGGGAGTCCGAGCAGTCCGCGATAGGAACCGATCAACGCCAACGCCGGCGCGGGGATGTCCGCGTTGGGTGTGCCCCCGATCGCCTCGTCGGTCACGACCGGACACGATGGCCCGAAGGCCTTGAGCTCCTCCAGCAGCTTGGCCTGCAGGGGCTCGTTGGGAGCGAAGCCTCGGGGATACACGCCGCGGGTCTGGCCGAGACGCAGCCGTCCGCGGATGACGAACGGGCCGTCGTCACCCCCGAAGACGTCGTAGATGCGCTGGATGGCCAGCTTGGCGCCGTTGAAGACGCAGTCGAACTCCGGGGAGTACTCCTCCAGCAGCGCCAACGTCGGACGAAGACTCTCCATCAGACCTACCAGCGTCTCCTCGTTCTCCTCCAGCAGGACCCGCACCCGCCCGGAGACGTCGCTGGTTCCGCGGAGCGCGGCCGCCACATCGCCGATCTCGTCCCGCACGGTGCTGATCGTGGTGACCGCGTCCCCGGTGATGCCGAGCAGACGCGGAGCCACTCGTGCGTAGACGGCCGCCACGTCAGCCAGCAGCGTGAGATCCGCCTCGAGATCGGGAAGGAACGTGCGGGCGCTGCCGGCGTACGCGGCCACCGAGTCCAGGGTCCTGCCCAGGTCGGCTCCGTTGCCGGCGAGGGCGAAGGCGAGGCTCGACGTCGCAGCGTTGAGATCCGCCGGCCTGACGGTGCGCAGGAGCGGGTCGAGGGAGTCGAACACCTCTTGGAGGCGGACCGAACGACGAGTCATGTCCTGGGCGATGACCGTGCCGGCGCGGATGGAGTCGTCGGCGCCCTGGGGCACGAGCTCGACGTACTTCTCACCGAACAGGGTCTTGGGCACCAGCCTGGCTGTGACGTCGGCGGGCACCTTCGCGGCGAGCTCCCGGTCGAGGGCGACGGACAGCAGGACATCACCCTCCGCGGTGGGTGACAGCTCCTTGACCTCGCCCACCCGAACGCCGTTGACCTTGACGTCCGCCTGCCGGTCCAGCTGCTCCTCGGCCCTCTCCAGTCGGACCTCCACCATGACGGTGTCGGCGAAGACCTTCTGGTAGCTGGCGAACGTCAGGCCGACTCCGGCGACACCCATGGACAGAGCCAGAAGTCCGAGCAGCGGGTAGCGGATCGAGCCTCGGGAGTTGCTCATCCGGCGATCCTGACGGTGGTCGTCGATCCCCAGATGGCCATGCTGAGAAGGAAGTCGAGCACGACGATGGCGACGATGGCGAAGCGGACCGAGCGTCCCACGGACATCCCCACGCCCGCAGGTCCACCTGAGGCGGTGAAGCCGTACCAACAGTGCACGAGGATGACCATCACCGCGAAGACCAGGACCTTAAAGACCGACCAGGCGATGTCCTCGGGCGGAAGGAACAGGTGGAAGTAGTGGTCATAGGTTCCCTCGGACTGGCCGTAGACCAGCGTCACCACCGATCGTGTGCTCAGGTACGACGCGAGGAGGCCAACAAAGTACAGCGGGACCACCGCCAGCATCCCGGCCCACACGCGGGAGGCGACGAGGAACGGGATCGGGGAGACTGCCATCACCTCGAGAGCGTCGATCTCCTCCGAGATCCTCATCGCTCCGAGCTGCGCGGTGAACCCGCAGCCCACCGTCGCCGAGAGTGCGACGCCGGCGACCAGCGGCGAGATCTCCCGGGTGTTGAAGTAGGCCGAGATGAAGCCCGTCAGGGCGGAGGCTCCGATCTGCTCCAGCCCCTCGTAGCCTTGGAGACCGACCTCGATGCCGGTGAAGAAGGACATCGCCACCACGACACCCACGCTCCCGCCCAGAGCCGCCAGAGCGCCTCTGCCCAGTGCGACGTCTCCCACCAGGCGGAGGGTCTCCATGCGATAGCGCGTGATGGAGAGGGGCATGGCACGCACGACCGCCCAGGTGAAGGATGTCAGTCGTCCCAGCTCGTCCAGTCCTCCGATCGCTCGGCGTGCGACTCGGGGGATGCCTGGTCTCGAGCGAGCAGGAGTAGCGCTGACCATGGGTCATCGACCTCTCGGGGGCACGATCTCGGTGTACACGGCTGTGATCAGGAAATTGACGGAGAACAGCAACAGGAAGGTCTGCACCACCGCGGCGTTGACCGCATCACCGACACCCTGGGGCCCCCCACTGGCGGTGAGGCCCTTGTAGGAAGCCACCACACCCGCGATCAGGCCGAAGATCGCCGCCTTGAGAGCTCCGACGTAGAGGTCGCTGGACTGAGCCAGCGTGGCGAATCCGGCGAAGTACGAGCCTGCGCTGCTGCCCTGTAGTCCTACACTGAAGAAGTACCCGCCCACGATGCCGACGAAGGCAACGAAGCCGTTGAGCAGCACCGCCACCGTGATGGCCGCGAGCACCCGGGGCACCACCAGGCGTTGGACGGGGTCGATCCCGAGCACTTCGAGGGCATCGATCTCCTCTCGGACCCTTCGGGCTCCCAGGTCGGAGCAGATCGCGGTCCCGGCCGCACCGGCGACGAGGAGCGCGGTGGCGATCGGCGCCGCCTCCCGGATGATGGCCAATGCGGAGGCTGCACCGGTGTAGGACTGCGCCCCCAGCTGTCTGGTGAGGCTGCCCAGTTGCAGGGCGATGACCGCACCGAAGGGGATGGCCACCAAGGCGGTGGGCAGGGTGGTGACTCGCGCCACGAACCACGTCTGGTCGACGTACTCCCGTGCGGCGAAGGGGCGTCGGAAGGTGGCACGGGCGACGTCCACGAACATGGCGAACAGCCCTCCGGCGCCGGCGAGCGGCGCCAGCACGAGGTGCGTCACCGGTCCCACCGCGCCGGCTCGACGCCACGGAGCGTGGCAGTCATCGCCGGCGAGACCAGGCCAGGTCCCCGCACGGGGCCCGCCAGCAGTGGGACCGTCCCCCACCGGCGAGCGTCCATCGGCTCGCCGTCATCGCGCGACAAGGTGGTCACCGGCCTCGTCCGCCGCAGGTCTGCGGCTGACGTGTCGACAGATCGCGTCGGCCACCTCGTCAGCTCGCTCCAGGGTGAGCATGTGCCCCGCGCCCTCGAAGGTCGTCAGCTCGGCCTGGGGCAGTGCCTTCGCGATCCGCATGCTGTGGGACACCGGAGTCAGCCGGTCCTCGGTTCCGACTAGGATCGTGGCGGGGGTGTCCATCAGTGCGCGCAGACCGGGAGTGCCGTCATGCAGCGCCAACCCGGCGTAGAACGCCGAGACGACCCCGAGCGGAACGTCCTGGACCACCGCGAGCATCTCGTCCACGAGATGGGCAGGGGCTCCTCGTCCGAAGCACAGCGCTCGGATGGCGAGCCACAGCTCTGGGGCGAGAGCGTCGTGTCGTTCTGCCCAGGACTCGAGGCGACCGAGCATCGCCATGACACTGGGTCCCAGGACGCGTACGCCGACTCCCAAGGGGCCTGGGAGGCCGAAGTCCGACCTGGACAACTCCCCGGCGCTGGAGCTGACGATCACGACTCCGTCCACGCGCTCGGCCACGAGAGCAGGCCGTTGCTCAGCCAGGTGCATGAGGGTCATGCCCCCCATCGAGTGACCCGCGAGCACCAGCCGCCCCTCCGGCGCCACCGTGTCAACGACGGCGGCGAGATCCGCCCCGAGCTGGTCGAGCGTGCAACTCTCCGCGAGGCCACGGTCCGACCGGCCGTGGCCGCGATGGTCGTAGGCGACGACACGTGCATGCTGACTGAGCACGGCGATCTGTCGTGACCACAGGCGCGACGACAGGGTCCACCCGTGCAGCAGCACGACAGTGACGGGGGCGTGAGGATCACCCCACTCGTTGACCGCCAGCCGCGCTCCGTCGGGCGCGTGGACGAAGGACTGCCTCACAGGACGACCAGCGCCGTGGCTCACGAGATCCCTGTCCGGCTGCGTCCTGGCCCGGAGCACCTTGCCGCGCGCCGCACGATGTGCCACCGCGATCCCCAAGCCGGCGAGAGCCACCTGCGTCTTCACGTGTGCCGTCCCTTCCTTGCAACCTCGTGCGCCCGTCAGAACGTGACGACTTCTAGTGCGACGCCAAAAGGTGTCACACGCCTGGAGAGACGTCAATCACCTCCCACAAACTAGTCAGCATTGTGCGTGACAGTATTTAGCGGTACGTTCGAACACGTCATAGACCTGTCCCCAGAGGAGGAAGACCATGTCAACTCACGAGTTGGCCAACCACGCCCCCGGCTCTTCGTCACCTGAGAGCGGGCGCGGTCTCACGCCCATGAGTCTCAACGAGGCACTCAGCACTGAGGTCACCCAGGAGAACTACGAGGACGTGCTGCGCACGCTGAGCCAGGCCTCGGTGGACCGCCACTTCGATGCCTTCGCGGACATCCCGTGGGACGACGAGGACTTCCAGGTCAGGCAGGACGACGAGCGATGGGTCCTGCCTGCCGCGGTGGACCCGCTCGGCGGCCACGAGTGGTACCTCAAGCAGCCGCTGGAGCGGCAGATCGAGATCGGACTCTGGCGCCAGGCGAACATCCTCAAGGTCGGCCTTCAGTTCGAGAACGTGCTCATCCGGTCCATCATGCAGTACGTCTTCGCACTGCCCAACGGCTCGGTGGAGTACCGGTACCTGATGCACGAGGCCACCGAAGAGTGCCACCACACGCAGATGTTCCAAGAGGTCGTCAACCGCATCGGCGCCGACGTCGACGGCATGCCGTGGATCCTGCGGAAGCTGGCACCGGTCCTGCCGATGCTGGTCACGCGGTATCCGGTGGTCTTCTTCTTGGGCGTGCTTGCGGGCGAGGAGCCGATCGACCACACGCAGAAGTCGATCTTCAGGGCTGGCGCCGAGCTCCCGCCCGTCCTGTCACGCGTCATGGAGATCCATATCGCTGAGGAAGCCCGCCACATCTCCTTCGCTCACGAGGCCGTGCGCCTTCGTGCACCCCACCTCAGCCGGAAGGCGCGGCACATCACGGCGGCCCTTCTGCCGCTCATCATGCGGTTCCTCGGCGACGCCATCCTCGTCCCGCCCAAGGCTTTCCGGGATCGCTTCGACATCCCCGACCACGTGATGAAGGAGCTGTACTGGCAGGCGCCGGAGTCCCGGGAGCGACTGCGCGACCTCTTCGCCGACGTGCGGATGCTGGCCGAGGACAGTGGCCTCATGACGCCGGTGTCTCGCCGGTTGTGGCGCTGGTGCAAGATCGACGGCCGGCCGTCACGTTTCCGCAGCGAGCCTGCGGTCGTCTTCCGCCGAGCGGCGTGAGCCGGTGACCCACGTCATCACCCAGGCGTGCTGTGGAGATGCCGCTTGCGTCTTCGCCTGCCCGGTCAACGCCATCCAGCCGAACCCTGATGACGAGCTGTTCGAGTCGGCCGAGATGCTGTACATCGACCCCAAGACCTGTGTGGACTGCGGCGCGTGCGTCGCGGCGTGCCCGGTCGGAGCGATCACTCGCGACACCAGGCTCCCGGTCGACCAGTTGCCCTTCGTGGAGATCAACCGGCTCTTCCACGAGGTGCATCCGGCCACCCAGCGGCGAGTCCAAGCCATCGTCCCCACATTGATCCGGCTGAACCCCCCGAACAAGCCGTTGCGTGTGGCCATCGTGGGCTCTGGCCCCGCAGGTCTCTACGCTGCGGACGAGCTGCTCAAGCAGGAGGGGGTGGAGGTCGCCGTCTACGACCGTCTGAGCGTCCCCTACGGACTGGTCAGATCGGGGGTGGCACCGGATCACCAGATGACCAAGGCGGTCGACAAGCTCTTCCGCGACATCGAGGACCTGCCGGGGTTTCACTACGCCTTGGGCGTGGACGTGGGCACCTCGGTGCACCACGAGGAGTTGGCGGCGCGCTACTCCGCGGTCATCTACGCCACCGGGGCGTCGCAGGACCGTGTCCTGCAGGTACCCGGTGCCGATCTCCCGGGCGTGAGCAGCGCGACTCGCTTCGTCGCCTGGTACAACGGCCACCCTGACCATGGCGATGCCCACGTCGATCTGAGCCATCGCCGGGTGGTGATCGTCGGCAACGGCAACGTCGCGATCGATGCGGCGCGCATCCTCACGACCGATCCGGACGCGTTGGCCCGCACCGACATCGCTGACCATGCCTTGGCCGCCCTTCGCCAGAGCAAGGTCGAAGAGGTCGTGGTGCTGGGGCGCAGAGGGCCGGAGCACGCGGCGTTCACGCTGCCCGAGCTGGTGGGCCTCATGGCTCGACGCGATCTCGAGGTCGTCGTCGCCGGCGATATCCCGCCTGCCCCGGAGTGGGCCGACGTGCAGCTTCGCCACAAGCTTGACCTGCTGCGGAGCCTGCCGACCGAATATCAGGCCGCGCCGAGCTCCAGGCGGATCGTGCTTCGGTTCTGGTCCTCGCCGCACCGGTTCGTCGGCCAAGACCAGGTGGAGGAGGTCGAGATCCGCAGCGCCGGCCCCGGATCACCGCCCGGTGGCACATCCGATCACCTGCCCGCCGGTCTGGTCCTCTCCTCCATCGGCTACCAGGGCTCGCCGATCGCGAGTCTCCCCTTCGACCCGGACCGAGGCGTCGTGCCGCATGTGCGCGGCCGGGTCGAGGGTCTGCCAGGGGCCTACGTCGTCGGATGGATCAAGCGCGGACCTCGCGGGTTCATCGGCACCAACAAGACGTGTGCGCGCGAGACGGTCAACAGCGTGCTCGAGGATGCGACGTCAGGCGTTCTCGAACCCGTGTCGCCTGCAGGGGACTTGGGTCAGCTGCTCCGCCAGTGGCATCCCGACTCCGTGGATCTTCCGGCATGGCGTCGCATCGACGAGGCAGAGATCGCACACGGCCTGTCAGCAGGGCGGCCGCGTGTGAAGCTGACGAGCGCGATCTGAGCGGGATCGCGGGGACGACGGGCACGCTTCGGCAGCGCGCCCGTCGTCCCCGTCCCTGTCGTGGTCAGTCATAGGCGACAGAGCGAGGGGCTTCCCCCGTCCACAGTCGGTGCCGCCGACCGAGACCCGGAACCCCGGTTCTGCTAGTTGCTGGCGCCGAGATCGGCCCTCAGCAGCCGCTGCACCACATCGTGGGCACCCGACCCCAGCTCCTCGCTGAGCGCCGAGCTGACCTCCTGGGTCATCGCACCCTGGAAGGCGCTGAGGAAGGCCTGGACGGCCAGCGGCTGCAGCCGCGCGTGGATCCCGGTGATCCGATTCCAGTCCTCCTCGGGCATGCCAGCCTCGACGAACTGGCTCCAGACGCTGTCGCGGAACAGCTGGACGAAGCATGCCGCGACCTCGCGCGCTGAGTTGACGACGACTTCGCCGGCTGCGGCGACCCCCTGAGGCGTCAGGCCCACTTTCATTGCCTCGGCTGCGGCCGTCAGCAGCCCCGGGGCCGTGACCGTGACGTTCCCGTCGGGATCGAACTCCGCCCCGACCAGGTCCGCGAACTCGGTCAACGACTCGAGCGTGGCGCTGGCTCCGAACAGGCTCAGGATCTGTTCTGGGGTGTAGGTCGTCGTCGGCTCGGCATCCCAGGGAGCCAACAGCCCGCGAATGATGTGCAACATGGCCTCGCCGGCGTCATCGGGCACTCCGGAGAGGATCTGCTCGATGCTGGACAGGCTGAAGCCAGCGGACTGCATCTCCCTGATGAAGGTCAACCGTGCCAGATGTGACCCGTTGTAGTAGCCGACGCGGCCTTGCATGATCGGCGAGGGCAACAAGCCCCGGGAGGCGTGCGATCGGAGAGTCCGTACCGTCATGCCCGATGCGAGCGCCAATGCGTCGATGGTCATCAGGCCGTTGCTGCCACTCTTCACGTCAGCCATTGTAGGGACGGCGGAGATGTCCGGCCCACCGCGGGCCTGGCAGCGAGCGACACCGACTCCCCAGCAGACTGAGCGCCGGGGCTGACTGTCGCGCGCGGCACCGTGGTCGTCGCGAACCCGACATGCGGCTCCTCGCGATCACGTCAGCTCGCGCCGTGCTCCGAGCACGAGGGCTTGCTGGTAAAGCGGTGCGGGCAGCCGCGACAACAGATCGATCACCTTGGCGTCGGGGCCGACGGTGACCCTGCGGCGATCGCGTCGGACAGCCGTGAGGATGGCGCTCGCCGCCTTCTCGGGCGAGGTCATGGAGATGCTCTGGAACCGCCCATGCGTCGACTCCAGGTCAGCGGCGGCACCCAACGACTCGTGGAGGCGTGCATTCTTGACGATGTTCGTCTTGATGCCGCCAGGATGGACCGTGGTCGCCGATACGGGATGCCGCGCGACCTTCAGTTCCATGTACAACGCGTCGGTGAAGCCTCGGACGCCGAACTTGGCGGCGTTGTAGGCGGACTGCGTCGGCACCGAGATCAACCCGAAGACGCTGGAGACGTTCACGACGTGCCCCTCGCCCGACCTGATCAAGTGGGGCAGGAACGCCTTGGTCCCGTGGACGACGCCCCAGAAGTTGATCCCCATCAACCAGTCCATGTCCTCCCACGTCATGGCTTCCACCGTCGAGCCCAGAGCGACTCCGGCGTTGTTGAAGATCAGGTTGGCCTTGCCGTGCGCTCCCACGACGGACTCGGCCCAGGCCGACATCTCTGCTCGGTTCGCCACGTCCACGACATCGCTGGTCACCAGAGCCGTGCCCTCCGCCGTGCCCTCGCGACACAGCGCTTGGGTCTGCGCAAGCCCCGCCGCGTCGACGTCGGACAACGCCAGGGCGCAACCCCGTCGGGACAGGTCGACAGCCAGTGCACGGCCGATCCCCGACGCGGCGCCCGTGATTGCCGCCACCTTGCCATCGAAAGTCCTCATCACAACGTCCTTTCTGCGCGCCGGCGAGCCCAGCGCCAGAGGTGTCAGGAGGCGCGCGCCACTGCCGTGGCGGACGACTCGGACTGGGTGGTGTAGGCAGCAACATCGAACTTGCGTGTCCGCCAGCGCAGCTCGAAGCTGAAGCCCGGCCACAGGGTGGAGTTCTTGCCGTTCGCGTCGAGGTACCACGACCCGCATCCACCGGTCGTCCACACCGTGCCCTCCATCCGATCCTCGATCTCGCGATTGAAGTCGTCCTCGACCTCTCGACGCACGTCGATGCTCGAGAGGCGCGATCGATCGACGGTCCGCAGCGCATCGAGAACGAACGCGACCTGGGACTCGATGTAGAAGACCACCGACGTGTGACCCGGTCCCGTGTTCGGTCCGACCAGGAGGAAGAAGTTCGGAAAGCCGCTCACCGAGGTCCCCAGATAGGCCTGAGGACTTCCCTTCCACCGTTCGGACAGCGTCTCCCCTGCTCGACCGCGAATCCGATCGGAGATCGAGGTGTCGGTGACGTGGAAGCCGGTCCCGAAAATGAGGGTGTCGATGGCGTGCTCTCGACCGTCCCGGGTGGTGATGCTGTGGGGGTTGATCCGCTCGACGGACTCGGTGACCACGGAGACGTTGGGCCGGGTGAGCGCCGGGTAGTAGTCGTTCGCGATCAGGATCCGCTTGCAGCCGATCTTGTAGTCCGGTGTCAGCTTGCGGCGGAGCTCGGGGTCCTTGACCTTCCAGTGCATGTGGGCAAGGGCCAGCTTCTCGACCGCTCGTAGCAGTCCAGGTCGGTGAACGAGCCCCGGCAGCATGGCCTCCTGCCGCCAGTAGACCGCGATCCGCACTGCCTTCTGCAAGGCAGGGACCGTGTTGTACAGCCGCTTCTGGAGCTCCGGGACGTTCCGGTCCGGACGCGGGAGGATCCACGGCGGCGTACGTTGGAAGACGGTGAGCTCACGGGCCGCTTCCGCCACGTGCGGGACGAACTGCACCGCGGAGGCCCCCGTGCCCAAGACCGCCACGCGCTCGCCGCTCAGGTCGTGGTCGTGGTTCCACTGGGCGCTGTGGAACATCGTGCCCTGGAAGTCCTCGATCCCGGGAACGTCCGGGTAGGACGGCTCGCTGAGAGGCCCGGCACCCGAGATCAGGAACTGGCTCCGGATAGTTCCGGCGCGCGTCTCGATCTCCCACTCCTGGTCGTCTTCCATCCACGTCGCCCCGAGGACCTCCGCGTCGAACACGATGTGGGGCATCACGCCGAACCGCACAGCGGTGTCACGCAGGTAGCGGTGCAACTCGGCTTGCTGCGAGAAGGCTCGGCTCCACCGCGGGTTGGGAGCGAACGAGAAGGAGTACAGGTTCGAGGGGACGTCGCAGGCACAGCCCGGGTAGTCGTTGTCGCGCCACGTACCTCCCACGTCGTGCGACTTCTCCAGCACGATGAAGTCGTGTCGGCCTTCCTGCTTCAGGCGCACGGCGGTGGCCAAGCCGGCGAAGCCGCTGCCGATGATGGTCACACGGCTGCGCGGGGGCAGTTCGGTAGGCATCTGATCTCCGTCCTCGACTTATGACGCGAGACAACGTACCACAAAACAACGTCACATGATTCGGGGGTATCTAGTGGGGTGTCGGTCATCGGCGTCGACCGCTTGGACGCGCCGGTCGCCGTCCGTTCGGCGTCGCGGCAGCGTCCGTCTCCTGCCACCATCACCCCGTGCTCCTCGACATCCAGCTCGACGCCCGCCCCGACGCCGCCGCCGCCCGCGCGGCCGAGCTCGCCACGACCGGCGTGGAGGGACTGTTCACCTTCGAGGGCCCGCACGACGTGTTCTTCCCGCTGGTCGCGGCCGCGACGGCGGGCGTCGACGTCGACCTGATGACCAACGTCGCGATCGCGACGCCGCGCAGCCCGATGCACCTGGCGCACGCGGCGTACGACCTGCAGCTGCTCAGCAAGGGCCGGTTCCGGCTGGGGCTGGGCAGCCAGATCAAGCCCCACGTGGAGAACCGGTACGGCGCCACCTGGTCGCGCCCGGCGGCGCGGATGCGCGAGGCGGTGCTGGCGACCAAGGCGATCCTCACGGCGTGGCAGGACGGCACCCGGCTGGACTTCCGCGGGGAGTTCACCCGGCACACGCTCATGCCGCCGACGTTCGTCCCCGGCCCGAACCCGCACGGGCTCCCGCCGGTGCTGATGGGCGCGCTCGGCCCACTCATGACTCGCACCGCCGCCCAGGTCGCCGACGGCCTGCTGGTCATGCCGTTCCACTCCCACAAGCACATCCGCACCAACACGCTGCCCGCGGTCGAGGAGGGCTTGCGCGAGCGCGAGACCCCCGGCGAGCTCAAGGTCTACCCCCAGGCGATCCTCGCGATGGGCCGCACGCCCGAGGAGCAGGAGCGCGCCGACCTCGGGGTGCGCGGACTGTTGGCCTTCTACGGCTCGACCCCGGCGTACCGGCCGGTCCTCGACGCCGAGGGCTGGGGCGACCTGCAGCCCGAGCTCAACGCCCTGTCGAAGACCGGCGCGATCATGGAGATGATCGCCAAGGTCGACGAGCGGATGCTCGCCACGCTCGCTGTGCGCGGCACCCCCGAGGAGTGCGCGGCCGAGCTGCACCGAAGATTCGGCGACCTCACCGACCGGGTCTGCACCTACTTCCCCGGCTACGACCCGGGCACCCAGCAGATCCGGGACCTGGTCACTGCTCTGGTCACGGTCACGGCGTGAGCGTGATGTGTCACGTCAGGTGACACATTCCCGAAACGTGTTAAGTTTTCTCTCGCTTTCTAACACGTTCAGGGAAAGCGTCGAGGGACCCGCATCGCCAACCCTGCCACTCGTGAGGTCATCTACGCGCCACCCGAGGGCGCCGACCTGATCCGCGAGAAGCTCGCGGAGTGGGAGCGGTTCGTCCACGCCGACGACGACCTCGACCCGTTGCTGCGGATGGCCGTCGCGCACTACCAGTTCGAAGCCATCCACCCGTTCCACGACGGCAACGGACGCACAGGCCGTGTCATCAACATCCTCATGCTCATCGAGGCCGGCCTGCTCGAGGACCCCGTCCTCTATCTCTCGCGCGCCATCATCGCGCGCAAGAACGACTACTACCGGTTGCTCAGGGCGGTCACTGCGGAAGGCGCCTGGATCGACTGGGTCCTGTACATGCTCGACGTGGTGCACGACGCCGCCACGTCGACCACCCGGAAGATCTCCGCCATCCGCACCTGTCAGGACGACATCGCCGAGCGGGCCAGGACTGCAACACCGGGCGGCCGCGACGCTCAGTTCCTGGCGGTGCTGTTCGAACAGCCCTACTGCCGCATCAACACCGTCGCCGAGCGCTGCGACGTGTCGCGCCAGACGGCCTCGACCTGGTTGCACGCCCTGGTGACCGCCGGCCTGCTTCGCGACACCAAGGTCGGCAGAGAGCGCTTGTTCGTCAACCACGAGCTGCTGGACGTTCTTACTCGACCGGACTGAGCGCATCAGACGACTGCCAGTAGACCGAAGCCCTTGCCCCGCGACACACCAACGGGTGACGCGCAGCACCCTCGCGACAAACTGCTAGTGGTTGTTGTCAGCGACGACGTTTGTTCTACTTTCGTCGTACCCGCTCCCTCTCTCTCCGCGTAGGTGGTCGTCGTGCGCATCCTCGATTCGGTGGTCGACTCCGTCGTCAGGCCGACCGTCAAGCAGGCCGTCAAGCAGGCGCAGGTCTCCGTGCCCATGCAGCGCCAGATCCAGGCGCTGCACCTCTACCAGCGCGGCAAGCGCCTGGTGGTCGGCGACGACCAGCCGCGCTTCAGCGAGGCGCCGGTCCCCGATGTCGACGACCTCGACCTGACCGAGATCGACACGAGCAACCCGTTCCTGTGGCGCCAGGGGAAGTGGGAGTCCTACTTCCGCCGGCTGCGCGACGAGGCGCCGGTGCACTTCCGCACCGACAGCCCGTTCGGGCCGTTCTGGTCGGTGACGCGGTACGACGACATCGTCACCGTCGACAAGGACTTCGAGACCTTCTCCGCCGAGCCGCAGATCGTCCTCGGCTCGCCACCGGAGGGCCTCGACATCGAGATGTTCATCGCGCTCGACCCGCCGCGCCACGACGACCGCCGAGCAGCGGTCCAGGACGTCGTGGCTCCCAAGAACCTCGAGGAGATGGAGGCCCTCATCCGCGAACGAGTGGGGGAGGTCCTCGACTCGCTGCCGGTCGGGGAGCCCTTCGACTGGGTCCACACGGTCAGCATCGAGCTGACCTCGCGGATGCTCGCCACGTTGCTGGACTTCCCCTACGACCAGCGCCGCAAGCTGGCGGAGTGGACCGACCTGATGGCCGGCAGCGCCGGCGCCACGGGCGGCACCCCGGACATCGACGAGACCTACCGCGCGGCCGCCGAGGTTGCCCGCGCCTTCAGCCAGCTCTGGCACGACAAGGCGGCACGGCTCGCGGCCGGCGAGGAGCCCGGCTACGACCTGATCACCCTGATGCAGCTCTCCGAGGACTCCAAGGACATCATCGAGCGGCCGATGGAGTTCCTGGGCGACCTGACCCTGCTGGTCGTCGGCGGCAACGACACCACCCGCAACTCGATGACCGGCGGCGTGCTGGCGCTCAACCAGTTCCCCGAGGAGTTCGACCGGCTGCGCGCCGAGCCGGCGCTGGTGCCGAAGATGATCCACGAGGTCCTGCGCTGGCAGACCCCGCTCGCCTACATGCGTCGCGTCGCCACCAAGGACACCGTCCTCCACGGCCAGTTCATCCGCAAGGGCGACAAGGTCGTCATGTGGTACGCCGCCGCCAACCGCGACGAGCGCCGCTTCGAGGACCCCGACCGCTTCATCATCGACCGCCGCAACGCCCGCCACCACCTGGCCTTCGGCATCGGGACCCACCGCTGCATGGGCAGCCGCCTCGCCGAGCTGCAGCTGCGGATCCTGTGGGAGGAGCTGCTGGCCCGCTTCGACGACATCGAGGTGCTCGAGGAGCCCGAGCGCATCCAGTCGAACTTCGTCCGCGGCTACAGCTCGATGATGGTCCGCCTCACCCCTCGCGGCGCCCAGCGCCCCGAGCCCGGCCCCTACCGGCAGCGCTGGCTGGACCGGTCCCGGCGGTCGAGCAGCGAGCGCCGGCAAGCGGCCGGCGAGAGCATCCCCGAGACCACCCCCGAGCCCACGCCCGAGACCACCCCCGAGCCCACCAGCGGGACTCGCGCCCCCCGGGCCGCTCGCCCCGGCACCGAGGTCCACACCGTCACGGTCGCCCGGCGGCGTACCCCGGCCGACGGCGTCGTCGAGCTGACCCTCGCCTCCCCCGACGGCGCGCCACTGCCCGCTTGGCAGCCCGGCGCCCACGTCGACCTGCTGCTCGAGGACGACCTGACCCGGCAGTACTCACTCTGCGGCGACCCCGCCCGCCCCGACGAGTGGACGGTCGCGGTGCTGCTGGAGCGCGACGGTCGCGGTGGCTCCAGCTTCGTCCACGACCGGCTGACCGAGGGCGCGGCGCTGCAGGTCCGCGGCCCGCGCAACCACTTCCCCCTCGAGCCCTCGCCGCGCTACCAATTCATCGCCGGCGGCATCGGCATCACGCCGATCCTGGCGATGGTGCGGGCCGCGCGCGCGGCCGGCGCGGAGTGGGAGCTGTTGTACGGCGGCCGCTCCCGCGCCTCGATGGCCTTCCTCGACGAGCTCGAGGGCGACGAGCGTGTGACCATCTGGCCGCAGGACCAGCGGGGCCTGCTCGACCTCGACTCGGTGCTGGGCGAGCCGCGACCCGACACGCAGGTCTACTGCTGCGGCCCCGGCCCGCTCCTCGACGCCGTGGAGTCGCGGTGCGAGTCGTGGCCCGACGGCGCCCTGCACCTCGAGCGCTTCGAAGCGGCCACGGTCGAGGCGCCGGAGGACGCACTGGAGACCTTCGAGGTCGAGTGCGTGCGGTCCGGCGTGACGGTGACCGTGCCCCAGGACCGGTCGGTCTTCGAGATGATCGAGGAGGCAGGGGTCGACGTGCTGGGGTCGTGCCTGGAGGGCATCTGCGGCACCTGCGAGGCCGACGTCCTGGAGGGCACCCCCGACCACCGTGACTCGGTGCTCAACAGCGCCGAGCGGGCGTGCGGCAAGACGATGATGACCTGCGTCTCGCGCTCGCTCTCCTCGCGCCTGGTCCTCGACCTGTAGCAGCCCCTGCGCCGACCAGCTCAGCCGAACGCGGCCGCGACCCGGCTGATCCGCATCACGGCGTCCTCGACGGGCACCGTCGACTGGACGAGGTGGCTGATCATGAGACGTACGACGGTGTCGACCATCGCCACGCTCGCCTGGTCGCCCAGCAGCGCCATGACGGCGTCGGTGACCTGGCCGAGCACGGCATCGGGGTCGACGGTGAGCAGCGTGAGCAGCCCGGCGTCGTGTCCGGGGCGCAGCACCGCCTGGAGCACGGGGTTGGCGCGACCCTCCTCGAGGACGCGTCGAACGGCGGCGGCCAGCCCCGTCTCGAGGTCGGGGTGGGCGGCCAGCTCCTCACCGGCGAGGGCGAGGAAGCGGCCGACCTCGCGGTCGACGACGGCGCGGCCCAGGTCGGCCTTGGTGCCGACCTCCTTGTAGATGCTCTGCCGCGGCACCCCGGACCTCTTGGAGACCGCGGTCATGCTCAACGCTTCCCACCCGACCTCGGCCACGATCTCCACCGACGCGTCGAGCAACCGCTCGAGCCGCAGCTCGCGCAGCTCGGCGTAGAAGGCGGGCACGCTCACGCCCCCAGCCTAGGACACCCGAGGGGGAACTGTCGCAGGCAGCGACAGACCGCTGGTCGAGCAGCGGGCGTCGAGACGACCGCCCGAGGCGCCTACCGCAGCCGCAACGTGGCCGACTTCGCCCAGCGACTCCGGCCGCCCTCACCGACGGCCCGCACCTTGAACCGCACGGTCCGGTCCTTGCGCTTGACCTTCACCTTCGTCGAGGAGGTCTTGAAGCCGATCTTCTTGAACGTGCCCTTGCCCCGCTTCACGGCCACCTCGAACCGCACGCCCGGCGGGCTCGGGTCGCCGCTGGCCCACCAGAGCACGACCTTCTTCTTCGAGTGCTGCCACAGCTGCGGGTTGGTGGGTCGTCCGGGCTTGACCGGGGTGCCGCCGTCGACGGTCCAGGTGGCGGTGGTGGAGCGGCCGGCGAGGTCGGTGGTGGTGACGGCGAGGGTGGTGTCGCCGTACGGCAGCTCGAGGTCGAAGACCGCGGACCCGTCGGGCGCGCTGAACCCGACGTAGTCGACCGGGCTCAGCGACCCCAGCACGTCGCCGTAGGTCCCGGGCGGGTCGATCTCGGCACGCGCGACCTCGACTCCATCGGCGAGCACCACGACCCGCGAGGTCCACATCGGCCCCGCCGGGAGGGCGAAGGGCAGGGACACGCGTGAGCTGCCGTCGGGGTCGGCGACCCGGCAGGACCCGCCGGTGGGCGTGGGCGAGTAGCCCGCCATCGCTGCAGAGGCGCACGGGTCGAACGCCACGACCGGCGCGACGTCGGGCCGGGTGATGGTCACGACGGCGCCGTCGTCGTCCTGCGCGCCGAAGGCGACGGTGATGCCGCCGGGCAGCTTCACCGAGGTGCCGGGGGCGTGCCCGGTGCGGTACCCCTCCACGTCCCCGTTCTCCCGCGCGACGCCGATGCTCGGCACGAGCACCGAGCCGACGTCGTACGCCGGCAGCCGGGCGTCGTGGGCGTCGACCGGGATCGCGAGCGCACGCACCTGCACGCCGCGTCCGCCGCCGAAGTAGAGCTCGGGGTGGCCGGGGGTGCCGGTCCCCTCGACGGCCCACTCCTCGTCCCAGAGGAGCGGCCAGTCGTCGCCGATCGCGGGGCGGTACTCCAGTGCGAAGGCGCGCCGCTCGTTCAGCGGCACGACGGCCATCCGCGTGCCGCTCGCCGCGTCGATGGGCCGCAGCGTGAGCGTGGTGGTCTCGCCGACGACGGCGAGGTCGTCGGGCTCGAGCAGGCCGAGCATGTCGCGCTCGTACGCCGAGAAGCGCATCGTCCGGGAGTTGTTGCCCATGACGGCCGAGGTGTCGCCGTACGTCACGACATCCCACGGCGACGCGGCGAGCGGGTCGTCGGTGTGGTCGGGGAGGAGGTTGGCGGCGTGCTCGAGGCCGAGGTTGTGGCCGACCTCGTGGGCGAAGACCTCGATGTCGAGGCGCCGGCTGCCGGCGACGTTCTCCGGCTCGACGGGCGCGCTGCCGGGTGACCAGGAGCCGTTCATGTGGATGCCGGCGCCGCCGAGCGAGGCCTGCCCGGCGTAGGTGCACCGGCTGCGCGTGGTCACGACCACCCAGGTCGCGTAGTCGGAGGCGCCCTCGAGGGCCGCCTGGATCTGCTCGGAGTAGCGCCCGCCGACGGTGAACACCCCGCAGGGCTCGTCGTCGGCGGCCGGC